>JAESGV010000583.1_pt1 | contig 16003 bp, 17 predicted proteins | sample 9269781 | NCBI WGS metagenome assembly JAESGV01 (sample SAMN15741586, study PRJNA653496) | algae metagenome | isolation source: Tildeniella torsiva UHER 1998/13D and co-occurring heterotrophs from... | place: Slovakia: Slovak Paradise National Park, Hrabusice, Kosice Region | collected 2000-01-01 | reverse complement strand
TACAATACGATCCACCAGTTGATCCAAACTCGTTTATTCATCGTGTTGGTAGAACTGCACGTATGGGTAAGAGTGGTGTATCGATTCTATTTTTGTCAAAACCAGAAGATTCCTATGTAGAATATTTAAACTTGAAAAAAGTTCCTATCACAGAAATGCCAGCAGTACGAGTAGAAGGTATCAACGACATTGTAGAAGATGAACAAATGGAAGAGGAAGGTACAGAAAAAGAATTAAATTATGAAGAAGGAATAACAGTTGAGAACGCACTTCCCAAGGTTCTTGATATGGTATTACATGATCACGATTTGGTAGAGAAGAGTTCTGCTGCGTTCATGTCATATGTTCGATCATACAAGGAACATCAACTGAACTATATCTTCAAGTTTTCAAATATTCGATGGAAACGTCTTGTTAGAGCATTCTGTTTGGTTCAATTACCCAAATTACGTGAACTGAAAAAATCAAAAGTTAAACTAGATCCAGAACTCGCTGAAGTAGATATTGATACGATTCCATACAAGGATAGTCAAAGAGAAAAAGCACGTTTGGAACGATTAAAGAAACAAGCAGAGGAGAAGCGAGAAGAAGTCGAAAAGAAGGAAAAAGAAAAGTCACTGAGTCAAAAGAAGCAAGAGATTCGTAAAACTAATGACATACGAACAAAGAACAAGAAACGTATCTACGAATTTTTAGAGTACGAAGAAACGAGGAAAGAAAAGAATTTACTTAAAATGTTGAGGAATGGAAAGATATCTGAAGAAGAGTATGCAGATCTTTCAGGAGAAGCAGCTTTTGAACAATCACTACTGAATGGTAATGCCGATGTCGCATCTACTGGAGGAAAGAAAAAGAAACAAAAGTTGGGCACATTTGAATCTTCGCTAGCTGCAAAACAACAAGCGGAAGAGGAGAAAGAAGAACCAGTAATAGAAAAGAAGAAACAAGGACAAAGACACAGAAAAAAGAAGGGTAAACGATAAATCTTACCGTTTAGAAATTGCCAGAGTTGTTCGCTACTTGTTTATTATTGCTGCGTTTATTTTTAGAACGCATTCACTAATTTCAAACTCACACAAACAAAATGACCAGAACCAAAGCTATGAAGAGAAAAGACTGGGAATATGATGTACTCGTCAAAGTGCTCGTTGTTGGTACGTAACATATTTGATCTAACAAAATGCAGGCAATTCTGGTAGCGGAAAAAGTTGTTTATTATTGCGGCACTCTTCAGATTCTTTTACAGACTCACGTACGAATAATTTCACCTTTTAACATGATAGACATGGCAACCATCGGTGTAGATTATAGTATTAAAACAGAAACACGGCACAACAAATTATGTAAAATACAAGTCTGGGATACAGCGTAAATATTCTCTTCAAATTGCTAACAATTTAGTGGACAAGAACGATTTAGGTAGGATGAAAATATTTTACTAACATCAAAGATCAATAACAGCCGGTTACTACAGAGGAGCACAAGGAATTATAGTAGTGTACGACGTCACCAACGAAGACTCGTTCAATGGTGTAGAAAATTGGTTTAACGAAATCAAACTTCATGCATCAGAAAACGCTTGTGCGATAATAGTAGGAAATAAGATAGATCTTGTTGGAAGTAGAGTTGTATCAACAGAGAGAGGACAAGAACTAGCGCAACGGTTAGGAGTATCATTTATCGAAACATCTGCCAAAACGGCTCAGAATGTACAAAATGCATTTGACCTAATTGTGGACAAAGTTTTCGAAGCTCAAAATATTCTAGTGAACACAGCACCAGGAGAAGCTGTAAAACCTGGTGTTAAAATTGCATCCAACCAAGATCAACCTCATAAAAAGCGATCATGTTGTTAAGATATCACTTGTGAGTCACACTTGTCATTGGTCTAGCTAGATTTGGTTGTTGAATTGGCGCTATCATTGGTCTAGAAGGTGCCACTTTCTTACTAATCAGTAACTTGGAATCGTTAAAGAAGTGTACTTCCTGTTCACTTCCATACCGTGAGTAGATGAAATCTTTTTCTCGCTTGACTACACTTGGTTCATTCGTAAACAAAATACTCTGAGCGAAATCTTTGTCAGAAGTGTTCTGCTCATACGCTTTTCTTAAGAATCCCTTATAGATCAATACATCATCAGCAAAGATTTCCAACTCTTCTACACCACGTACAGTTGTTTTAGAATAGTTCCAAATCTTTATCATACTCACAGCTACTGGTTCTTCGAATATTACATACAAGTAGTTGATTTGACCAGGTACGTATGGTGCTAACCACATGTGACGATCATTCCATGTATAGTTTACACCATCGATTAGTTTATCCAATGTTCTCACATCATTCTTGTTGTTTGGTAATTCTTGTATACTTTTCGGGATTGCTTGAATATCTATGAATGTTAGTATGAAAGTGTTAGCGTACTGTTAATCGTTAATGGTATCTTGTTATGAACGGCGTCGTATAGTTCTATACCATTTAGTCCTACATAGTAAGGATCTCCATACGATGATATCAAATGGAACTTGAATACGTCTACAAGGTCAGTACTGTTAATAACACTTACATCCACAGGGTAACAATGTAGTTTCATAGTCTTGTGCTCTAGGTGTTTCCAATTTGCTATTCTTTGCTCTAAGAATAGCTTCTTGTATTCCAGAATTAAACACGTACGAGTTGTGTACACTTTGTCCAGTAAGTGGTGACGAAGGAGGTCCCATGAGATTGATCGTATGACCAAAATCAAAACTAGAGTTACCTGGTGCTTTTCTAACCATATGTCCCTCTTCAGGTGATATACAACTATCATCAACATATATTTTGATCTTTTTAACACCTCTAAACGAATCTTCTAAGCTCTTGTTATAATTATAGAATCGTAGTGATGCAATAGGTGTTGGTTTACCTAGATCAATACTCAAATAAGGACGTTCTACCATAGTGAGTGGAATTAGCCACATGTGACGATCATCAGTTGTAGTGTTGTTTCCATCAACTAGTTTATCTAGTGTTCTGTAATCTCCACTATGACCACTAATCGCGTTCATGTCTTTTGGCAAAGCATCGAGTTGTTTTACGGATAGTGGCAGAGCAGTTCCGCTTTTATCTAGAACTTGTATACTTGTTAATCCTACATAGTATAAATCACCCCATGAACTCTCAAAAAATATTTTGATATGTCTACACGTTATTGGTTTGATTTCTGTTATCGATTTGGATAGTTCATCAGGAACGCCGAATGCTAGAATATTTAGAATCGGAGAACGAATTGTTACCTTTTTTCAAAATTGCACTTGTCATAGGTCTTGAATTAGGATTCATCTTTTGGAAATGTGCATCAGGATTAAATGCAGTAGCAATCGGTGAGTTATCTGAAGAATCCACATCTCTACTAGCCGTTTTCGGTCGAACTTGTTTGTTAGTAGATGGAGATGCTAAATCATTAGAATCACAAAACGAAACGTACGCATTTCATCTTGTTCCACTGTAGCTTCTTCCAAACTAGGATAATTCTCTGCATCAAACTTTTCAATCTTCATTAGAGCACTATCATCAACTGTGAAAAGTATACACTCGGCGTAGTTTTCGGCACCTGCTAAAGTTCCTTGTGATTTTTGTATTTCGCCCTTGAATATCGCTACATTATCCAAAGATATTTCCAAATACCTTGCACCACGATATGAATGAATTCTCGATTTGTTATAGTTCTAAAATGTTAAATCTGTAACAGTACACTTACCCAAATTCGAATCATACTTATCGTTGTTGGTTCATTGAGTGAAATAAAAATTTCATGTTTCTTTCCCTTTGTGAATGGTGTTAACCACACGTGCATATCGTCACATGTTCGATTCACACGATCAAATAATTTATCAATTGTTCTAGGATCGTTATGGTACTCTGGTAAAATATTGATATCTGCTGGGTTGGCTCGTACTTGTTTTTTCACATCATTTAGTTTGACTAGTTCTCCTCTTTTATCAAAAATCTCAATTCCGTTTAATCCCATATAATGAGGATCTCCCCAACTCGTTAAAATATTAATGTAAATTTCTTTTCCATGAGGAAGCATTGGTATTTCAAATGTTTCTTCTTCTTGTAACGTTGGTGATGGAGCAATAGTCGGCATTTCTTGAGCTCGTTGTTTCCATTTGTTCACTGGAGCAGTAGCACTGTGCGGTAGTATAGGTTGCGAAGGTATTTGTTTCATACTAGGCGGACGAGAAATAATTTCATACTCTTCGTCACTATCAGATTCGTCTTCCTCATCATCGCTATCTCTACCTTTTAGCATTCCTGCATGATGTGTTTTGAAATGCATTAACGAATCAAATGACTCATCCATCATTGTTCGAACTCGAGAACTTTCTTTCGACATTGGTTTAGGTACTACTGTTTCTTCTTTTGGTTCGACTAGCGGAGATTCTTGTCTTGAACGAGGACGAGGAGGTCGTACAACTTGATCTATACTAGACCCACTTCCTGGTCTACTTGTTCTACCAGCACTATTTGGTGCTCGTGTACTATCACCAGAGTTTAATCTAGGTAATGGCGAATCTTCTTCACTTGCTGCAGAGTTTGCTCTTTTGAGTCTTCTCGCACTATTTTGTCGAGGAATAGTAACACTTGTTTCACGATCCAAATCTCTTAACAGATCATCTGTTGTAAATTCCACTGATGCATCAACTGCGTCTTTAGTACCACTAGATGGTCTAGAGTTCGGTTTAGAGTTTGATTCTTCCTTTTTCGCACCTAACCATATTGGCACTTCATCTGGTCTAGCTTGTTTGTACGCGTCGATGAGTAAGTTGCCAGAAGAGCCAGAGTTGTTCCGTTCTAGTTTTGGTTTTTCTACTGGTGTTGGCTTTTTCTCTTCTTGAGTTTCTTTAGTCGCCGATGATAGTCTTCTTGATGACAAATTACCAAGAGTAACTGGTTTTGAGAATGATACGTTAACAAGCTCATTCGTTGGTTTCTCTTCTGGAACTTCTTTAGTAGGTATAAGTTGCTCATTGACAGGTTCAGGATTGACACTCATCGGTCCCAAATCGATTGTTGTTTCATAATCGAACACATTGTTCCCACATCCACGGAGTATCGTTCCTTTCCAAACTTGTTCTCCGTTTTGTATAATTTCCATACTCTTCACGCCTTTTACACTCTCCTACAAATGTTATTTGTTATATGATTTACTTACATTGACATTCTTATTAAAGTTCCACACCTTAATTTGACAAAGTTTCTCATTATTTGGTAGCGTTATGAATATCTCCAAGTAACTCAACGTAGGTAAAGTCGTTTGCCACATGTGAGCATCTGATGTAGTTTTCTTTTTTCCATCAAACAATTTCATGACGTTAGCACCTCCACCTAATCCTCCCTTTACAATCACTTTGTTCTCTGGTACGTGAATTTGTTCTCCATTTTGATTAAATAGTTCGATCTCCGTTAATCCAACTGTGTGGTCGTGTCCCCATGTTGATAGAATTCTGAAACAGAATACGTGGTCACCTTCGTGCTGTTTCTTCTTTGTTGGAGTATGAATGATTTTTGGCCTTTGTGCTGGTTCTTTTGGTTCAAAAATACTCAAGTCAAGTTCAGGATTTTCTGACTTTTCTAATTGCTCCAAAAACTATCAAGATTAGAGCATGTAACCGTATTACCTTTAGAAGCGCGTTTTGTTTGCTATGGTCTAGTTGTTGCATTCGTTCTATAATACCTTCTACACTATGAAGTTCTGATTTTGGCTCCTCTGGTAACGGTGATAACATTTCTGTCATTACACTCGAGCTGCTCATTAAACTTTGTCGTAGTACTGCAATATCATTTCGACTCAACGTCATTCGATTTGTCGCGAGTGGTTCTTCGTACTCATCTTCATCGCTTTCATCGTCAAACATTTTTGGTTGACCTCCATAGTATTCATCATCTTTTTTCGTATTTGGAGAAGCGCTACCTTTGATTTGTACTTGCTCGTTTTTACTCCATTTACTTCTAGATCGAGAATCAAATGGGTCTTGTGGTTCGAATACTTCTTGCGTGATTTTCTTTGGTGCCGATTTCTTCTCATTTGAAGAGCTAGTCTTTTTTTGAGTTTTGTTCGCTCCTTGCCAATTCGTGCTAAACGCTTTTTCTCGTTCTTTCATTTCTCTTTCATGAGGATTTAATGATTCCTCTTGCAATCGTTTTTTCTCTCTATTCTTCGCTTCTAGCTGCGCAATATAGTTCAAGGTACCACTCGTTGCCGAAACTTGTTTTCGTTCATCTTTTTGGTCTGGAATGAATGCATTTTGAGGTTTTCCCCACTTCTTTCTGTTATTAGCACGGGAGCCATCGTAATCATCATAGTCATCCATTGACAATAGATCAAGAAAGGCTGAACTACTGTGGTTGACTTTATTAAATTAATCACTGTACAGAGATGCATTAGTCGGTGCCTCTCCTGTTGGTGAAGCACCTTCTGTCGTTGCAGGAGAGGCTCTTTTGTTTCGAATACAAACAATGTTTCTAGTGTCATTTTCAATGAGTACTTTCTCCCAAGCTCTTGGGAAAATCATTCTTATTCCTGTTTTAATAGCCAAATCAGGTAGTATACATATAGCTACTAGGATAATAAAAGTTAGCCATGCAGTACCACTCTGAGCTAAATGATAAAACTCGAAATAGTACAAGTTGCCATCAAAGAACCATGGTATTGGTGTATAGATCACGCAAAAGACAAAGTATGACAAGCAACTCAACACCATGACAGAAACAGTAATGATAGTCCAATTCTTGAACTCTAGTGAATGTCGTAGCATGATAGTAACGATTGCAGCACTCATGACAATACTGCCCATGATCCACAGACCATCTTGCTTCTCGTTTCCAAGGAAACCTTCTGACAAACCTGAAAGATAGGTTCCAAAGTACAATACACAAGCATGCCACAACGGTCGTATTAACCATATTGTCATCGTTCTAATGTTGAACAAAGCATCGTTTTTGAACGTCGGGTATAGTTCTGGTCTAGTGAGTAATAATGATTCCGGCAGATCTTTCTCGAAAACTCCAATAATCATTGGTGGTAAGAATGTGAAGACCGAATTATAAATAGTGATCACCCACGAGTCAAATAGCGTTTGACCAGTAAATCCATTGAAGATAGCGTACAACAGTTGACAGTACACTACTATCATGTTCTTGTAGAACGATAGATGCAAGTAGTCACTGTTACGTACATAGCTATAATGACCGTGTACTGCTAGTAATCGAACTAGTTGAGCAAACTTGGGAATCGCATAATCACTAGCTCTTGCTGCTTGTGATCCTTCTCTACCAATGATACCAACTCCAACAGTACACGACTGAATCATTGATACATCATTGACACCATCACCGATAGCCAAACCTTTCTTCTTTTGCTTAGTTTCAACAAGTCTAGCAACTCTGGCTTTCTGTAGAGGTGTACATCGGCAACAAATAGCACTCTTACAGTACGATACAACCTTCAAGAACTTTTCCTGAAGTTGAGATGTCAACGCGTATTTCAATGCTCTTGTATCGATTACTAGTGCAAACTCGAATTGATCCAACTTGAGACGATTTGTTTCCAAAAATTCAATCGCCTTATCAAACTTTTGTTCACAGTGATCTCTACTGTGTGGTTCCTGTACTCGTATTTCTATCGTTTCTCCTTTTCGTAGTACATTTGCAGAATAAGAAATATTAACTGCTGTTTCTGTCTTATCACCAGTCAATACCCATACTTGGAATGATGCTCGCAATAAAAAGTCGATCGCTTCTGGTACACCTTCTTGTAGTTTATCTTCTATACCACTACACCCAAGTAGTTCCAGATTTCTCTCCAATTCGTTTGACACTTTACCAACCAAGTATTTTCTATTCACTATAGTGTTGTTTGCTTCTGTATACTTGACCATCCATTCATCAAACTCTTCTAGAGTTAATTCACGGTATGACATGACTAGTGTACGTAATCCTTCAATACTAAACCTTGACAGTGCATCAGTCATGCCTTCAACGTCACCATAAGTACGTTCAAACATGATAGTATCAGCACCCTTGGTATACAATATAATCTTGCCATCTGTTTGTGATCGTACTATGACACTGCTTCTTTTTCTTTCTGAAGTGAAATCCAAGGTTACTAAAACCTCATAAAAGATCTTCTCTCCTAACACTTCTACATAGAGACCTGAACTCGTTCTGTCGAGTAGTTTGTAGCCACAATCACGAGCAGCCCGTAGTAGAGCATTCTCATCAGCACTTGGACCAGTGTACACGATACTATCGGGATCGTTTGTGTCTTTGGTTTCTGGTATTGATGCATGATTTAACAAAATACACATCCAATATTCGTGTAGTACGCGTCTAAAATCAGGTTCAATAACACGTTCGGATAGTGCTGTTAACACTTGTGATGGTGCATTGAAATATGTTCCTGCTATCCATGACGATGCAAATTCCATCTTGTTCTCCGTCAGTGTACCCGTCTTGTCTGTAAATATGATATCTAGTTGTGATAACTCTTGATTCAAATTGGACGTTTTTGCTATCATTCTAACATATGATCCATCATCTCGATACCCAACCATTTCATTATCAGCTTCCATCAACTTGGCTTGAAACGCTTTTATAAATTCTAGTGATACAAACAGTGACATGGGAATAACCAAGTTCAACAAAATAAAATAGGTCACCCAATCACTAATAATCGAAGTCGCGTTTGCATAATAGTTCAACAATGGTCGAATGTAAAAACTATTCATAACGGTATTGTTCTGGAATAATGCAGCGAGCGTAACAAAGATCGCGCATATGACTTGTTGAGCAATCAATAGGAATAGTAGTAACCAATTCAACCGTTTGTCGAGTAGTGAAAACTTGGACTTTCCATCACGCATATTCTTTGCCAATTTTGTTTCCTTTCCTGCGTATACTACAACACCATAGATACTCCGTGTGTTCCGTAGTACTGTTCCACGCAATAGTAAATTGTCTATTCCCAACGATACTGGGTTGCCAACATCTGTTTCTGTAACTGTTTCGCCTTCTGTTACAACATGCTTCAGTGACAGTTTGCCAACAAATCGATCCAAGTGTTCATTTGGTTTTTCCATATCTACAATTCCTCTTAATAGTCCATATTTCCCATTATCATTGTGATACTCTTGGGTCATGACGACGCTTCTTTTTGTTTTTAGATTTGTTTCTCCATCCAAATTGGCTGTTTCTACATAACACGATCCTGAAATGTTTGTGCTTGACAATAGAATAATATCGGCTGGAAATGGTTTGTCTCTATCAACGCGAACAATATCGCCAATCTCTAGTTTGTACGTTGGTTCTTTCTGCGGGTGACCTTCCAAATTGACAATGTGTATTGGTTCATTATTTGCTTTCCTATCAGACAGATACCGCTGAAAATCTTCGTAACCGTCCTTGAGCATAGTCAATAGTAGTATAAGTACAAGTGGTACTATAGTCGTATAAGGATTAATAGGTGATATGTTCGGTATCAACGTGACAATCATTGTCAATAAAAAGTATAGATTTGATACTCGTCGAAATTGTTCGAATAAATTATATGGTACAAAATTCCACCACGTGTACTTGGTAGACTTGATATAGTTGTTAGGATACCGCCACCATCCTCTGTTCTTTCGATTCTTTTTAGAATCGTTAATATATACAACGTGTTCTGCTACTGTTTTTCCATCTTGGACTTCTTTCATTTCTTCCAAGTCGTCGTCCTCATTTAATTTCTCTATTTGTTCTTTATCGCTTTTTTTATCGAGTTTGATGGGTTGGAACCGAAGTTTTTTGACAGAACTCACTACATTGTCTCGCAGTGTGTATCCTAGACCTGTCAATTCTTTGTTTCCGGTTTCAATTAATTCTACAACGCTATTAGATCTGTTTCTCGTTTTTTCCACTGCATTTTTAACGCGGTCGATATGTAATTTTGAAATTACTTCGTCCTCTTTCTCCGTAGATTGCATTCGCTTTTTTGGTTCTTCTGGTGGTGGTACAACGACTAAAGTTGGAGTACCACAGTTCTCCAACTCTTCTATTAACATTTCAACTTCATGGTTTGTAGTAGGATGTGACGTGTCAATTTTCTTGTATCGCAACCTTGCGTCAATCGGTGACGCTACTAGTACATCGATATCGGCATCATTCTTTCGTACTGCGTTCACAACATCCATCTGATGATGTTTTACTGGTTATTTTGGAGCAAGGTTTTGCCTGTAACCGCGAGTCCAAACTTAGTAAAGAGTTACCGAACAAGTTGAATTCGAGTTTAACTGAGAAAAACCCCACAGATTGCTTTCCAAGTAAAAAGCGATATTGGAGGTCATTTTACTAGTACTGACTGACTTGATTTCTTCTTAGTCTACATTGAATTACACCTGGCCATGGCTCTCTAAATTTATAGTCATTATCCTTGAAGTATTGCACCACTGCTGGTTTGATCTTGGCACCATTCTTGGAATGTTTGCCAAGACCAGTAATTACATTAAGTCTATTTGATTTTGCTTTACTCATCTCATCAGCTTCAGTCAGTCGTAACAAAAACGAGTCCAACTGTTGTAACGCCTCATCTACTCGCAATCCATGCATATCCATAGTTTCTATATTCGTACCATGTTCGAATTTCCTATTCATGTGCTCAAACGTTAACTGCGCTGCCTCTCTATGCGCTTCTTTACTGATTCTGTCTGCTTCTCTACCTTTGTCACTAAACTCTTTTGCTTTTGCACCATCGCCACGCATAAATGCTGTCAAAGCCAATTGGAAGAATTGGTTTCTTATTTGAGCATAATCATGAGCAATAGTACGAGATTGTTGGATTTCGCTTCCACCATTGTATCTATATGTTTGATGAATTTTAGGTAATTGTGATGGAGCAACTGGTTGTTGCTTCTGTGGCTGTTCGTCATGATGCGAGTTGAACGTCACATCAGGGTACATTTCATGTAATTTTTGTACTGTCTTACTCACAGTTCCACATTCGCCAAATACAATTTCGACTACCCCTTGTGGTATTCCTGCATCTTTTGTTAGATTTTGCAACTTTTCCAATTTGATGCGTGACGCAAGTGAAGATTGTGTACTTTCTGGTGCTCTTACTTTTGGTTGAGTAGATGTAGTTGCAGTTGTTATTTTTGGAACATTTTCCATCCATCGATTTGCTGTGTGACCATTTGCTGCACCTAACAAATGTTGTGCAGGCCTAAACTTTTTCTTATTTGTTTTGATTGCTCCTGACTGTATACCACTGGTTCCTGCTTGGAGTTCCAATTGTTGAAATGCAATTGTCGCATCCCATTTGGCATCTTTAAGAATAAACCGAATCATTTCTATATCAATAGATGGAAATATCTCTCGCAAGTGCGCAATCGATCGTTCTTTCTCTTTTTCGCGTTGTTGTCGCTTCTGCTCTTTCTCTTTTTCTTTCTGTGTGAGTTTCTTTTTCGGTTTTTCTTCTTTCTTTGGTTCTGCTTCGACAAAACCTTCGAATTCTTCTGGGAAATCAGAATCATCTTCCAAATTACTGTTGTTTTCCGAACAGTCCAGTAAAAACTTCATCGCTTTGCTTATATCACGTTCATTTTCTTCGTAAACCTAGCCATTAGCAATGCGATAACAAATAACAAACCAATTCAACCACATCAGTATCGAATGTTTGTTCGTTATATCCAACTGTAAACATCGAACATAAAAAGTCTATATTTGATTCATCTGGTGTTCGTGGTTCGATTGGCGGTGCGTACGGTGTTTCATCATCAACATACGAGTGCTGTACTCGTTTCATTATCGGGTGTACTGTTTCAGTTGAATTACGCTGCATAATGTCGACCAATTCCTTGAGTGTGACTTGAAAATCATTGTTATTCTGTGCGTATATGTTCTGTATAATCGCAGAGTCGAGATATTGTTCAAACTCAAGAATGAGAGTTCCTAGTACTGCGTCGTTTGTTTGTGACATTTTTGACGTTTCAAAAGTTGACTGAAAAAAACATGAATACAAGAAGAAACGTGTTAGAATTGTATCGTACTATATTAAAACAGTCAAAGCTACTACCCATTGAAAAGCGTTCGAGAGCAATCCAGCAAATTCGAACAGCGTTTCGCGATAACAAAAACGAATCAGATGAGAATGTTATATCGTCTTTAATACGAACGGGAAATGATAAATTGAGCTTTATAAAAATGCTCACACCAAAATCCGCATCAACGCAGCAAGGAAAAACTGTTTATGTACATAGGGAGGGCAGATTAGTAGAAGCTAATCCTGCTAAACGTGATAAAGCAGCACTATCGAATTGGACAGCTGGAAACGTCGATCCAGATGCTCTCGCTCGACACAACTACCTAACAAGACGACAACATTTTATGGAGGGACCACTAAAACGATACTAATTTGTTTACGCTACGCAATAAACGTCGCATTGTAAGTTTATGTCATTAAAATTAAACCAAAAAGATGTCTGCGGCTAAAGCAATTATAAGACACTCAGTGGAGGGTACACGTAGGTGATATTATGCAAGCAGGTAGTTTGATCTCGTCGAAACGATACCAAAGCTACACTGTATCCTATAGTTATACTATAGTCGATAGTTCACTTGATGAGTTCCACAGACCGTTTAGGCATCTCACCAAGATATAGGTTGTATGCAGAAACAACATGAGGTTGAGTGTACGGTTGATCTTCAATACTGCTGCTATCATTGATCTCAACCCACAATTACGTTACAAAATGCTAGACCGGATACAAAAGTAACAGTTGATCGTATATTAGCAAGGGCCATCAGGTATAAAGATGTAAGTCGGGATGTGTTGGAGTCGATCGAAGTATGCTCGTGCTGGATCGACATCTGGGGACACTAATCGGTGACGAGCGCACCTTTTGTCATTTTGATCTATTAGAACAAATAAAAGAAGCGTACGCTAGCCTTGTAAAGAGCTTGTCAATCCTGTCAAATATTCAGAACTTTTTGCAGAACTGCACATGACTATCGAAGAAGACGACAAACTTTATTTAGTACCACCTTTCGATAACGTGTTTATCTCGAGCTCAGATGGCGCTCATAATGGCACAGAGATAGAAAATCATAAAATTACTCACATTTTATGCACGGCAAAATACATTCCACAGAAATTCAAAGACAGGATAACGTACTTGCAAATAGAAATGGTTGACGACGTGCGAGAGAACCTTAAGCAATATATGCGGCAGTGTGTTGATTTTATAGAAAACGCACGAAACAAAGGAGGTCGAGTTTTGATCCACTGTAGCGCTGGAGTGAGTCGTAGTGCTAGTGTCTGTATTTTATACATGATGTACAAGAATGATTTAGATTTTGACACTGCATACAAAATGTTACGACAAAGTAGAAAGCAAGTCTGCCCAAACCCAGGATTTGTGAGACAACTAATAACAATAAGAGAAGAAAAGTTTGCATTTTAATAAATGGCCGGCTTTTGCTCTTACAATCCAAACTTTTTCAAAATGAGCGGTGCTACTATGGAAAACCTGAAGAAGCAGATTGTTCGAGGGACACAATACATTAGAACAACTGTGGGAGGCGCACATCAAACTACCGATCAAGAATACACCCAATGGCGAACAGAAACAGAAAGAATACAACTCGCGACAGAAAATCTAACAAAAGACTTTCAAGCGATGATAGAAAACTTACACACAATTACCAAAACGATGAGGAACTTATCACGCGAATTTAATACAGTTTATGATAATGACGTTTCCGATAAATTCTCAGTAGAGGGTAGTGGTGTTAGAAGATGCAAAAAGATCACTCCACCAAAAGAATTGGGACAGTTTAGGAACCTATCCACCGAGTTGGACAGCGAAGTCTTTTCTCCACTGGTAAATATGCTTATTCTTTTTCTAACATCGGATCAGCAAAATGAAATATTAGACAAGGTTAATGTGCCAATCAAGGTACCAGTACTACCACTATGCTAACTTTATTAGGAGTATTTGATAAAATTCAACTTTTTCGAAGAGATGCACAAAAAGAGAGACAACTTAATTCTTGATGTACGTTGTTACGCTCATTGCTAACATTTTATAGTTGGATTATTATACAGATCAGTTGAAACAATACGAGGGCGCAGCATCGAAAAACAATCCACCACACAAACTTTATATCAAGGTATGCGATGTTAAATTACACTAACCATCAATAGAGAGAACAACAGAAGAATCTTCAAGCAAAATATGATTTTATGACACAAAATAACAAATCAAGTATGAAAGATGTGCTTGTCATTCGAGAGAAAACATTCGATCCATCTTTCGACCATTTCGTACAAGCATTGCGCACATTTGGAACAGAATTTGAACGTGTTTCAAGTCACTATCGATTCTTCAACGAAACAGTAGATTTTGATGCAATTGTTCAGAGAAAGTCCTCGAATACAAGCACAGGATCTGACCACGATAGACCTAGAACCCCAGTCATCATGAATCGTACTACTGGCTGGTATTACATTCTTGATGGAAGCGAAGATCAAGGTGGACCTATTTCATTTTCAGAGCTGCAAAACTTGTACATGTTTGAAAAGTCAATTAATGATAACTCACAGGTGTACTGTAACGCTGTTACAAACGGTGATTGGAAACGTGTTGGAGAGATTAAAGAGCTCAGAGACGCACTTAGAGCACTGTAAGAATAAATTTCCAGTCTATTTTAAGAATAGTTGTAACAATTTTTTAAAACACATCCAGAGCAAGCAGAATGTCATACATGCATAATATTAGAACAGATTCATGGGTTTCTATAGACGATGATGAACAATTTATGTCACCGGAAACGCCATTGTCGCCCACCCAATTTGAATCATCTTCACCAGTACCAGTCGATATCAAGCAACCTACAGTTACTATCGTGCAAGATAAACCAGTGGTAGAAAAAATACTAGAAAACAAATACGTGGAAATCCATCACAAAAATGTCATCCGTCAGGTTAGAGAACAGCCAATAATTGAAATCGAAAAAATTAAAAAGACGAAACATGTTAAAGATGCAGATGAGATCGTTACCATTGTCGAACCAACCGAGTATCAAACAAGTGTTAATGGCGGACCACAAGTATTACGCGTACAATCCGATACAAATCAACCCGCTACTCGCGTTGTCGAAAGAATAGCAACAGCCAAGCACTTTTACCTCATAAAAACATAATAGTACAAGTAGTTATTTAATCGTTTTTGCCCAACTTCCAGTTGATCAAGTTCTTGACAAACATCTTCTCTGCTGATGAGTTCTTCATGATAGCCAATGGATCTGTACTTTGATTTCTAAGAATATTTGGTGAGAAGACTACAGCCAAATTCTCAATAGTCATCTTTGTCTGGTCTTGAACACGATCGTCACACATTTTAGCCAAGAACCGAATGACAAAGGCAAGTACCTGTCCGTTATGCACTGGTAGATACTTTAGTCTATCAATGCATTGTTCCATATCTTGAGCCACTTCTATACACGTGTTATACAATTCATTTGGTATTGGTGGTTCTGCCAATTCTCTCAACCATAACTTGAAAACACTTGCAATGACATGAGCGTCATATTTCTTGTCAATGGTAAAGTTTCCACTCAAGAATTTATCTTTCAACTCTTCTACTTGTTGTGTGTTTCCTGGCAAACGGAAAATACCCTCAGTATAAAGACCATTGATATCTTCCAATCCCTTCAACAATACAGACAAAATGTAAGGTTGAGTTTGATCTGCTTGTGGATATTTTTCTTTTTGCCAATCCATGTATTCTTGAATAGTTACTCCAAACACTGGTTGTGGTGGATTTAGATTATCAATTGAACGTATTTCATGATCGGAAGGCATTGTCTTTCTTGGACCAGAAATCAACGCACGTCGTAGTCTCTTCTCTGCTAGTGACACAAAACCATTCACACGTTGATCACATGATGCTTGCTTTGGCAAGTCTATCTGTAAAAAGTATAAAACTG
>JAESGV010000582.1_pt1 | contig 16027 bp, 17 predicted proteins | sample 9269781 | NCBI WGS metagenome assembly JAESGV01 (sample SAMN15741586, study PRJNA653496) | algae metagenome | isolation source: Tildeniella torsiva UHER 1998/13D and co-occurring heterotrophs from... | place: Slovakia: Slovak Paradise National Park, Hrabusice, Kosice Region | collected 2000-01-01 | reverse complement strand
TAAAGTTTGCAATCGTCAACAAACAAGAGTTCCAGAATGCTCTTATACTTGGCAACAAATACTTTCACTATCATGACGAGCAAGATTTATTTAATGTTTCTGAAGGTTGCAAGAGATCTGTGGTATACATTACAGGAAATCAGAAATCTAACAGAGACCGACAGAGAATTGACATACACGCATGTGGTGGATATTTTGATGAGTACATATGTGGGCAAGAAACATTTAAAGTTGGACCACGCGTAAAAGGTTTACTAACGCAGAGAGATCAAGATATCAGTGGTTATGCAGTCATGCATACCAAGTCAGAAGAGCAGAGATACTGCAACCACAAGTGTACAAGGGAACAGGACTTTTACGATCGAGAAAGAAGCAGAGCTGCTAGAATTGAACGAAAAGAAAAACAAAAGCGAAGGTTTAAGCAACTGATGAGAAGATTACCTGCTGCGAAAATTATATCTGGTCAGTACGACGAATGGATAGAAATGTAAACAAGATTTGTAAACAATTTTCAAACAATGTCATCCCTTCATGAAAAGATAGGCCAAATGCTCATGTTTGGCTGGCAAGCAGACAATGGCAAAAACAATGCAACAGAACTTAACGTACACGCAGAAAAGATAGTAAAAGAAACGCACGCAGGAGGGATAATTATCTTTACTCGGAATGTCATCGATAAAACACAATTAAAAGAAGTTATAGCGCAGCTCCAAACAATTAATAAGCAACATCATCGCTTGCCACTATTTTTCAGTGTAGATCAAGAGGGTGGACCAGTACGACGATTAAAAGAGCCTCAGTTCACGTTCATTCCCAGTGCAACTCAAATAGGAGAATGGAACACTGAAGATATACCAGAGAAAGATAACATATCATCTATGTACACTTCCCAAATTGCAGACGATCTACTATCCGTTGGAATTAATTTTAATTTGGCACCAGTGTTAGACGTAAATACTAATCCAAACAACCCGGTAATAGGAACCCGATCATATGGAAATACACCAGAGATAGTGTCACGCAATGCAATAGCAGCGATACGAACCTACAACAAACGAGGAATACTTTCATGCGGAAAACACTTTCCCGGACATGGCGACACCTCTGTTGATTCTCACGTTTCGTTACCAACCGTTCCGCACAAAAAAGAACGTCTAGAAAAAATCGAACTCGTTCCATTTCGAAATGCCATTGACGCGAATATTCCTGCGATCATGACCGGACATTTGTTCGTTACAGAATTAGACGATAAACTACCTGCAAGTATCTCGTACAAGGTTACTACAGAGTTATTGAGGCAAGAGCTTGGATTTAAAGGATTGATCGTTACTGATTGTTTGGAGATGCGAGGAATTAGTAGCGAAAGAAGTGTTGCTGAAGCTGCAGTGTTGGCTGTACACGCTGGAGCTGACATTATTCTAGTTAGCCATACATGGAAAGAACAAGTTGGAGTTTTTAATGCACTGGTACAAGCTGTGGAAAGTGGAAAGATTTCAGAGAGTAGAATTGATGAATCTGTACAAAGAATTTCAAAAGTAAAAGCGAAATTGTAGACTATTGAGTGATAATGCCAACAGTCTTGACGTGCGATCTGTTTGCTTGTTTGGAAATGGAATACAGTCAATCTTCGTGACGACAGTGACGGGTTAACAGATGTGACAGGCAAACTACATTGCAAAACGAGCGAACATGTCCACCGAAACCATAGAGGATTTGCGACAGGAAAATAATGAACTCAGAAGCAGAGTAGAAGCTCTCGAGAGTAAGTGCGAAGAGCTCTCAGAGAACTATGAAAAGTTGCTTGAGATGGTTACTGAACTGCAAAATAATTCCTCTAATGACAAAGTAGAAAAAGAGGCAAAGGCTCTTATAGTTGGACTTGACGCTGCTGGAAAAACAACGATTCTCTTCCAATATAAGACAGGTGAGGTAGTAACCACAGTCCCAACTGAAGACTACAACATGGACGAGGTACAACACAAAAATGTAAAGTTCCAAATGTGGGATCTTAGCGGTATGTTTTAATCGCTTACTAACAGTATATAGGAAAAAACAAAGATACATGGGAAGAATACTTTTTCGGTACAGATGCTGTAGTCTTTGTTGTTGACAGCAATGATCACGAACGCATTGTTGACGCACGTATGGAGTTGCATCAAATGCTAGCTGACGATTCGCTTGAAGACAGTGTAGTTCTTATAGTGGCTAACAAACAAGATTTACCAAACGCAAAGGACACATTTGAATTAACAGACTCGCTTGGTCTCGATCAAATAACCCAAAAGTGGTTTATTCAGGCAAGCAGTGCTATTGGTGGAGAAGGCTTGAAAGAAGGTTTAAATTGGGTAATTGCAAACATTAAATAACTGCAACTTTCAACAATCACTGAGTGCTAATCTACGTATTATTTCGAAACACAAATGGAACGAGAAAATGCTTTGTGCTGTTACGTTTTCGTTACAAGTGTCAAAGATGTCAAAAGCAAACCTCTCCAACAGCCAAGTACACTGTACTGCGTCCGAACTCGGATGTGCAGCAGTAGTATCACATGATAAATTGCAAAAACATCTGAAAGAGTGCAAGTATGAACAATCTCGTTGGATTATCGAGCCATTGAAAACAGAAAATTTGCGCCTCGCAGACCGAGTAGACTATATCGAGTCCAAGTTCGACGACCTCGCTGAGAACTACGAAAAACTCCAAGAAATAGTGAAACAGCTTCAACAGCAAATGAAACCAAAATACGACATTGAAAAAGAAGCAAAAGTTGTCATTGTTGGACTCGAAGCAAGCGGAAAGACAACAATCATCTATCAATACAAGATTGGAGAGATGGTAACTACTATACCAACAGAAGATTTCAACATGGACATCGTGCAACACAAGAATGTTGAATACACCATGTGGGATATTGGAGGTGCAGACAAAGAAAGCTGGTCAAACCACTACTTTGGAACAAATGTCATCATTTTTGTCGTAGATAGTAACGACCACAACCGCATGCCTGAAGCTCGTACCGAACTCCACAAAATGCTCACCGATGAGCTACTCGAAGAGTCCATTGTCCTCATCATCGCCAACAAGCAAGATTTACCAAACGCTATGAGCGTATCAGAAATCACAGACACCTTAAACCTCAGTGAAATCAAACAAAAGTGGCATATCGAAGCAAGTAGTGCAGTAAGCAACGAAAGTCTACAAGAAGGTCTAGAATGGATCACAGAAAATCTCAATCTTTAAATTTTTTCATCCACGCGTGTTCCAACACTTGTTCTATCGTGTACCTTTGATTTGGTGACTTTTCCAACATGTGACGTAACAAATCTCGAACTTCGTCACTTAGATCTTCTTCTTCTAATCCTACTGTATATTTCATCACAAACACATTATGTACTGGATTAAAAGGGAAACAGCCAAAAAGTAATCTATACAAGCAGACTCCCAAGGACCAAATGTCAGTTGACTTGTTGTAACCACCTTGTTCTGTTAACACTTCTGGTGCACAATGTGACGCATTTCCTAGAACACCTCTTTTAGAGTCATGTTCACATGTTATTCCGACCGAATTTTCAAATACATCAGATAATCCAAAATCTAGTAATTTCACAACTCCATTATGCATACAGATATTTGATAATTGTAAATCTCTATGTATCACACCACACTCATGAATGTATCGCACTGCTTCTGCTAACTGTACAAATATCTTCCACGCTTCTTGTTCGGAGTATTGGTTGTATTCGATATCTAGGCTACCACCATCGCAATACTCCATAACGATATAATATGAATGATCTGTTTCGATAAAGTCAACTAGCGCGATGATGTTTTTGTGTTTTAATTTTTTCATAATTTCAATTTCTCTTTTCACGTATTCGGTGGCATTTACTTGTGCCATTTTTCTTCTAGAAATTCGTTTTATCGCTACTTTTTTCTTATCTCTTTTATCGATGGCTAGTGACACTTTACCAAACGCACCTTCGCCTAGTATAGTGTTTTGTTGAAGCATGTAACGATCGTCAATGAATTTTGTATCCAAATTGAGCTCAAATTCTTGGTTTTGTTCGTCCATGTATTTTCGTAATTTTTTAATTTGATTTTCTTCGATTGTACGTGTTGTGAAACGTGTAACTGACTTGTAGATATTATCTTGGAAAAATGCCAAGTTTTCACCATAGTAACTAATGACTTCGTCGTCAACAGAAAATCCATCGTACGTGACGATGACATCTAGCTTTTTGTCGTACTCGTGTAAGCAGTTTCGAATGGCGTTAAAGATTATGTCTACTTGTTCGCGTGTTGATACGTGTATAGAGGATAGATCTATAAGTAGCGTTTCACTGGATTCATGAAAGATTAATCGCGTTACCATATCGTCAGTTGTTGGTACCGTCATGATTTTTGGAATTGTGGCCTGGTTACAAACGAGGATTTGTACCTGCGGCCAGTCATGCAAAACAAACTAAAGTCTTTAACTAGTGTCTATGTACCACATCAATTTATGATCACTTTTTCAAGTGAGATTTGTACTCTTCACTATATTCGCCGTGAAATACCATAGTGCATACCCAAGCATTTGTTATAGGTACGTCGCCAAACATTAGTTCTCCAACCCACTCACCATCGCCATATACTTTATCTGAGACAAACAGCGAGTAATAATCAAAGGTTCTTCCTGTCTCCACCTCGACATATTCTGGCTCTTCGAGTGAAATGGAGCCAATAACAGGTAAATCTGCATCTTCACTCGTTGTTTCATTAGGTAGTTCTGTGTTAGCCTCAGCGAGAACATCGTCATCGTAATCAGCTGTTTCTTCAACTGGATCAGGTCCATCTTCCACCGGTACGGTAAAAGTGCCACTTATTGCCAAACCGTTTTCGTGCGCGCCTGTATCCACGCTGAATACTCGTTCTGGTTTTCCTAATTCTTTTGTCTCTTTTTGACCTCTTTGCACGTTACATCGACTAGCGTAGTCTTCTAGTGTGACAACTGGTTTGTTCTCATATGTAAGGACACCATCCACTACAATAGCATCAAGTTGTACGAAACCATTTTCGTCATGTGGTAGTTTCCAAAACGACTTGTTCTTGAAGTCATCTTCAAACCTGTCGTTAGAGTCAATAAACACCCTTGCTGATTGCATTGTGGTAAGCCTTAAAGTTCGCTTGTGGTTTGTTTGAATATTCTGGGTGACGTGTGTTGACATCTTGTAACGTTACCAACTAAATTTGAGTCACACTTGCTGTGGGTGGCTAAAAAATCTCCTGACGAAGAGTTTGCTTCTTGCTATGCGCAACGCAATTTGCGTAGCAAAACATACAGGAAAACTTTTTCGTAAATTAAGTTGAAATTTGATAACATTTGGTTTGCAAAACAACTTTCTGGCGCTTGCCTTCTGCAGCCACAATTACTCTACAACTTGAACAGGTAACTCTGTTTTGTTTATTTCTTCTTCTATCAGGTAAGTATTCTATCTTTGTAGTGGCCACTTCGTTTATGGACCAGTCGCAAATCATTCGTCCAAGCGGAGGATTAAGGGCAGACAACTGACAGTTGAAGATCACACACGTTCAAAAAACAAGTAATTGTGAGTATGAACGTTACACACCTGAACACCACTGTAGTAGATCCAGTACGCGTCAGTCTAAGGGGTTTCTTCGTGTCAGTTAGCTCGGTACTGGCGTCTCTATCGCTAACGTCGCTAATTCTAATCATACTCTTTCGCAACATGGAACCAATTAAAGGTCGCAGAGTTTTCGCTGCCGTAGCAACCCTAGTATTGCTCGTTCTAGATATCGAACGTGTTACGTTCAACGAGCTTTGGGTTGCGAATCAATTCATGCTCATTAGGTCCACAGTGGATCTTATCTTTCTAGGTATGTCACCCAACAACAACACTAACTTGTAGTTTTGGTCTTCTTCGTATTATGCTTCTTATGTATGCAATACATTGTGCGGCAATGGTTAAATAGCAACAAGCGTCTCTCTGGTCTTGATGACCAAAGCGAACGCGAGCAAATCTTCACCCTACAAGCCGCTATAGTAAGAGTTCGCGTTGCGAAAATCATTTCATCGAATATCACATTTTTGATACTCTTCGTGGTACTATTTGTGGAACAGGCTGGTATAGGTTCAATGTTTTTCTACTACTACGGAGCCCAATATGGTGTATACCCAGCATTCGTGAACTGGTTAGGATACGCCAATGGTATCGTTCATGGAGCGATATTCTTCGTATTCATCTTTATCGCGTTCCTCGCAGATGTAATCAATGACATTAGAAAGCACGGTGTTTGCAAAGGATACTATTCTCGCGATCCGCTAAACTATCGCGTAGATTTTATCTTCATCGCTAGCGTACTACTATTTGTCATTTTATACTCTGTCATGGCGTTGATTCCCTACTCATACGCGACAGATGTACTAGGCACTATTTTCAATTTCCTATTTAGATTCAGTTTGATTCTCGCATCAGGCCTATCTTGTCATATTGTCATCATCAAGCGTTTCATAACAAAACTTTTGAGCAAAAAGACCGTGGATGAGAAGACACTTTCCAGAAGTGACCTCATGCTGCGAGTTTTATCTCATCCAAAGGGTAAAGAACTCTTTGAGGCTTACTGCACCAGTGAACTTAGCATTGAGAATGTTAAAGCGTACTATGATTTAAAGACGTATCAAGAGTTGACCCAAAAAGAGAAGAAAGAGTACATGTGCCGTGTAATCTACTACAAGTATGTACAATCTAACGCGCTCATGGAGGTAAACATGGCCAACTCTACTAGAACTGCTCTAAAGTCTGCAATCGAGACACTAGATAGCCAAAACCTAGATACTATTTTCGATGAGTTGATTATCGAAATCAGATCCAATTTGACAGATACATTCACCAGATTCCAAGTTACTGAAGGATACAGAAAGTTCAAACGTAGATCAAGCTTTGCTACAAAGGAGGTAACAGAGCTCAAGATCATTACACCTGTAGATACTACGCAGCCAGAAGATTCACCAAGCCCATCGAATCCTGCTACACCTGTATCACCACTTCCAGCAACAGACGATTCTACCACTCCTCAATCGGCTGCACCTTTGATACCACAAGAAAACATTTTCTTGTAATTCTGTCATGATCTATATATTTGTATACATCACGTTGTTGAGCTGTTACATCAGCTAACTATCCTAATAAACGCTTTCAGTGAAAATCTGCTTGTAATAGGTCAACTAACAATGACGTCCACCAACAAAACATGAGCTCCATACCTGCAGTAGTGTTTGATACAAACTCTCGCTGGTTACAAGCAGGATACGCTGGAGATGATGCACCACTTGCTATTATTCCTAACGCAGTGGGTAGAGGAGAACAAAAAACACACCCAGTTAATTACGGAATCATTACAAATTGGGATGACATCGAGAAGATATGGCATAAAATGTTCTACGATGAACTAAGAGTCAGTCCAAAAGAACAACCAGTACTGTTAGCAGAACCACCTCTCAATCCTAGACCACATCGAGAAAAGATGACAGAGATCATGTTTGAAACTTTTCAAGTTCCTGGACTGTACATTGAAAACCAAGCAGCACTATCGTTGTACGCTTCTGGCCGTACAACCGGTGTTGTGTTAGACTCTGGTGAAACAGTAACGCACGTCACGCCGATTTTCGATGGTTACGCACTTCCACAAGCAACACTAACAGCACACATAGGTGGACAAGATGTGATGAATTATATCATGCAACACTCTGCAAACAATGTCAAAGTAGACGAGAATACCACACTCCATATTAAAAATGAGTGTTACGTGAAACTAGACTCTATCGGTGATACAAGCGTTTACAAGGTTAACGACAGAGTAATTGATATTACTGATGTCAAATACAAATGTACAGAAATACTATTCAAATCCAATGGTGTACAAAACATGATAAACAAAGCTATACTCGAGTGCGACGATAGTATTCGAGAAAATTTATACTCAAATATAGTTTTAGCAGGTGGCAACACCATGTTAAAAGGATTCCCAAAGCGGGTAGAGCAAGAGTTACAATTGTTGTCGAGGAGAAGTGTTAGTGTTGTTGCGCCACCCGAAAGAAAGTATATTACGTTTATAGGTGGTTCAATGTTTTGTATGGATGTCTATGAGCAAGAAATGTGGATTACGAGTTGCATGTATGAAGAGTATGGGGTAGATATAATACATCGAAAATGTCCACAAACATCGTATCTAGCAGAGTCACAGTTAGGTACCAAGAACTTGTACAATCGAAAAGGATTCTTTGACATTAAAATTACGTAACATATAATGTTAATCATTACCTTCTTTGTAAAATAACATGCGCCACTCATTAAAGTTCGGGAACTTATCAATCTTTTCGTCAAACGATGCAGTCTGTGGATATCAGGTTCGCTTCTACAGCAAGTAACTTTACTCTGCTCGAATTACAAACTCTTTTACGAGAAAAAATGAAGTTTCCATGGACATACATTGCAATAGCAGAAAAAAAGGGAGACGTGCGCATTTTTAACATTTTAAACAAAAACACAACCCGATGTATTTTAAAAGGTCACAAAGCCTCCGTTAATACAATTCTCCAACTCGTAGATCGGTCAAAAGTCGCAACAGGAAGTGATGACAAAACGATCAAAATTTGGAACATCAAAACTGGTGTATGTTTACAGACATATACTGGTCATACGGGAAGTGTAAAACAATTGGTAATTATTCCCGGCACGGGAGGCGATATTGCTAGTTGTGGTGGTGATGGTGATATTATCGTTTGGAATGTACATACAGATCAGTTACTGTACAAACTAGGACCTTCAAATTATGCTCGAGGAGTTATAGGTTTAAATGCCAATATGATCGTATCAAGCCACGAACAAACAACAATCAAAATATGGGACACCAAAACGCATCAAGTGTGGAAAGAAATAGATACCGGATTTGCGTACCGATCATACTCGATCGTCGCACTATCTGAAACATCATTTTGTTACATACGAACACTCAACGTAATGAATGATTGGGGGTTATTCTTTATTGAAACAAAATCAAATACTATTGAGGAACATTTATTTATGGAAGTAAAAAGTGTTGATGGTCTTATGCCGCAAAGTATGTACAAACTAGGGAACAAGATTCTTTGTGGAACGATGGATACCATTCTCATTTTTGATTTGATTGAGAGAACGTGTAAAAAATTGACTGCAGGAGAAGGATTACAGCTTGGAAAAGTTTGGTGTATTGCTCATGTAATTGGTAACAGGATAGCTACAAGTAGTGATGACTACACAGTTCGAGTTTGGAATATTGAGACAGGAGAATGCGAAAATATAGTACGTACTGAAGCTATCGCATGGTCGATGACAACATTGCAGTAAAACTTAAACTATGCTTGTGTTAGTTTACAAATAATGCAACTGTCACTTGTGCTACTGACGTTGATACTGACATATGCATGTGCAGACTTCACGTGTGACTTTATGGTTGCGAATCGAATCAACGACACTGTCGTGATAACAAGGATAAACGAAAAGAAAGAAAAAGATACAGTCTACAACGTCAATCATGTTTTACAAATGTACACTCGTGAAAAATCAACGTTCTACTTTCAAATTGCAGAGCCACTATTGATATTAAACGGGACAAAACAATCGTCACTCGATATTAAACCCAAAGATCTCGTACAACTACAAAACTCTAGTGCAGCCTGTTTCCTAGGAGATGAAATGTACGTACTACAGTCAGACTCCACAAACACTTCTCACAAGTACGAATTTACAAATGGAGGAACAATGGTGTACAATGTAAATCTAGTAACAGGACAAGCGAAACAATTATTTAAGAGTGCAGATGAAGGTGATGTTGGAATTCTCGTCGGAGCGATGGCAGTAGACGATGACTACTTGTACTACACTCTAGGACCATACGGTAGTTACGCGATTGTTTCACAAAATAGAAAGACTGGAGAAATCGCAACTATTCAAGTCATTCGAGATCAGAAAAGTGGAAATGCATTAATTCCAATTCGATTATTCGTATACAATGATGATTTATGGGCATCGTTAACAGATGACAATGAATCGGCAGATTTTACAATCTTGGCTCGTGTAGATCCACACAGTGGTGAATACCGAGAGGAAGTGAATTTTAAACAGTATTTAGGAGATGGAAGAATTATGCAACGTATGAGCTCTGTGTTTGATAATTATTTACTCGCATGGTTTGCCAATTCAGAAGGTTCGACTTCGAGTTTGATAGCTATTGACTTGGAAACAAGTCAAATTGACACCATTGTAGATTATCATAGTCAAAGGGGCAATTGGAGAGCACTAAGTGGCATTTGTTAATAAAATCTATGAAACCTTTTTGTGTCCAAGTATATTTGTTCCATGTTGCCATGCTCGTGTAAATTGTATCATTGTGATTCCATTTGCCTTGCAGAACTGTTCCAAGTATTTTCTGTCTTGTACGGAGAGGTAAATTTCCATAACAATCATAGGAGCGACCCAAGAAAGCCAAATCATTGCAATCCACGCAGGATAGACGCTGTGGGAAGGCGCAAGTGGTAGGTATGTGTTTGCTAACACTCGAAACAGAACTCCTGAGCCAAATAAACAAGCGTAGCTTCTGTGCATCCATTTCTTATGTGCTAACACGTCGTTGAGGAAAACGATTTGAAATGTACCGATAAACGCAGGGAGTACAGATGAGATGGCCATCCACGTGAAACTGAACTGTGCAGCAAATCCACCATCAGTTCCAAATTCACGACCGAGAGCGAATAGTATTGCTCCAACACTTCCAAAGGTTAATGAAGTCACGTAACAGTAGCCTAGGTATTTATGTACGAGTACTGGTATTCTACTGAGGAACTGAAACACGCCTATTATAAGGGACAGCGCATTTAAGTATATGTGAATTCTTATGGGTGTTGGATTCTTCAAATAATGTGTTGGGTCTTGTTGATTGGGATATATTATGTTCAGTAGAGTAAATGCAGCATCTGTAGAAACAGAAAATGCAATGAGGTTGGCGCTTGCAGTCAGAACGGCCATGAAAGCGAAAAAGAACCAAACAACACACATTTCTATTGTCAGGCAAAATTACAACAGACGCTGTAAGACTACAACTTACGGAATTGTACAACTATATTTTTATTGAAGATTTAGCATGAGCGAGTTCAGATGCTCTTTTGAAGCATTCTTCTGCTTCTGTATGTTTCTTTAGTGCAGTCATTGCAAATCCCTTATTCAAATGCGACGCAGCATGTGTTGGGTCTAGTTCTATTGCTCTGTCAAAGTACCTAATCGCTAACACGGTACTATTTGTCTTCTTTTTCAAAATTTCGATTAAACTCGGTTTATAATTTGTTCTGGACATGTACGCATATCCTTTTGCATATAGTAGATTCACGTCATTTGGATTGGTCTTTGCTTCAACTCGACAGTATTTTATAACTTGGTCAAGATATTTGTTTGCTTGGACTGTGTTACCCAAGTCTCGATGACAGAGTCCTATTTGAAGTAGAGCTGCACATTTGTTTTCATTTTGTTTCACAGCGAGTGTGAAGTGAGATATTGCTTCCTCGAACTTGCCACTAGCTTTGCATAACATACCCTCTTGGAATGAGTTTGTCATTGTTTGTTATTAAAAATTTTTATTTGCCAATTCGCTTCAAGCTATTTATAATACCAGGTTTCCATAAAAGGAGAGTAGCTAAGTTGAAAGTTTGAGAAGCTAGCAGAGTACTGTTGCCAGCATTACCGCTACACTCCTACGCGAATATATCTCGTTCCGGTGGAGTTTTGACTAGTATTCATCAACTCCCATCTTAATAATAGTCTAAGTATAACACTTTGTTTTAACACAGGTAGAGGTAATGAAACAAATGCATTGGTCATGATTAATTCTTCTTGACAGGACGATCCTTTGTCTTCTTTTTAGGACTTCATTGCTATCAGTTGTATTAATACGATCAAAACAATAGTACTACGATTTGTGAGGTTCTACTTCGTTTACATTTAAAGAAGACTACATGCAAGCAGACAAGAAGCAAAAATTAATGCTAGGAATCAAAAAGCCAGCGAAAGCCAAAAAAGCACGACCAGCGCGTGAAATTCATCCTCCACAACGTTTAAAAAACACTAAGCTGTCTCCAGAACAGATTCAGAGATACAAACTACCTGAAGAATGGTGTAAAAATCAGGACTATTATTTCGCACACCAGGATGAAATCGACAAAAGTATGATGGGAAGTGGGTAGAGATTTCAAATGAGCAATTAACTATTAGCGTTTGTGGTTAACACTTTAGATTCTTGGCGCGTACGATAGTGTAGAAGAGTTTTCAAATATTGTCAAGACTAAAAATTCTTTTGTCATTCAGGCAAGTATTGTATCGAGATCTAACCGTTTAGGCTGGCATGAATTATCCCGAAAAAAGACGATCCAGAAAATAGTAATTCGATTAGTGTTGCATATAATCGAAGAAGACATCACTATTTTGACCTAATGAATTCAAACAGCTATCAAAGTTGATTATTAACGTTACTATTATTTAATCTTGCTTGAAATGATACAGCCCATTCCTGCCAAATCTACATTGAATCCAGTTTGAATTCAATGGCACGTACCAGCCAAATCATTGTCTTAAAGTCAAAAGTTTGAGCAACGAGCAGAACCAGAATATCATCGCCATCGTTCCAGTGTGGAGTTTGATTATTCATACTCCCATCTTAATAGTACAATATTTTGTGATAAATATATTTAGTATAAACTACTTTCTTCTTCTCTTGGCAGCACGTTTCTTCTTTTCAGGACTTTCGTCGCTATCATTTTCTTCCTCTTCAGATTGTTCCTCGTCTTCGCTTTGATCAGAATGCCAAACATCTTCATCCTCTTCCTCGTCGCTTGAAGCTTCATCTTCGCTATCCTCTCGCTTCCTCTTCCGTCCACGTTTTGCACCTCCTCCACGTGCTCTACCGCGACCTCTCTTTGGTGGAGATGTATCTTTTTGTGGTGATGTTTTCTTGGCTGGTCCCTACTGTGTTAGATGTTAACAAGCGAAACGTACTTTTCTCTTCTTTGGTCCACCTTTTGTTACATCGAATGAGTGTGTAATGTGATCGTGATGCTCTTGCTTAACAAGTTTGTACAGATCTTTTGCATGCTCTTCGTCTGTGTCAATATGCGACAGTAGTTTGTCCATCTCTGAGAATTTGAATTGAACTCTAGTATTTTCACGAGGAATGGCTTGCTTTTCGTAGGCTTTACTCTTCTCATCGTCTAAATAGTCTTCACATTTTCTAAATAGGTTAATGATACAGTTGATAATACGTACTTGTCGTTGAGTGTGTAGACTTCTTGTAGCAGTCTTCTTAGTCGAATCAAAAGAACCAATTGAGCACCATGTTTAGCAGCTTCTTGGATTCCTGGTACTTCGTCTTTCACTGTTGCACGTAATGTACTTACAATTTCGTCTCCTTTTGTATCAACTTCCTTGGAGATTTTGATAATAACGTTCAATACTTCATACAAGTGGTTGTAACTCAAATACGCAAGAACTTCGGCCAAATAGTATGTCATGCGCGCCGATGTAGCCTTTTGCAGTTGCAGCACGATGCTGTCGAGAATGGATGTTCGCTCTCTACGAGTAAAGGTTGTCGTAAGTTCAAAGAACTTGGAAAAGTGACTTCTCTTTTCTGAATCAGTACCACTAATAATACCTAACAGTGAGAACTGAAAAGACAAAACGTACTATTCTTGTCGTTACTAATTGAAATCAAAAAGTTGAAAGATTGAGCTACACCTTCTGCAGCATGGGTAATAGCTAAATCTCTGAAACGATCTACTACGTAAGTCATTATTTGGTAGGCACGTTCTTTGTTCAACTTGCAAGGGTCTGCTAGTAAAGTTATGATCTTTGGAATAATCTAGCACGTTAGTCTGGCTCAAAACTGAAACTCACACGTGGCGGAATATATAAACCTTGTTTTAGTACGAGTTCTAGTACTTCCAAAGCGCTAAAACGTACTGTTTGGTCTTGTGAGTACACCAAACTCAAAATTGGCTCAATGTATGTTGTCATGAAACTAGTTGTTACACTACAGAGTTAGAGAGTGACCAATAAGCATACCCAGTATCTACGTTATCTCCTGTGGTTCCTTCACTTTGCATTCTCTTTTCTTCTGAAATCAAAAAGTCGCGCATGTTCTCCAACATCGCTTTGTGAACTAATGGTGCTCCGGTCTTTTTCAATAGAGCACTAAAGTGTTAAATAATGATATTTTGCGTACCTGACTATTTTGATGCTTGTTTCTGTTGCAAACAGCTTTGGATTGCGAATGAGAAGCGAACCTAGACCTTTTGTTGCTCCTTGGACTACATTGTTGCTCTTGTGGCTCAAATTGGACACAAAGAGTGTCCACACCGATTGAATGATACTACCTGGTTGAAGTTTAGACTTCTTCAACAGCTCTTGATTAAAATCTATTAACGTTAGAACTAGTGAGCAAAGGGTTTCTTACCACTTGGCTGCAGAGCATCGAAATCAAAGTATTGAACTAAGAGACCGATCACGTTCAAGATACGCATCATTTGTCCCTCTACAAGATTCGTGTGGGCTGTGTTGTACAAATACACAAGCGCATTTGCGAGTTTTGGTTGCAATTTGTTTCGTTCCGCCAAATTACACCAACATCTTGCCGTACTGCTCATCGCCTCTTTTGACATTTTCGGTGCTTGTGTGAGGAGTCTGTTCAAGTTACTGTATAACGTTTCTGCGTCTTTTGTACTTGGTTTGGTAACGTTTAGGAGCTAATGTGTTAGTAAAAGAAATAGCCATACCATATCAACTATTGAAGTTACATAAAAAATCATTGTCGATTTTGGAGGATCTCGCTTGAGATAGTTCTCGTTCACATAGGTGAGTAGGTTTGTGAGTTGATTCGATACTAGCTCTGGCTCTGCAATGCAGAATAGGTTGACGGCGAGCATACATTGTGTGAGGTTGTATCTACCTTCTCCATCTGAATTTGTTTGATCGATTTCTGCCATGTGACCTAACAACTTGAGTGTCATCATCTTCATCGACTTGATATGCTTTTCTCTTGTTCCTTCTTTGGCGAGGGTCTTCTTGAGTATTCCTACTAACCAATGTTCATTCAACTCAAATATTGACACTTGGCGTAGTGATATGACGTCTACGATTTGTAGTACACTCTCTTTTAGTTTGCTGCTAGTATTGGCTTCAAACCACAACGCTTCAAAGTTTTTGAGTACTAAATCACGAATGTTTTCCTCTTCGTCGATATTTACATTCAATCGAGTCTAAAAATTAGTAATCTTTGAGTTGGACTTACCGCAAGAACACCACAAATTTCACTAACAATCTCTGGCTTGGTATCATTTTTTGTGGACAAATCACCGAGAATGTTAATACTCCTCTTACGAACACTCTTAGCAGGGTCTTTGACTCCAGTAAGAACCATCTTCAAGTAGAATTTGTTGACGTTTGCTGACGTTATGATACGACCAATAAAGTCTAGAATATTCTCACGAACTAATGGTGATTGATCGTTCAAGTGTTGATGTACGGCTGCCTGTACGAATGGCTTGTCTTTGACTGTTGGATCTTTTTCGATAATCACTTGTAGCGATTTGATTGCTTTGCTACGAACTTTGACTTTGTCGTCTTCCATTAGATTGATGATGTGGTTCAAAATTTGATCATACTTTCTGATAACTGAGTCCTTGCGCTCACATGCGATAAACAAGTAGGCATTTTCGACATCTTCGTTGGATGGTTTTCTAAAAGTTAAGAAACATTTTTTCTTCGAACGCACCTTTCGAGATATTCTTGTGGTTCTTTCTTCCACAAACGCAAGTACATTTTATCCTTCTCTCCATTATCATCGTGCATCCATTGGCAAAGCAAGTACTGTCTTGGACAAATGTTATCTTCCATTGCAGCAACGTATGACAAGTATGCGAATACTTTGAACTTGTTTCTGTCCGTTTGGT
>JAESGV010000581.1_pt1 | contig 16056 bp, 7 predicted proteins | sample 9269781 | NCBI WGS metagenome assembly JAESGV01 (sample SAMN15741586, study PRJNA653496) | algae metagenome | isolation source: Tildeniella torsiva UHER 1998/13D and co-occurring heterotrophs from... | place: Slovakia: Slovak Paradise National Park, Hrabusice, Kosice Region | collected 2000-01-01 | reverse complement strand
CAGGTCCGCTCTGCCACGATGCGAAAAGGAGACTAGGACTTTTCCAAAACAAACAAACAACTGTAAATACACTCTGGCACAATGGACAAAGAATGCAACACTTTCACTCTCACTACATTATCAACGACTCGTACTACGTGTACATGGTTAGCACACAAAATGTTAAGAACACATTATCGATAAATTGTTACTTTGCAGAGGATCCAGATACGTTATTATGGACGGCTCCCTGTCAACAATTTGAGAATGCAAGCAGTGCGCTTCTAAACATTCGCGAACTGACACAGGATAAAGTTAACGTGTACTTTGTTGTAGCAGAACCAGAACGCAAACGATTCCACTTTTATGCAATTGAAAAACGCACCGCAAAAGTTACCCGTTTCTACGTGACAGAAAATCCAATCATACACAACCACGTATCGGACTCATTTTTGATTATTACACCCAACTATCTACTCATCGAACTCTCGCGACAAAAGATTATCATTTTAACAAAACAATTCAAAGTCCATCGAGAAATAGTTTGGAATGCAAATGAACTCGCGCAAACTATGGTTATTTATGGACCAGACAACTACAATTTATTTCATGTTCCTCATGATCGCGTTTACTTGGACTCGCGTCCTGTTGGTTCTGCAGCAAGATTGGAGCTTCATTGCTACAGCGCAGAAACTGGAGAAAAACTCTTTTCGTATCAAATCAAAGCCTTTATGAACTTGAACGTGAATTTGACTTACATGACTGATACGCACTGGATTTTTGCAGGAAGTGATGGAGAGTCGCGCATCGCAGCTGCTGTAGATTTAGCAAGTGGACATGGTATGAAACTAGCACTATCAGAAGCGTACTATATCGCAGAAACACCACAAAGAGATGACCTCTCTATCGTTCATGGATTCTGTGCTGTAGACTATCATCGAGGTTCGTTCTCATTTATCAAGTACGAGTCACAGAGCGAGAGAGGAGCACATGCCACATGGACTGTACCCATACAGGAGTTAAACAACGCTAGATACCAACCGAACTCACAAATACAAGTTATTCATGGTTCTGTGATCGCAGCACTCATGTACGGAAGTTTTGGATGCTTTTTGTTTGTATTTGATATGAAGCAAGGGTCATTGTTATGGAAGAAAACAATTATCGAAAAGTCAAACGAGTTGGAATTTTCTCATTTTGACATTCATGTTAGGATGAAAGTTTTAGAAAGAAACAAAGAGTCGAGTATACTGATACAAGGTGCAATTAGAGAGTATGGATTCTTTGTATATGAATACGATTTGAATGGAAAAGAATTACTGGAAAATATCACTCTATGGACAGAATTTGATAAAGTACGAGAAAATCTGGAACCACCAAAGAAGATTAGTACATTTGAAAAGTTGAAGAACTCGTTGATGAGTACATCTAGAAAATAAATGTTGACGTTTATTTAGTTTACATGTACTGCGTGTTCCATGAGACAAAAAGGAGAGGTTTGGTCAAAGCTTCTTGTTCTTGTCGCGTCTGGAAGGTATCTTGCGCACAGACGCGCCAGCATCATGTGCCATCACTCTATCCCGGTATTTCAGGAATAAAGTCACCACTGATCGAATGTGTTGAGGACGCCACACGCGTTAATCAACGTTGAGCATGGATCGACATCCCACTTCGTCGTTATACATGACACCGCTGACACTGAACCTAGTCCGAGGGATTGGACACTATGGCTTGAGAGGTGGCTGGCGCTGGACACCGACCACACTTGCTTCGGTTAGCTTTTTGTGTGTCAACTCATTATGAAAACGTTTTGTGATATTATGGGATCTCTCGATCGACAACCTTGCCAATATCGTCCACTAGTTCTTGTCGTGCAAGTGCGAGTCGAATCCACCATGTTGATCAAAACTAAACTATTCGTTGAAGATCCACCACTCTTGTATCACGCATAGTATTACATTAGTCTATTTCACGTTGTATGCGTCGCTCTTTTACTCTAATTTCTATAACTTTATCTTCATCATGGTGTACACTTTTTTTATTCTTTTTTGTATTTTGTGTTTCTTTTATGACTGCTTTTTTCACACGAATTTTTCTGTGAGATGGTATCACCATCGCGTTCACGTTGTTCGAGTATCCAAACAGCGAGACAGTGTGGACATTGCTTTGGTTGAAGTTTAGTTGGTTTCGGGTAAATTATTGCAAACAAAGTGTTCAAAGCAAATGTTGCCAGCTTGCTTCACTCGTGCGAAGTAACTAGAAAATGATAGCCTTGATAGTTTAAACTGAACCTGCAGTGAATCGTAGGTGATTGCGCCTCCTGCTTACGCTTGTATTAGAGCAAGAAATAGATCACGTATTCTGTGCCTTAAAGCAGATTATGATTGTGGTAGGATAAAAACGGTAAAAGGTGGTGTTTAATAATATAACTCCAACACCATATTGGAGAAACTACATTGGCCAAGAAACGAGCACATGATAAGACTTGTAGTTTTATTATTCATTTTCTCGTTTGTTGTTGCGATTTTTGACAATGTTACGCTTCATTACGCTGTGAAACGAACAAAAGAGCGCGAAAGAAAAGCTCTTGCCACTTACCCCTACCAATTAACTGTATTGGCAGACAAATATGTAAGCATTAATATTGAAATTTAACATGTATAGTTTTATGGTGTTTGGAAAAACGGCTACCCAATTACCTCTTCATTTACTGGCTATGCAGACTGGCAGCAATCTGTCGTGGTCAATTTAGTTGACGACGCAGGCGCATATCGTGGAGACTGGTTTGTTATTGGTGCGGAGACAGGTATTATAGTTCTCATTTATTAACAATATAGACGATGTATATCCTGCAACACTGGCCGCAATCGGAGCGCTTCTTCGTTTTATATCCGATGCAGGAGCACCCAGCACTGGTTTCACTACTACTGCTTATTGGAAATGTGTAGGTTCCACAATCTCATGCAAAGCCGATCCGTTGAACTGTGCTGCGACACCAACCAAAGACTGGATGTCAACAAATATGTGCGGCGACAGCGAAATTACCACAGTCAGTACTCTTGGTTCTTCCACTTATCCAAGTTCAACTGGTCAAAACCTCTTGGGTATGCCATTACTCTGGATTCCAAACTATAAGAGCGTATGGTGCAAAGCCTACATTCCGTACACAGGACCATTTCTAGTTGGAACTAAAGTTGGTAATTGCTATAATTCCATACCATCAAACCAAGTTATAGTCAAAACGATGACAAGAGGCAAAGTAATTGGCATCTATGTGGATACTGCTTTCACTTCAGTCACAGATAGTGGTGACTACACGATACCAAAGACTACTCAAGTCACCGCAAGACCTGGCAATTTTATAACGATTGTCGTACAAGCAGCAGCTTCTAGTCCTAATATAATAGACTTTTCGAGCGCATTTGGAGCAGATATAGAATATACTACATTGAACGGCACAACAGCAATGACTAGCACCAGTACAAGTACTTGGACATGTATTAGTTTTACAAGTGTTTGTCTAGAATGTATTTCTGATGCATTCAAGAGATCGGCAGATTGTGGAACAGGAATCAACTCACCTGGACAAAACGACGGTGCTTCTGCGCCTTGGACAACAGTCAATCCTGGAATATTAACAAGTACAGAACTTATTTGGCATTATCCAGCAGTAGGAGCTGCAATTGTAGCTTGCAAAACGCAAATACCACCAGAACAAAGATCCGACCTTCCTATCTATCAGTGCCAAAATAGAAGAAAGATACCAGCTGGAAAGTCGTACATGACGGTAATGGCAGATAATATTTTGGTTGGAGGTTGGATAAATGGTGAACCCGTTCCAGACATGTTTAACAATTATAATAATTGGGAGTCTCCACTTGACTACCCTATCGATATTGTGCGTGGAGACTTTGTAACATTATCGATACAAAACAGTACGCTAATATGTTGTTTATTAACCTTTAGACGGTATTTATAGCTATTCAAACCCAGCTGCGTTGGGAGCAGTGGTACATGTTCTTCAGCCTGATGGATCGTTCTTTGATTTTGCCACAAGTATAGCTTGGACATGTGTTGGTAGTGACAGTGAATGCTCTTTGAACCCATACAACTGTAGTGGGATGCCAACCAAACAGTGGATGTCAACTAGTACATGTGGAACTGGCGCAACTCGTGTTGGCTCTAATACTGGTGCTTTTCCTTGGACAACACAAGTATCTGCCATACCTTACGATACAAACTTTATATGGGTATATCCAGTTTCTACTCAATCAGCATGGTGCAAGGTACAAGTACCATATGACAGTTCACTGCCAAACAGCGGTTGTCTTTCTTATCCAGATACAACTATAACTATAGCAGCATATCAAGTAAGTATTTTTATAATTTGTTAACGTGTAGCTTTTGGGATATTTTGTTAACGGAGTTGAATATCCTGCTTTAAATTTTAGAGTCAATTTACATACTACAGTTGCTTATGAGACTAGTATACTCGCTACACGTGGTGATTGGGTTACTTTTATGCTTGCTGCTAGCTGGAACAATAACCCGCCTCAAGCGTTCGTTTCTGCCAATATCAGATTTTCTAAAGCAGATGGTACACAAGGAGTACTTTCAACTGATGAAAATTGGATTTGTTGGAGCTGTGCTGCTATTGATTGCGCCACTCCCCCAAGCGTATCATGGATGACCAGCAGTGATTGTGGTAACAGCACAACTATACTTGGTACAAATGGAGCTGGAGCTTACAACATTGCGTTGTTGAACCAAAACACAAAAGTCATGTGGGGTAATCCCCTATCGTCAAAGTCATTGTATTGCAAGGTTCAAATCCCTTTGACTGGTGAGAAAGCAGCTCCGTTATGCCCATCAGTATACACAAATACACCAACACCAACGCCTACTCCTACTCCTACCTCAACTTTTGTTACAATTACATCTCCAGTTGCTGGTAGCATCATCAATTCACAACCAATAATATCAGGTGTAGGTTCAGTTGGTCTAGCAAGAGTTGTATTGTTTATTGATGGTGTAGTAGCTGGAACGGTGGCTACTAATGCTACTGGTTATTTTTCGTTCACGTCAGTCTCTATTTTGGCAAACGGTGCACATACTGTGCAAGCAGCATACGGTAACATTGGAGACTCGCCGTCAGGTACAAGTATACCATTCACTATTGATACTATACCACCAGCTACACCGATCATTGTATTACCATTGCCAAACGCTATCATACGCAATAATAGACCAGCTGTACGTGGCAGCGCCAATACTGCAGAGCCGCTTTCAACAGTTAAAGTATACATTGACAGTATATATATTGGCGAGACAACAGCTAGTGCCACTGGAGTTTACTTATTCACACCAACTAGCGATTTGAGTGAAGGTCTACATACGTTGTACATAACAGCCACAGACAGTGCAGGAAATGTATCACCGAAAAGTATTACTCGTAGTTTTACTGTTGATACAACACCACCTGCTGCTCCTGTCATCACTGCTCCTACTCAAGGTCAGAGCACAAAGTCAAAATCGATTCAAGGAACAGCAGAAGCAGGCTCAACTGTACAAATATACATTGATGGCATACCAAAAGGAAACAGTACAGCCAACGCTAGTGGTTTCACCTTTGTACCTGATGTACTTTCAGAGGGCTCCCATGTGGTATATGCAGTTGCTACTGATGTTGCCGGAAATACATCTCCTGCATCACCAACAGTTTCTTTCACGTTTGACACGAGTGCTTTCAAACCGGCAATAACTTTCCCAAGTACTGGTCTATTGTTGCGCAATACTCTGTTAACGATACAAGGAACTGCTGAATCTCTTTCCACAGTTACTGTTTTCATTAACAGTGTATCGCAGGGAGTAGTTACTGCATCAGCAGGTGGTACTTTTTCCTTTACTCCATCTACACCATTTAGTCAAGGAAGCAATACTTTCACAGCACGGTATCAAGACGTTGCTGGTAATATTTCGCCGCTATCTGATCCAGTTGTGATAACAGTTGACAGTATAGCTCCCTCTGCACCATCAATTACGAGTCCCGTCAATGCAATGCATATATCAACCAACACACTAACAATTAGTGGTGTTGCAGAAGCATCAAGCATAGTTTTGATTTATAGATTTGATGTGACCTTGGGATCGGCAACAGCAAGCGCAGGTGGTAGTTTCTCCTTCACTACCCCTATTCTTGCAGATGGAACTCACACATTCACTGCTAAAGCTATAGATGCTGCTGGTAACATATCACCTGTATCAAACACGGTGACAGTATTCACTGACACTGTTGTACCATCTCCGCCTGTACTCTCAATTCCACCAGCGATCACCAATGACAACACTCCAACCATTAGTGGAACAGCAGAACCATTAGCAACTGTTGTCATATATATCAATAGTGTTCAAGTAGGCTCTACATCAAGTGATGCCGCTGGAAGCTTTTCCTACACTTCAACTACGCTTGTAGATGGAACATACCAAACAAAAGCAACAGCGACTGATGCATCAGGCAACGTTTCTGGGTTTAGTACCATAAGACAATTTATTATTGACACGACCGCTCCTGCTGCACCAGTAACCGTCGCCATACCACCAAGTAATGACAATACACCAGCATTCACTGGTACTGCAGAAGTAAGTTCGGTCGTGAAAATCTATGTTGACGGCGTTGCTATTGGAAATACATCATCGACAGGAACATTCTTGTTCCAGGCTACAACACCGATACCTGAAGGTTTGCATGTGTTCAGCGCAACAGCGACTGACGCAGCTGGGAACACTTCACCATTTGCTACAAACAAATCCTTTGTGATTGATAATACTGCTCCAGGTGCACCTGTTATTACAAGTCCAAGCCAGGGAGTACATACATCTGATAACACACCAACATTAACAGGAACTGCAGCAACAGCAAGTATTGTTAATGTCAAAAGCAATGGAGTTACTATAGGTACTACAGTATCAGATGCCGTTGGGTTATTCTCATTGACAACACCTGCTTTGGTTGATGGATCATATACATTTACAGCGACTGCTATAGATAGCGCAGGAAATGTGTCACCAGTGTCAAATAGCGTTACAATTGTTGTTGACACTGTAGCACCTAATGCACCAATACTCAATTCTCCTCCAATTATAGTGGTCACTACAAAACCGACTGTTAGTGGCACTACAGAGGCTAACGCTAACGTATCTATCTTCATTGATAGTACGCAAGTTGGAACTACCACAGCAAATGCAGCAGGTAGTTTCTCATTCACTTTAACTAGTGCGCTAAGTCAAGGGAGTCATACTGCAACAGCAAAATCTACTGATGCCGCAGGAAACATATCACCGCCAAGTTCTGAGCGCACATTCACAGTAGATAGTAATGCTCCACTATCACCAACAATTACATCACCCACTGCTGGTTCATACGTTAACACCAACACGCCCACTATCATAGGTACGACTGAGAGTGGAGTGGTAGTTACTGTATATATTAATGGAACAGTAGCATGTATTACAAATACAAACGGAGCAGGTTTGTTTAACTGCACAACTTCAGTGCAAAGTGAAGGGTTAAAAATTATATCTGCAACTGCAACTGATACTGCAGGGAATATCTCACCCTTCAGTAATCAGTTCAGCTTCACCATAGATACTCATGCACCCTCAGCACCAATCCTATCAAGTCCACCATCTATCACCAACGATCCTCGTCCTGTAATTAGTGGAGCAGCAGAGCCATTGACTGTTGTTAATGTGTATATTGATAGCTCTTTGATTGATTCCGTTACAGTAGATGGTTCAGGTACATTCTCGCTTGTTCCTGCAAATCCACTCTCCCAAGGACAACATACAGTGCAAGCAACAGCAACTGATCTTGCTTCCAATGTGTCTCCTATGAGTGCATTACGTACATTCACATTTGATTCCATAGCTCCTCCTACTCCAGTTATTACCAATCCTGCTAACTCGCAAAAATACAATGACAATACACCAATGATAACAGGTACAGCTGCAGCTGGCTCTACTGTTTCCATTGTATTGGACTCATCACTAGTTGGACAAGTAACAGCTTCAGCAGGAGGTACTTTTTCATTTGATACTAGTGCGCTATTGGATGGTTCACATTCAGTACAAGCCCGAGCAACTGATGCAGCAGGAAACGCATCTCCTTTATCTGCACCTGTTTTGTTCATTATTGATACCATCTCTCCAGCTATACCACAGATAACAAGTCCTGCATCAGGGTCACACATCAGTGATAGCACACCAACTATTGCTGGTATTGTGGAACCAAGTACTATAGTAACAATTTTCGTTAATGGCATTGCTTCTGGAACTGCATCATCATTTGGCACTACATTTAGTTTCACTTTTAGTAATCCTCTAAGCGATGGTACTTACACTATCCAAGCCTCAGCAAGTGATGGTGTTAATACGTCACCTTTGTCGCAGGGTACAATACTTGCTATTGACACCGTAGCTACTACGCCAGTGATTACAAGTCCAACAGATGGTGTAACACTAAATACGAATCATTTTACTGTCTCTGGTACTACTGCTGAACCTAGTGATGTGACTTTGTATTTAGATGGTACTACAGTACAGCAGGTGTACGCTACTGGTACCTTCTCTTTTACTCTGAACGATATCGCTGAAGGTCTACACTCTATAAGAGTGTCAGGTACTGATAATGCTGGTAATGTGTCACCACAGAGTCCTGTACGTACGTTCACAATCGATACCAATGCCCCTGCGACACCTACAATCACTAGCCCAGCAGCTGGTGAAACTGCTCACAACGTAACTATCAAAGGTACAGCAGAACCACAAACTACGATATCTGTGTACATTGATGGAAACCTGGCAGGAACGCTATTCTCACCATCAGGTACATTTGAGTTTTCTCCAAGCACGTTACCAGATGGACATCACAATGTCTATGTAACAGCAACTGATTCTGTTGCTAATGTTTCTCCTCATAGTATATCTGTACAATTTACTATTGATACAACACCACCAGTAGCTCCAATACTCACTTCACCGGCACTACTCACAAACAACCTGCAACCAGTAGTTAGTGGTTCAACAGAACCCAATTCTACAGTGAGAGTTTATATTGATAACGTACTGGTTGGTACAACTACAGCCAATTCATTAGGTAGTTTCACTTTTACACCAAATCCACTTGGCGAAGGATCTCACAATGTAAAAGCAACAGCAACAGATATCGCTGGAAACACTTCACCATCAAGCTCTACACGGACATTTACTGTTGATACTACTGCTCCTACAACTCCTACAATCACATCTCCTCTAAATAATTCAATCACAAACAATGTTCAAGTTACAATTGCAGGAACATCAGATCCTTCAGTAACTGTTCTAATCAGCATTAATAACGCTGCTCCTATCGCAGTTGTTACAAACGGAGCAGGAACATATGCACTCACAACGTCACTAGCTGATGGACAGTATTCGGTCTCTGTAACATCACGTGATGATGTAGGAAACGTATCGCCAGCGATATCAGTAACATTCACTGTTGATACTCATGCACCAGCAGCACCTGTACTCTCAAATCCATCAAGTGGTTCAATAACAAGTAACAACAAACCTCCCATTTCAGGAACAGCTGAACCTCTCTCAACTGTTCATGTTTATTTGGACAATACACAGATTGGAATAGTTAATGTCGACGGTGGAGGATCATTTACGTTTACACCGACTGCTTCGTTGTCAGATGGCTCGCATACAACCTATGTTACTGCTGTAGATAGTGCATCCAACATATCGCCACAAAGTACTCCAGTCACATTTACTGTAGATACTTTGGCACCAACAATAGATATCCATGTAAAAAATCTAAATCAAGGGTATACAAACGACAACACACCAAGTGTAAATGGAACTTCAGACCCAGGCGTATTAGCAACAGTTTTGGTAGACAATGTACAAGTTACTACGTTAGTTGTTGATTCAAGTGGAAAATTCGATTTTAATCTTCCTATGCTAAGCGATGGTACTCATACTGTACAAGTATCTGCAATTGATGGTGGCGGTAGTGTTGGAACGAGTAATCAAATTGTATTTACTGTTGATACTGTACCACCAGCTGCTCCTACAATCAATACAAGTCCCAGTACCAATGACAATACACCTACCGTCACAGGAGCATCGGAGCCAAACACGATTGTACAAATATTTGTCGATAATCAAAAGGTAGGAGAAGCAACTGTTACTAGTGGACAATTCACCTTTACTCTACCGATTCAAACGGATGGTGAACATGCAGTATCAGCCAACGCCAAAGATTTGGCAGGAAATGTATCTCCACAAACCGGTACTATTCCCATCATTGTTGATACAATACCACCAAACAAGCCAATCAATGATGCAATTTCACTAAACAATGATAATACGCCAACTTTTACTGGTTCTGCAGAACCACATTCTACAATAACAATTTTCGTGGATGGTATTCCTATCGGAAATACTACTGCCGATGGCACTGGATCATTTAGTTTCACTGCTCCATCACCAATATCAGATGGTCAACATACAGAATCCACAAGAGCAACAGATGCCGCAGGAAACGAATCACCAATGAGTAATCCAAATCCCTTTACTATAGATACAACAAAACCATCTACTCCTACTTTGCAAGTGGTTACTGATGTACATGACAATACACCAACCATTATTGGTACGACAGAACCAAGAGCAACAGTGAATATGTATATTGATGGCATTTCTGTTGGAAATACAACTGCTGACAGTAATGGTGACTTTTCGTTTACCGTAGAAAACCCACTGCATGATGGTGGTCATGAATTATCAGCAACTGCGACTGATGAGAATGGAAATATTTCCGATGAAGTGACATTGCCATTCGTAATTGATGCCTCTACTCCCACACCAACTCCGACTACAGAAGCACCAACAACGACTGCTGAATCCGTTACAACTCCAGAGCCAACTACTGTTATGGAATCGACCACCACTGCTGAACCAACAACAACAGTTGCAGATACTACAACTGAAGTGCCAACAACAGCAACTCCAACACCAGTTGAGACTACCGCGGAAGTTACCACAACAGAAGTTCCAACAACTACCACTGCTGAACCAACAACCACAGCTCAAGATACAACTATTGAATCAACCACTACAACTTCCGCAGATACTACCACTGCTACTCCAGAAACAACAGTAGAACATACCACCACTATCGCTGATACTACTACATCTGCTCCAGAAACAACTGCTGCTGATACTACAACTAATGCTCCATCTACTACAATGGAGCAAACAACCACCGTTGAAAGTACTACTACTAGTGTTCCAACAACTACTGCAGAGACCACAACTACAGCTGTACCAACAACTGGTGCAGCCACAACAGCAACACCAACTCCTGCGGAAACCACGACTGAAGCAGTGACAACCACTGCTGAGCCAACTACAACAGAAGTAGTAACAACTACCAGTGATCCAACCACCACGTCTGAAGCATCTGCCACTGTTAAAGCAACTACTACAGTTGAACCTACAACCACAGAGACGCCAACAACAACTATTGCTCCAACTACTACGACTGAGCAACCAACTACAACAGAAACGCAAACTACTACTCAAGTACCTACCACAACGGATGTTCGTACAACCACCGCCACTCCAACACCTACAGAAACAACAACAGCTGATCCAACGACGAAAGAAACACCTACTACCGACACACCCACAACTACATTTGAACCAACAACAACGGAAGATGTTACTACCACAGCTGAACCAACCACTACAACACCAACATCAACCACAGAAGCAACAACTACAACGGCAACACCAACAGAACATACAACAACTGCAACACCAATACCGACAACTACAACAAAAGTACCAAGTACAACTGAAACGCCAACACCCACAGAAGTTACAACAACTATCGAACCAACAACAACTGAAGCTCCAACAACAAGTACTGAAATGCCAACAGAACAGCCCACTACTAGTACTGTCACACCAGCGCCAACCACGCAAACACCAACAATTGTTTCTTCAACACAAGTCCCAACTACAGCTGAGCTAACTACTGCACCAACAACCACAAATGTTCCAACTACAGAGACTCCAACCACTACCACTTTAGAGCCTACAACAAGCACATCATCACCTACTCCAACACCTACGTTAACGACAACCCATACGCCAACAACAAGCACCATGACTCCTACACCAACGACAACTGTCTCACCAACTACAACGACCTCAACGCATGCTCCTACAACGACCAATGCTCCAACCACTCTAACACCGACGACCTCACCAACAATACCACCATTAGAGACTCCTGCTATTAATGGTGTCTGCCCAGGTACCCCAATTGCATCAACTGCTTCCAGTCCCTTCTCGTACGTCAAACCAAGCAATGTAGCGTTCCACTACGCCTACGTGAGAGCAAAGCAAACATGCTACTTGCTTACACTCACCAACTCCATCAACTGTTACTTTTTAACTGTGAAAAACAATGTATACACAACCTACTTTACAGGATCAAAAGGCTGCCTCAAGATTGACGCATCTTTCTTCTATTAAATATATATTCAGTAATGAACAAAAGGTAAGACTTCTTGTTCTTATCACGTCTAGGCACCAGAACATGCCAGCATCATGTACCAAACTCCATTCCGTTATTTCAGAAAGAGTCGTTTTACGATTTTTAGAATTAACGAACATTTCACGAAAAAGACAACCAAAAACTACTCCAACCAAACGTAAATCAACAGGTATGACATCACCAGCAAAAAGATACAAGAAATCATAACGATGAATAAAAAGGAGGTGAGACGGCATCTCTTGGCACTTGTTCTTCGTTCTTGTCTCCACTCCTTTTACTTCTATCTTGCACGATTAGTACCGAGCAGGGTTTTCTCGCACGCTCCAATCGTCGTGGACACGGTGTGATCTAACACAGCGATAGACCGATTGCTAAGTCTCTAATCGCGATACTTCTATCTTCTTTACTTCGAGACTCAGGATTCACACGGGCACGACGCCATTCGCAAAGTCTTTCGTGGCATGTGAGAGAGTCCCAATACCTCTGATCCCGTTGTACGGCTTGATGAGATTTTGCAACTTTCTTCTATAATTATGGGTTGGACTACTTGTAGTAGCACCGGGTGATATTGAACCCGTGTCCTTGTCCTACATGTACCAGCTACTTGAATACTAGGCTACATGTAGGACATACTTCTCGGTGTTTGACTTGAAACTGTGACCTCATCTGCCAAGTCCACCATGGGTCGTACGCGTTCAATACGTTTATGAGATTGGTCAACTTGCCTCTACCAACCCTGATTTTAACTATTACATTGTTTTAAATTTTTTATTGCAAACCAGAATTATGGTTTAGTCAACTATCGTGTATGTATCCGCTTAGTGGCTGCTGTTTGTGTCTTTAAACTATCGGTAACGTGTTTAGTTGGTCTTCATCTCTTGTTTGCATTTTTTCGTGGTTGAGCGACAGGTTGTGTTAAATTACAATTATTGAAAAAACGAAAATCAGCAAACAACGCAGCATTAATATCGTTCGTGAAACAGTGGAGAAGCAGTGCTCGCATCGGCTATAGCTTTCGCTCGGATTTGGGGTGGATAGATCGCATACTACCCATTCGATATTTATTCCCTGTCGCATAAACCATGATATTCCAACCAGTACAGCGCAATGCGATGGAAGCCATGTCGCTTAGTCTTCAAAGACCAACAAAGTTTTGTTTTGATTGTTCATAATAGTTAGCAAGATGTACAAACAAATATTGCACATGACGTTTTCAAACTTTTATAGATCTGTCAGTAGACTCTAAACTTAAGGTTCCATGGCCATAAAGTCTTTGATAGTCTACCAATAGCTGGCAAAAAGGGATTCAAGTATCGGAAAACTGCAAGAAGATGGTGCCAAGGAGGAAAAAGAGCATGTAATCAGTTGTTTTTGTAAATCGTTTCTCCCACAACATGTCCAAACGCAGGTTGGAAGACACTGAAGAACAACTTCGCCAGGTGCCAAGATTCGAAGAATCGCTGAACTGGTTACCAAACGATGCGCTAGCAACAGTACTTTCGTTCCTGCCTCTCCAATATACGTTAGGAATTTGTACTCTCGTGTGCCAAGCATGGAATCAAGTAATTCGAAACGGTGTATTCATGCCACTGCTTGGCAGTATTAATTTTGCTGGTGTCAAAAACGTGGATGATTCATTTGTGCAAAACTTTGTCAAGTTTTTCTCATCAGAGGACGATCCAAATACTCTACCAGAATCAATTCAACCAAGAGTCGTAAATCTTGGTGGCTGCTTGGACATTAATTCATCCTCTATTGACCTCCTTACCAAAAACTCGTCACGGTTAAAAGAAGCTAATTTTGCAGGTTGCCTCTGGTTTGGACAGAAGAAAGGTCGTACTGCTATGAACAATGAGGAAAGCACTGTTTTCTTAGCGAAGATGGCGTACAACTTGAGAAACTTAGAAAAGTTGAACATTTCTGATTGCGAATACATTTGCACACAACTACCACAACTCGTCTCACAATGTGGACCCAATCTTTGTGAGTTGTCCATTTGCACAACAAAACCTCCTGCAGATATTTTGAAAACTGCTCTAAAACTACTGCCAAAATTGCAAGTCTTACGCCTTTCAGGAGCGCCCTCCTACAACCAACCACACATATGGGAAGAAGCAGTAGCCAACGCGAAGCAAGGAGCTTTACAAGAATTACGAATTCTCGACATATCAAACGTTTTCACTACAAGTCAAGATCCAGACTTTGCCAAAGACCTCAATCTATTCCCCAAGCTGGAACTCATTTTATACTACTCATATGCTCGAGATACTAGCCTCAAAGTTGAACAAGTAAGCAACACTTGTAAAATAGTGACAGGAAATCCAACAGGCGTACCTATGGAGGAGATCATAGATCTTTGCCGTGCTGTGACCGGTTCTTTCGTTTTTAATACAACCATATGGCCTTGTCAGTAACCACTTCGAGTGTCCGTTTATTCTTCTTTAATAGTGAAAAGCTTTTGGTATAACATACTCTACTGTTTATTTGCTCTAATAGATAATAGTCTTGCTCTCTTCCACTTTGTAATTGTACCAATTTTTGCATCTTTGAAGTGATCTTCACAGTACTTGCACAACGCTTCTATCACAGATTTTGGTTTCACGCCATCAACCATACGTTGAACAAGTTCTGTAAGATTTTCTTTCGTCATAGGTAACGACTCATCTCTCATCAACGCTAAAACAGGTTCCACATTTGCATGGAAATCTTCCAAACTATGACACCTTCTAGAAACTAGTTTTCGTAGAATTAATTGTACAGTGAGTAATCGAATTGGTGATTCTTGTGACGTCGACGAAACAAGTTTCATTTTGCGTAGTAGAATATCTAACGCTTCGTCCAAGTGATTCGTACGTGCTAGTGATTGTGCCATATAATTCAGCAATGCTGAATCTAATGACGATACCGTACATTGATGCAACATTTCGCGATACAATGCCAACATACGTTCTTCTTTCCAACTTGTTGTAGAAACATCAGATTCACGAACCTTGTTTAGTCCTTGTAACAGTAATGTGAACGTATGCGTAGTTGGTCTACACATGCCATCTTGTATCAATTCGTGATATACTCCTAACATGATCTTGGCGCGATCAAAGTCACCTTCTGTCCAATGATGTAAAATGGCAGAAAGCAAAGCGTTGTAGACGAATATGTCCAAATTGATTCCATGCGCGCGAGCGTGATCATAAATTTCCAAGTAGGAAGTGGTACTGTCTTTTGAAATCTTTTGGTATCCTGAGCAGATTTGTATCATGATGGCGTATGTGTATGCGTCTCGAATACTTTTTCTTTCTTCTGTAAGTCCAAGAGCGTCGTAATGTTTCCGCGCTAGTGTGTAGATATGTGTTGTATCTTCTAGTGTTGTTTTTGTAGTTATTTGCTTTTCGAAAAGCGAAGTCACGTGTTTGATGTGGTTCAGACACGCTTTTAGTAAATTATTTACATATTCGACGCGTAATGGA
>JAESGV010000580.1_pt1 | contig 16061 bp, 15 predicted proteins | sample 9269781 | NCBI WGS metagenome assembly JAESGV01 (sample SAMN15741586, study PRJNA653496) | algae metagenome | isolation source: Tildeniella torsiva UHER 1998/13D and co-occurring heterotrophs from... | place: Slovakia: Slovak Paradise National Park, Hrabusice, Kosice Region | collected 2000-01-01 | reverse complement strand
TAGGATCATTTGGTATAAACTACGTACTGTCGTGTGAGGTGCAAATGTGTAGTAGAATTCCCTGCCTACTTGGAACACTCAAATTTTCTTCGTCGTTCTTGAACAACCAGACATACCAATCGTTGTGGGCGACGTTTTACAACTAAAAAAATTTCAAAGTACCAGGCAAATCATTAGAGAACAAATATTGAGTAAAAGATACTAGCATTGTGAGTATGAGCGTGTGTAGTTTATTTTTCATCAAATGAAGTTGACTTGCCCGTTTAGCGCTTTGAAAAATCATGAAACAGTTTCTAAAGTCGTACTTGGAAAAATGTGAAGATTATGCAGTAAAACCAAAGAAAAGATTAGTAGATGAGCTGACCTTGTTTGCGAAAAACGATGACATGACAAATCATATCATACTTAATGGAAACTGTGTTGCTCAATTCAACGATAGATTAACTGATATCGAATTGTACCCATTATGCGAGGTTTTGGAAAGAGATATACATATGACATCGCTTGATATGAGCTACAATTTGATAGGAGATCATGGAGCAGAAGCGATTTATCGAATGATACAAAGTAGCCGAGTACTAAAGCACATTTCATTGCGTTCAAATCAGATTCATGAGAAAGGTGCGCAAGACATTGCAAAATCCTTGACTAAGAATCGGTCGTTACATTCGTTGGACCTCAGCGAGAATGAATTGGGAGACAAGGGTGGTTTGGCAATCGCACAAGCGTTACAGGTAGAAATAGTTTTCTAATTCTCACCAATAGGAAAATATAACATTGAAAGTTTTGAATCTTAACGCTACAGATTTGAAGACTTCTTCTATTGTAGCGCTTGCAGTTGCAGCTAGGTCACATCCATCGCTAGCAGTATTGAAAATAGGAAAACCATTGTTACATAGCTTGCGAGAAGAAACAACAGAGCATCTGAATAGCATGCTACGTATGAACAATAACTTATTGACGCTTGATCTTACTGCTCATGGCATTAGAGATGAAGGGTTAACATTGATATGCGAGGCTTTGATGCACAATTCCACCCTTACGAAGCTCGTCCTCGCCAAGTAAGACTTCACCAATTCTAACTGTAGTAATCGGATAGCAATAGATGGCGGAACTGCACTGGCAACATACTTGAAGAGCGACAAATGCAGACTGCGAGTATTGAATCTAAATTCGAATAGAATCGATAACGTCGGAGGAAAAGAAATGGCACTCGCGTTACGTTCAAATAGGACTCTTGTTAGCTTGAACATTATGAGCAATAACATTGGCGGAGAAAGTCTATTTGAAATAGCAAAATCATTGCTACATTTCAATACTACGCTCTCAAAAATACGAGTGTTGAACAACAAGTTTGATCAAAAATCAATGTCGTTCTTTTATGATATAATCGCTCAGCGGTCTAATGAACTTTCAATTGACATTGTTGTCGATAAAGTAGATACCACTTACTATGTAGCACAGAAGAAAGATTGTATAAAACCAGATCCAAAGGTCAACACAAGCGTAAATCAAATCAAAAAAATTGACAAGATATTGGGAACTGATACAAGTTTAGATGGTTATGGAGCAATGTATCAGACTAAGAGAGAACCTACACCAAGAGTACCAGATGAGTACGATGTAGACGAAGAGATAAACTACGAATAAACTTTGTAAATGATAAGACGTTTGATATCACGCACGTGCAGACAAAACATCTCATTCACACGACCTGATTCGTACATAAAATACAGCGTAACATCGGCTACAATCAACATAGAACAAAATGAAGCGAAAATAGACACCGAATCGGCACAGAAAAAGGGATTTAAATACGAAGAAGAATCTATCGCCACTTTAAACAACCACTACAATTTCAACGTACAAAAATCAGTTAGGCAAGGACCTGGCGATAAAGGCATTGACTTTAAAGGCACATTTACCGTCGATACAGAAGTGCAGATTATAGGACAATGCAAACGTCTGAAGAAACCACTAAGTGTAGACTCTATTCGTGAACTAGAAGGCGTACTATCACATTACCCACAATTCATTGGCCTATTCGTCAGTCACTCTGGATACTCTAAAGATGCCGTTCGACATGCACAACAATCTTACACACCATTTATTCTTTCTATTATTCGCGAAAATGCGATCACATACTGGGTGATGAACCAAAAAGCACGGTTCTTACTACCTTCACTTGTACCGGCACTTCACCGTGGTACATCAGGACAAGATAAAATCATGCTCTTCACCAACAAAAATGGACAAGTAACTCCTCTCTTGTAAAATACTCATGAGCGACGTAGAAGAGCTCGATTTGAGTGGTAAGCGACTCTAAAGACTAATAAAAAGAAAAAAAACTCTCGCGTATCGAGAAAGAGCTTGTATCTGGGTACGGCTCGCTTACTAGTTTGAATCTTTCTGGAAATCAAATTAACAAGATTGATAATTTGGATAAAAATATTAATCTAGAAACGGTGCGTGAGCTAATTGTGTATTAATGTTGTAGCTTGATTTATCACGAAATAGTTTAGTATTTATTCAAGGATTGGGGTCGTTACGGCGATTGACAACATTAAACTTGTCGGAAAACAGTTTGCAGTCGGCACATGGTCTAGATCAGTTAATTAATTTAACAAAATTGGACTTGAGTCATAATGCGCTACCTTCTGGGCCCGATGTCCGAAATAGCTTCAAATTGCAACACTTGGACTTGTCATGTAACACTATCACAACTATACCGAAACTATCGAGTAATACTCAACTAGTGGTATGCATCTTTGTTTCCATAATAACAATATAGTTTTTGGATCTAAGTGAGAATGTGATCAGTTCGTTAGAAAACATTACAGATCTACCATCGTCGTTGGATACGCTGCACTTGTCGAAAAATCAGATACAATCCATTTTCGATATTTTATATCTACAACATTTACACAACATTACGCATCTTAACCTGAACGATAATTTTTTCCAAACAACATTCTCACAACACAAGTAAGACCTGATTCCATTTTACTAATACACAAGAGTCAATTATCGGCCGATAATGTCAATTTTACTGCCAAAGTTACATTCCTTAGATCATAGACTCTTTAGCGACAACGAATTAGATATAAAGAAGAATCTAGCGCAAGATTCGGAAACACTCTTAAACATGCTACAAGAGAAAAACGATGGACTACTCAAATACGTCGCGAGTAAAAGTGTAATACAAAAAGTCGCGCCGACACCTGCACCAACGCCTGCGCCAACGTTACTACCAACACGAGCAATTGTTTCTCCAAAACCAGTACAAGAGCAACAATCTACGTATCAACCAATTATTCCAAAACTTCCTACACAGCAAGTCCAACAGCAACAAATACAACAACAATACTATCCACCACACATTCCGCCACAAATTGTGCAACATCCACCGCACGTGCAGCCAAATTATGCAAACGATCCACATTTTGGACAGCAGTATCACCAAATGCCGTACTTGACACACGATCCAAGTTACGCGCCGCATGCAATGTACGGGCCACAACAAGCATGGCAACAACACAATTATAATCCAAATATGAATGTAACACCAAGAATGCCAGTGTATACGCCACAAAGTTTAACTCCAGAAATGCACGCTCCTGTAAAAACGGAAAAAGACGATTCAATCATCATGAAACAACGGTATAAAAAGTTGAAAAAAAAGTTACAAGTGTTAACTGAGCAGTACGAAGTGTTAGCGACGTACTGTAACCGAGAAATTTCTCAAAAACACGAAAAGGAGAGACAAAGAGAAGCAATGCAAGTGTTGTTTCCTTCTAGTGATCATCGACTTCATGAAAATGCAATTTTGTTACAAAGAAAGTGGCGAGAGTACAAAGCGAGAAGAGCGATACCGAATTTTTCAAGACTCGAGTTTGAACATGGTGTACTCAAGTATCGACTACTGTTAGAGATCGAACAGCGGTATGCGCTCACAGAAATGCTTAGAAAACTGTGGGAACAAACTTGTATCATATTTAAAAACGGATGGAATCAAACACAAGAAAATTATGAAGAAAATCATGAAACATAGTTTATTAACAAATCACTAAAATTGTTTCTTGTCAAAAACGAACCTAAATATCCAAAATGTTGGTAATGAACGACAACTTCAATAAGATTATCAACTTCATATCTTGATTCTGACACGCGTACTTTTGTTCCATCTGGAATGATTTCAATCATAGATCTTTCCAAATTGTGCCGAGTTTGTTCTTCCATACTTTTAATATTCGAAACATACACAGCTTTCTCTTGAAATCTTATAGTAGGATTCTTGAACAAGAATGGGTGATCAGTAACTAAACAATCACGCCACTCTTTTACAGTCATGTATGGTGTTACAGTCATGTCATAACATGAAGTTTGTGGTCCACAAACTTTACAATTAGCAAGTCTCCTTTTAGATAGTGTATGTGACACAATACCTTCGTTTCCATTGTATTCCAAATTGTTGTTCATCGATTTTGACAATAGCGTAGCTACTTTCAACGCTTCGTTCGCACATATAGAAGCAACAACAGCGTGTGTACCAATGTACACGGGAGTGGTATTTTGAACAAAACTAACTGTTGAATGATACGTTACACCTCTAATTCCTAACTTGGCAGCGCGCTCTCTCGCTTGTTCGTAAATCCACATGACATGAATTTCATTATCTCGATCGAATTGTTCTTTTTTGTCAATTTCGTGTACTTGTTCATTTACCGTAACTTTCTTATGTTCGGGCTGGTTCCATTGGACTTCTATTGCGTATCCGATGCAATGTTCTGGTTGTCTAGGAGAGCATACTAGAGTGTCTAAGGTTATTGAACGTGGGTACGTGTAATGCAACATACATTCGTAACAACTTGATTGTCCAGGCGTGATGAGTGTTGCGGTTCCCCGGAATCCATTTGTTGTTCCCACGATAAATGGTATACTTGTATCAGTGTCGACTAGGCGAACTAGTTCACTGTTTATCCAACGAGGAGTGCCAGGGTGATTTGTTACACAGAGAATAATGTTGAAAAATCGTAGGAAATCAGGGCCCAAGTCTTGTACAATTGCATAATGTGGAGTTATATTTACTCCTGGTACGCGTTTGTTAAAATAATCTGCTACTACTTTGCTTTTTGGTTTTCCCAGATCGGCGTGTTTGAATAAAGAATATGTATGCAAGTTATTTTGATTAATAGTGTCCATATCGATTACGTCGACGTGTCTGAAACCTGACATAACCAAGTTCTTAATTACTTCGCAGCCTAGTTCGCCTGCTCCTACAACAAGGACCTTGCAATGATTTTGCAGAAAATCTTTTGTTTCTTCGTCTGGTGAAAAGTATTCGTGCGCGAGTGGTGAGTTTCGAAAGAGTACTCTATCTAGGTGGTTCCATTGTTGCGCTTCGAGTTCTACTGGTAACATGTTGGACATCTTTTCAAGACTTACAACGTGGCGAAAAACTTTATACCCAACTGTGGTTACTACAAAGTATCACTGAAGCTACCTCTCAAACTAACCCCCAAGAAGCCATAATGGTTATAGTTTAAAATAACATCTGCAACTTCAACATGAAAAAAGAAACGATTCGTAAGTCGAACCCTTGTGTGATCAGGAATAACATCAATCATTTTCAGAGGTAGATTTCTTCTTGTTTTTTGTTCTAAATATTTACTTGAGGGTACATAAACAGATTTGCCGTGATACCTGATCGTGAGGTTTCGCTGCCCGCAAGTGTCGATCACGTTCACTGTATCACGCCACTCTCCAACTGTCATGTCCGGATTCACGGTCAGACTAGTACAAATATGGCTGCATGTACATTCGCGACAAATGTGCTTGTTTTTATCTTTCAATAGATTCTTTGTTAGCGTGATAACGGTGTTGGTCCCGTCATAATCAAAATAATTGTACTTTTGTGTAGAAAACTTTGTTACTAAAGAAAGATCTAGATAGTTCCACAATCCATGCAACATGATCTCGGTTCTCAGCTTCAAACTTTTCAGTTTGGAACCTGTCCCACAACACTCTTGCTGCATAGGTAATGCGATCTTCGAGTGCATCAGAATCCCAAAGGCAGCGTCATCGTATGCTGAGATCCCCCGGCATTTATAGCAGCAAGATTTATGGGGAATAGGACCCTAACTTCACCTTGGCAACAGTTTGTTTTGCCAATGATCAAAGGTATAACAGATTTTTCAATAATATTTTTCTGATGATCCTGTTGAACGAGAAGGAGGACTTGTTGGTTTATCCATGTTAGCGCGCACGGATTGTTTGCACTGCAGATGATAATAGTAAAGTTTTCGAAAAAGGTAAGGTGCATAAGTTCAATGGGACATTCATGTACATTTACGCTAGTGTCAGGAAAACGTTGGGTGATATAGTTAGCAGCTGTTATGCTTTTTGATTTTCCGATGTCGCTTCTTCGGAATAGCGAATGAGTGGGCAAATCGCTCACTTGAATATTGTCCATGTCAATAATGTCAAAGTGCCAAAATCCAGACATCACGAGATTCTTCAGTATTTCGCATCCTAGTGAACCAGCACCTACTACGAGAACTTTGCAGCGATAGCGGACAAAATCTTTTATGTGTTCACCAGGTGTAAAGTTTGGTGCCATAGGAGAACTTCTCAATAGCACCCTATCGAGATGCGACCATTGATGCTCGCTAGAGTGGTTTACCATTATAAGCTTGATATAACCATGTTTGATAAGTTTTTAGGAGTACTTCTCTATAATGTGTTTCTGTTCATCGTGCACATCGTGTGTGAAATAATTCTGAACTAGTGTTATTTCATCCAGAAACTTGCGCAACGTAGTGTGGACAGACATGCGAACGTATTATAATTCTGCAAAAGTCGTGCTATAGAATGTTTCTAGTCCACGAGAGTGGTAGTATTATATTTGTAGGTGCGTGTAGGCACACGGAGAGCTCTTGTTGAGTTGTACAAGTACTTTATGTTTGTGGTTTACTGTTCGTTACAAACAAAGCAAACGACATTTTGTTCAACAATTCAACAAAATGTCTATGTCATGGTATGTGCCGCCTTGTATAAATCCAGCTGTTACAGGGACAGGTTCAATGATCAAATACGAAACACCATCCTGATTGATATGAAAAGAAGTAATTTGATCTACTTTTGCCATCAATCTATTGACGATTTGAGGTTGATTCCACCATAACAAATTCAAAACATCTACACAGCAAAAGAGTCCATTATCAGCACCAGTTAATTTTAGAGGATTGTTTTCTAATCTTAGTTAGCGAACAAAGAATACGTACTGGTTGAATAATAGTAGGTACCACCTGATGCAATGACCTTCTCAACACCATCATAACGAAAGGATGTCACAACATGGTTTAGGCTAGCGTCAATACAGTATACTCGATCCTGCTCATTAAACGGCAGTAGCAAGGAGTAGATTTTTGCAACTGACATTTCTCTAAAGGTTAATTTCTTATGTATGGCTTGGTGACAGTGCTCAATGCAGTTTGGACATCTATGAAGCTTCCAGTGACAATAATCATTGCAACCAGCAAAGAAAACATGACCCTTTTCAGTGAGTATCGACATGTGAAACTCGCCTGCTCCTATCTTTGCTATTCGCCCAGCGTAGTTGGAAATTGGTTCATACTGTAAGCTGTGGGAGTCTCTATAAACTTCTCTTCCACCTTGTTTGATCATGTAGGACATTCCTTGACATGTAGTAGCAAGATTCTCGACTTTGAATCGTTTTGGGTTAAGAGTTACCTTGTTCTTGTCAAAATTGAATTTGCCTACTCTACCATTGTTGAATAGAAATAATATTATTAATCGTGAAGTGATAACTCGAGTGACAAACATGCCACGCTTAGGAACGAATAATCGTAATTGTTTGTCCACAGGTATGAGGTTGTTATTTAGAATAGTGTACACGTTGTTTGATATGGAGGAGAAAAATAATGTTCCTGTTGGGTGAACGTATACTTGCGTGATATTTTCTCGTGGTAGAATATCAATTTGAATAGCGCTGCCAACGTAAGGTTTACCTTCCATGCGGATAATAGTAGCATTCAACGCTGAGCGTGTTGCTGTGGTTTCACGCAACAACCTAATTGGATAAGGTTCGTACTGTGAGTCTTCAACAGGTAGGTTGTATGTGTAGGTGTTTACGTTGCCCATGATTGTTTGTGTTGTAATACCATAGGGGAAGACTATTAGCGAATATGTAACCTTTGTTAAGTGAAGCATTGAATTTTGCGCAGAGTATTCCTAACTAAGTGCTTCATTACTATAATCGATTGCTGCCACATGATATCTGGTCGTATTCTATTCAGCGCTTCTTTTAGGATTGCAAACTAATTACGAACATCTTTCATGTGCTGTTCTCTACAATCACACGTCCAATGGTGCAGTGAATAGCTATCTTCCATCGTTATTTTTGCTGCCATCAAATTGGCCAACCTGTATCGGAAAATCTTACAACTAAAAACTTTGCGAACGTGAACATGAATGTACGCTTGCTTGGTGCGAAGCGTCAGCTTATTACATCAGCGTTACATGTTGCTAAATGCTATAACGGTGTAAAAGTCGGAGCAATGCGTAGCAATGTGAATCTAATACGATCTGCCTCGATCCGAAACGTGAGTACGAATACAACCTGACTAAAGCTTTTAGTTCCATACAAATTCGTTCTCGCTTAAAGACGAAGATGACAAAAAGAGTAAACAAATATTCAAATTTATTAACGCAACATAGAAGAGGATGAAGTCGAAGATGACATCGTAGAAGACGACGTAGAAAAAAAAGATGAAAAAGACAAAAAGAAAGATGAATCTGATGACGAAATTATCGAAGAAGCGAGAATACAAGAGAAGGGGAAAGTACCTAACGCACCATCGACTAAAAAATCGAAAAAGAACGGAGATGTCATCGCACCATCTCGTTATTCAGGTACTACATTACTTGCAACTAACAACATAGATGCTATGAGTATTTTTGATGGCGTACCTACACCACAGTTCGTGGACGTGTTGCCACTGTACAAACGCCCAATGTTCCCAGGAACTATGGTTCCCATTGTAGTTAGCGATAGACAGTTAGCATCGCGTGCTATCAAAGCAGGAGCAGCAGATCAACGTACGAAATTAGATACATAAACTAACAATGAACAGTAATGGGTTTATTCTATATTCGTGGCGACGAAGAACGCGCTAAAGAAGGACCAGATGTCGCATCAATAACTTCCGACAAAGATATCGAAGTCGTTGGAACTTTAGCAAGAATCACACGTGTGAACGCAGCAAAAGGTGATTCATTCATACTTCTCGTCGTTGGTATTCGTCGCATAAAAGTAGTTCGACAAGTTGAATCACAAGGACCTATGATGCGTGTACAAATAGAAGAAATCAAACCCAAGAAGAGTGGAAATGATCAAGTGATAAAAGCTTACTCACTCGAAGCTTTGAATTGTTTGAAAGAATTTACACAGTACAATTCTTTGAACAGGGAACAATTCCAAGTATGAATTTCAATCTATTTTTAACAATTTGTAGCGTTTGCTCGAACATCACGATATCAACGAACCAGATGATTTGGCAGATATTTGCGCTTTGTTGAGCAGTCCATCACCTGCCAAATTGCAAGATATTTTAGCAACCGTCTCCACGGAAGAACGATTAGTCAAAACGGTAACGTTAATGAAACAAGAGTTAGAAACACTCCGCATGCAAAGTAAAATCTCGAAAAATTTGGAAGAACGCGTCTCCACAGCACAACGAAAATACTATTTGAACGAACAACTAAAACTGATCAAAAAAGAGTTGGGACTCGAACACGATGAAAAAGATGCCATCATGGAAAAATTCAACGCACGTATCAAAGACAAAAACGTTCCAGAAGCAGCACAAAAAGTCATTCAAGAAGAACTCATGAAGTTATCAACTCTAGAACCATCAAGTTCCGAATTCAATGTTTGTAGAAACTATTTGGATTGGTTAACTGTTTTACCATGGGGAGTCGAACAAGAAGAAAATTTCGATTTGAAACATGCACAAACTGTTCTCGATGAAGATCATTTTGGTTTGCAAAAACTCAAAGAAAGAATTCTCGAATTCATCGCTGTTGGAAAAATGAAGGGAACCGTACAAGGAAAAATTATTTGTTTCGTGGGTCCACCTGGTGTTGGTAAAACATCCATTGGAAAATCAATTGCAAGAGCGCTAAAAAGAGAATATTTCCGCTTTAGTGTTGGTGGCATGTCGGATGTTTCTGAAATCAAAGGTCACAGAAGAACATATATTGGTGCTATGCCTGGTAAATTGATTCAAGTGATGAAATTGGCAAAAAGTAGTAATCCTGTGATCATGATTGATGAAATCGATAAACTTGGAAAAGGACATGGAGATCCATCATCGGCACTATTGGAAGTTTTGGATCCAGAACAAAACGATTCGTTCTTGGATCACTATTTGGATGTACCTTTTGATTTATCAAAAGTGTTGTTTGTATGTACTGCAAATGTACTAGACACCATTCCAAGACCCTTACTTGATCGTATGGAAGTGTTACGTATCAGTGGTTACATTCTACAAGAAAAGATGAGCATTGCCAAAAAGTATTTAATTCCAAAACTTACGGAAGATTGTGGTGTTAACCACGGAGAAGTTGAAGTTACCGACAAACTATTGGAAGGACTCATACGTGACTATTGCAGAGAATCTGGTGTCAGAAATTTGCAAAAACACATTGAAAAGATTTTGAGAAAAGCAACGTACAAGATTGTACTCGATCAAGAGGCGAAAGAAGTCGGTAAAAAGAAGAAAGAAGTTAAGAAAGATACCAAGAAGGTTGAAAAAGAAAAGAAGAAGAAACAACTCGCGAAACCACTAGTCGTTCTCGACGAAGGAAACTTGGAAGAACTCGTCGGCAAACCAAACTTTAGTAGCGACCGTTACTACTTTAGAACGCCAGTTGGTGTTGTTATGGGATTAGCATGGACAAGTATGGGCGGTAGTACATTGTACATTGAAACTACTGTTGAAGTAGGTAACGAAAAGAGTACTTCGCTCAAAGTTACCGGAAAGATTGGTGAAGTTATGAAAGAATCTTCCAGTATTGCTTATACCTATGCCAAGAGTCACTACGATAAAGTGAAAAATTTTGATAACCGATGGAGCAAGAAGAAAGAAACAGAACAAGCAATTGCCGAAGGCGAGAAGGAAGAACCTGTGCAAAAATCAGATTTCTTTGGCAAAAACTCTATTCATATGCACATTCCAGAAGGTGCCACTCCAAAAGATGGTCCATCAGCCGGTATCACTATGGTCACCGCTTTGTTGAGTTTAGCGTACGATAGACCAGTCAAACATGGTCTTGCTATGACTGGTGAAATTACTCTTACTGGAAAAGTGTTAGAAATTGGTGGTGTAAAAGAGAAAACAATCGCTGCTCGTCGTTCTGGAGTAACAGAAATCATTATGCCAAGTGAGTGTAAGAAAGAGTGGGAGGAGTTGGATAAAGAAATCAAAGAAGGTCTAATTGTTCATTTTGCTGATTATTATGATGATGTACACAAGATTGCGTTCGAGTATGACGATGATGCCAACAAATTGGCAATGGATAAAGAAAAAGAGGAAATCAAGACAAACTCTCCAAAACTTGCAGAATTCTTTAAACTATAAATTATGCTACGCTTTTTATCACGCAATGCTACAAAGATGCAACCTGTTATTCTGGTATTCAAGGTGTGTGTAGAACAAGAAACATTTTAGAGTATGGTAAGTCCAGAACAAGCTTCCATTTACATACTTTTATCTCAGTTGTACAATCAAAGGGATGGCACAGCGAGAAAACAGGGCTCATACTAGCTGTAAATGATGCACCACATGAGACATTTCAAAGATGTGTTCGCAATTGTGGTGGGAAATAGTAAATTTATGTGTTTTGTTCAATTTCAGGTTGTGTCGCGGGATTATCTTCTGCTTCCTGCGCTTCCAAGGCAGGGAAGAATTCTTCCACCCAAAACCTTCTCCGTAAATAATAACTCGCTCTAAAATCAAACCAAATCAAGCCAAAATGTTGTTCTATTGTCTCCATTAAATGCGTTGCTCTTCCTCTATTTTTCGCAACATGAATTAAAAACGTAACATAAGACAAAAATACATAAATACTAGTACAATGGATATGATCGATCGCATTCTTGTACATTTCATCAACACGGTCAATACATTGCATTTCATGCATTTGTTGCCGAATTTCTTCTTCCGTTTGACCTCTGTGATCAGCAGTAAGTGTCAAACTGGCGTGGAAACCAGAAATCCAGTCAATGGTTCGGTTGGCCATTTCTACTTCAAACTCTCCACGTGGGACAACCACGTCATTTGGATTTAATTGATGCATAAACATTAGTGGTCTTGGATCAGTGACAAGAATTCGGATAACTTGTAACCGTAGAATGGTAACAATTGCGCCTATGGCTAGTGATAAAGATACACAACCTAGTAACGCTAATCCTGGAAATTCTGAATAAAAATAATAAAATAAATCAAAAAAGACCATGAATGTTGCAACTAGGAGAGTGATCATGCAGGAGAAGAGAGCGATAAATAGTGAACTTGAAATTAACTAATAGTGAGATGCTTGTCAATCAACTTACAATGTTCATCATGGTTTTGTAGTAGACCATAAAGTAAACATGTAAAACTATTAGAAATAGTACACAAACAAAATCCATAAATCTAGATGTTAGAAAATGGGAAATAGTCATACAGTGGGATAATGGCCAAAAACTCGAATAGACACGTGATGGAAACGATAAACGTGGCGATTGCAAAATTAACTAGATCGTATCTCCCGTGTGGTTTCGCGCTAATGACGTGTAAATCCATTCTCCACTCGTAACACGTAAATATTAAAAATAAACTTGTGAAAATGAATATTGGTAAACACGCGCACGAAATGACTATTAGTATCGAATTCACGCTTAAAAAGCATGCTTCTGGTAATATTTCAAAATCTGATAGCGAGGGAGCGTTATAGCATGCTGTCGCCGTGCTAATAAAACCAGATAACGTTGGAATATACAACGCTGGTATTATTTGTACAATGGTGTGATAGATCCAAAGAGATACACCTGTTCGTCGTGATCTATGGTTAGTTTGTTAAATGAAAACGTACTTGAAACGATAGGCGATCAATAAAGTTAACGCGATGGTGATGGTCCAAAATACGGAGGTCAAAAAGGGGAAATAATAATTTAAAAAGATTGTGAATGGTTTGTTGTTACGAAAAAACGGTAGCATGCCATAGTCGGAATCGAAACCAGTTAGTGCTGTTTCATCGCGTTTTTGAAATGCCAATAAAATACTATTTAGTATCGGCTGCAGTCGAAACGTTCGTATTGTTGATAGTACAGAAAGTATCTGTTTTGTACCTAAAAAAATTAGTATAGAATTTGTTGCGAACCTTTTGTCCAGCTTATAGAAGGTAATAATATTAATGATATAAGTTGTAGATAAAATATACTAGTGGAGATCATGTGTAGCGCGCCAGAAGAAATAAATCGTTTGTATATCCTTAAGAGTAAGTGGTGTTGAATAATAGTCGTACCCAGTCTGCGCTTTGTGAGCATTAATGTACATATCGTATATAAACGAATATATGCGTTCTTCTATGGGGTAGAATCGAACATTTGGATTGGGCACGTACGGTCGTGCTCTGTACAGCGGTCTAGTTGGTGTTGTTGGTTGCTCTGTAGGTTCTTCGACATTGTTTGAGAGTTGTTCATCCACTACGTCGTTCTCTTGGCTCATGTCCTCAGAGAAGACCAAACTAAATGTTTGTTTCAAATCAATATTACAACCATAAAAAACCGGTTACATCATTTTTTATGAAAATATGCTGCACAGTTTCATAAAAATTAGAATGCGTAACGGCCGGTTGATTGTGGAAATTTCCTTTTCTAACCCTTAGAAATGTTACACAACCACCACATTGACATCAAAATAGTTCAAATTGGCTTTCAATTTTGTTCTCAAATTCCAGTTGAAAGATCTCTTGATTGCTGCAGCAGTGCGTGTATCTAACGCTCCCGTAACTGCACAACAAAACAAAGGTGAAAAAGATTTCACTACATCTTCATTCTCTTCAAATTCTTCTTTTGAAACAAACAAATCCTTGAACCACGTTTCGCTTTGTATTTTTGTGGCAGCATCTACTACCGCTTCCTTACTACTCTTATCGATCAACTGAACATTTGCTCCCAATGACTTTATTTCATTTGAAAATCGATTGAAAAAGTTTTTAAAACGCGTAGTTCCGCCTGTGATAATCACTTTAATATATTTCATATCTTCTGGGCATCGTTTGATTACATCTAGTAGCATTAAATGTATTCCAGGTTCACGAGAGCCTAATAACTCTGGTTTGAATAAACACTCTGGTGCAACATACGTCATCTCTCCTCTAGGTACTGTAATATTTGGCCAGTCCCAACCAGTCACACTTGCTTGTTGTCGTGCTTGTTCGTCGTAGTAATCATCAAGTACTGCGCACTCTGAAAATTTGTACGCGTCAGCCAGTAGCTCTAACTGCATACCTGTGAAGCTGTAATCTGTACTAAGCATTGATGCTATTCTTCTTGATATCGCAGCACCAGCAACATTGTGCTCCTTATAGAAGAGTATTTTGCCATGATGCACGACAGTGATGATTGTTTTGTCGTGTCCAGAATCTAGTACGATTCCAGAAGTTAAACCCTCGCTGTACAGTAAAAGTTGAGGAGAGGTTGTGATGTGTAATGATTTTATATCAAGCTCGAACAATGTAGTTGCCAACTCTTTTCGCTGATAGGTGCTACTTTGTACAGAGTCAATTATTAGAAACGGGTCATCTAATTTTGCGTGTGGTTCCAAGTGCTCAATAAAACTCGCATAAAGTTTTGCCATGCATTCCCAGTTTAATACCAGTCCATCTTGATATAATTTTGTCAATGTTAACATCCCTCGTTTAGATTGTGCCTCCCACCCCACATAAAATTTTTTCTGTGCTACCATAAACACGGTTTGTGTGGTTTTTGGAGTTCCATAAAGTGGAGGCGTAAATTCCCAAGCACGGTCTGCTTGATTGTTGTACCACATGTCTGAAGAGCCGTTCACGAAACACGTACAATTATTCATGACCGTTACACTTTCCTTGTAAACAACAAACCTTCAAAATTTTTCAGCAACAATCATGACAGAGACCAATGGCAAACACGAAACGCCGTTACGCAGTCGTGCTGACAAGAAGACTGGACCACCACGAAAACGAAGACGTGTAATTGACGATGATGAATCTGTTCCAACGACAACTACAGTAGTAGCCGAAGAACCATCAAAAGATGAAGATTTTGAAACGTGGATAGACTCTTTGCTTGGCAATAATGATACCCAACCTTCTGATTATTTATTAAAAACTGTAAAAGATATTCTACAGGACAAAGACGCGCTAGAGATGGCAAATGTTAGAAGGTTGTGGGCAGACTCTTACGAATCCATAGAAACAGGCAGAAAGTCAAAAGAAGATGATAACGTGTGGATGTGTGGTGACGTTTTAGATTTATTTGCGTATACGTTACGTTGTGGAAGGGAAGAAACTGTATCTCACTTGTGTAGTCAGATATCAACACCCTTTGTGTTCAAGGATCTTATTGATGAACAAAACACAAGTTCTGAAAACTTGCGAAATCAAATATGTTGTATTGGCGTTTCAAAGTACACGTTTTGGCCAGTTTTGGCAGAGGATGAACATTGGATATTAATAACGTTCGAAAAGTCACAAGATGGAAAACAAGATCGAGTTCTACTATTTGACTCGTTGAATAGAAAAAAATATTTTACAGACGCGCAGAAAAAGTTGGACGAGTTGAGAATGCTGCCATATGCGCCACAATGGATACAACAATTGTCTCTACAAAACGTTACCGCAGTAAAAGATACAAAACGACACCAACATGACGGAAAGAATGTTGATGTTCACTCGTGTGGTGCGTGGGTATGTTTGTACATGGAACTATTAACGAGAAATGTACCTGTCACGTT
>JAESGV010000579.1_pt1 | contig 16105 bp, 3 predicted proteins | sample 9269781 | NCBI WGS metagenome assembly JAESGV01 (sample SAMN15741586, study PRJNA653496) | algae metagenome | isolation source: Tildeniella torsiva UHER 1998/13D and co-occurring heterotrophs from... | place: Slovakia: Slovak Paradise National Park, Hrabusice, Kosice Region | collected 2000-01-01 | reverse complement strand
ACATTTTATATCTAAATAGCTTTGGGAACTCATACATGGCATCTGAGCGAGCAATATATTTTGTTCCACTTTGTATCATTTCTCCACGATGAACCATATCGTCATCCAATTGTGTAAATACAATTGCTAAGCCAGGTTCTGGTTCGACTTTGTATTTTAACTTTCGTGTTGTGTATGTTACAAACTCTGTAGCACCACCCTTATAAACTGGTAATCCACTGCACTCTTTGTGTCCATTCAAGTACAACATTACTGTTAAAACGCTTCCAGAAATCTTATTTGTCTTTGGTATCTCTTCATCGTATGTGGCGTCTGCATGTACATGGAAGTAGTCTTTTTCAACATATCTACCTGTTATTTTAGCAATTTGCAACAGATATGAACATACCTACTCGCCACCTGTTGTTGAGACCAAGAAGTTTATCGCTCTCACCGTAGAATCCTTTTACGTGTGTTGGTAAAAAATCTTTGATGCGGTCAAATACGAGTCGGGAAAGAGGAACGTCATCACTCATGATTCTCAACATTTTTGAGTTTCCAGGTTCATAAAATCCGACTTTCTCTGACGCATTAATTAACTGTGCACACTCTTCTGGAGAAAGAACATTTTTTAACAGAAAAGCATGACAGTCAGTGTCTTGTACATCGTCCACCAAGTGATGCAGAATATCTACCTTTTCTATGGGTTGTCTTTCGCATGGAACTTTCTGTGGTTTGTATATTGGTTTGTACTGTGCCATTTTGTTTGAGTTCGCATCCAGAGTTGACCCGTGTTGTAGCCGTGCACTGGGCACAATCGGTATGATTACATCAGGATGCAGAGCTAAGTATCAAACGCTGCAAAATTTGATACTTGTTTTCTTTCATATCGTATGTTTCATGTACCATGTGTAGCATCTCACTTTCAAAGAGCGAACATACCAACGTTATCTTTTTATTTCTGTTCTTACAAATTTGGAAAAGCAACCAAGCTATTTTAAAGATGCAAGCAGCATCAATTATTGCGATGTTTCTTGTCGTTGCTTTTACACTAGCTGACATACCACCGTATTTTATAGGTGGTTATTTCACAAGCGAGGTAGATAGTTCCAGCTCTGTGCTAAATGGAATTGCGTACTTCGATGGGAAAGAATATCAACCATTCCAAGGCGTCACAAATGGCATCGATACTAGTTTCACATCTCAGATCGAGTACGACTCGTGCGATAATCTTTATGTTTCTGGGAACTTTAGAAACATTGGTGGAATTAACACAGGACCACTTGCGATTCGATTTAACAATACATTGAAATGGTCTAGTTTGGGATTGGAATCTATGCCTACAGGGACACCAACTATGAAACAAATAATTAGCGACGTTTCTGTAGTTTGCACTATATCGTGCTCATATTGTGATGTGTACATTGCAGGTCAGTTTTCATTCCCAACTGCTACTGGCGAAGCAATAAATATAGCACACTACAACTCTAAAACTAGAGAGTGGGACGGCATGCACAGTGCATCGCTGAACATCAATTCAACAGCTGTATGCAACACCGTTGTGGTAACAACAGACTTAAAGGTTTTTGTTGGGTGCTCTAACTACTACTCCATGTTGCAGGTATACGACATCAACTCTACGATTTGGAAGACATTTTCGTTCGGGAACAAAATAGTTGACCAAGCGGAGGTTTTCACATTGTTGTACGACAACTCTATCTTTGCAGACTCAATAGTTGTCGGTGGAAACTTTGCAACAGTTACGGGGTGCAAATATCTTTGCCGATATGACATGAAGAACGACGATTGGCACTTCATAGCAACTATCCCAGGGTGGGTAAAGACTATGAGTTGGACCGGAAGCAGGCTATACATAGGTGGGTATTTCCAACCTCCCATTAGAAGCATTAGTGTTCATGACAAAACCATGACGTCATTGAATGTGCCACTCACTATTCCTGTGTTGTCTATATCTGCATGTCGTGTTGGCTGCAAAGAAGGTTCAGCGATGATAGGAATGCTAGATTTGGATGAACATAATCACTTAGCGTACTATGATGCGAATACCAAGGAGCTGTTAATGCTTAAAGATGGTGTCGATGGAGCAGTGAACATAGTTTCTCCAGTACAAAACTACATTGATGCGAGTTCAATACCTACTCTATCAGATGAGCTACCAATAACCGTTCCACCAAAACGAAACAACAACTTGGTACTCGCAATTGTACTGCCTACTGTTGCTGTCGCCGGTGTAATTGTGTTGGTAGTATTTCTAATCATTGTCCTCATCGTGTGTTTGATTACCAGAAGAAAAAAGAAAGAAAAACAAAAGAAAGAAGGATCTGTTTCTCCGCCTGAGATCATTAAAGAAATCCCAATTCCACGAAGAACAATATCGCTTCAGGAGCTTATAGAGATGCAGAAACGAGAAGAAACAGAGCTAGAGCTACTTGTACGAGACTTAGAAATTGTACTGAAAGATGAGAACGCGAAATGGGAAGCTATGACTATCATATCAAAAATCGAATCCATCTCCATACAAACGTTCCGTGGATTGTCGAATCCGCTTATGATTCTAGCAATAATGAACTTGATAGAGACAGATGAGTTTAGGGAGCTGGGACCAGTCGCAATAGAGCGCATGATAACCACAATTAATCGATTTTCAGACAAATTGTCGTATGAAATAGTAGAAGAGGAAAACCTACCAGCATTGACAAAACGAGATTCTGTACGAAGAATAGATATCAAAAAACAAATTGTAGAAATGGTTCGATCTAGGTACAATAGTGATACTTGTAGTAGCTACTCTAGTCCAGCTTCGGAATTTATTGTATTTAATTCAGATGCATAAATTAATTTGATTTTATAGCATCACTACACTCAACCTGTTCTTTTCAAACATGTCAATAACAGATGTACCCGAGGAAGTTACTGTTCTTATTATTTATTATCTACCCTTACTTGATGTAATTGCGTATCAACAAGTATGCAAGACCTGGTACAGAACTGTCGAGCGATACTATACGAAAATCATATTGAAAAACCAACTATCAACTGCACTATTTCATTACGTCAAAAGATTTCCACACACTAAAGAAATTTACTACAAAGGCGATTCAGACTTGGGAGATAATTTTCTTCGTAGCAATCATTTACCCAAACTACGCTACGTATTCGCAAACGACTATCCGGTAGTCCTCTTCGCGTTTAATTTCAAAGACTGGAGAAAACGAATTCATAAATTGCGTCCTCAGTACAGTATCATTCCTGTCGCATATGACGAAGCATATGTCGAGTACGAAGATGATGAGCAGAAAATAGAAAAAACGCTACGAACTAGTTTGATTACACATGTAGTCGTTCAGAAATCAGACGAGTTTACACCAGAACCATTTATACAAGTTATGAAACATGCGACGCTGACTATTACACATTTATACACGTTTTCGACTGTGGATGTTATTCAATGTTTGGAAAAAGCAGCGACACAGTATCCAAAGCTAACGCATCTACTGGTGATCAATCCAAACTACAATCTGGACAGAATACTAAAATTGACTCCTAATCTTACTTGTTTTTCAACGAAACAACTATCTGCGGAGTGTGCAAGAACGCTAGTGAAGACGTGTGCTCTAGAAACTATACAAGTAACTAATCTAGAAGATCAAGAGACGATAAAGATCCTTACAAGTTGCAGCAAAATGTTAAAATCGTTAACTGTGAGAAGTTTTTTCCAACTTGAACATGATTTGGAGCTGGAAGAATTACATGTGCATACGTTCGATTGGGGTATTCTAAAACACTTACAGCAACTGAAACGACTGCACGTAACGAACATTGAACTTCATGAAAAGATGATACAATCACTCATGCATTGTAAACAACTGGAGGAGATCACCATAGACGATGCCAAAGATATCGAGAAATACTGTCAAGGAGTTCAGGATGTACTGTTCTATAAGTGCAAGCGACGGTTCATACAAGGAGGAGATACTTTGTGGACAAGAAACCAATGAGTACAAACTTGTTTGAATCAGCGAACTTCTATTTGTTTCATGACGGTGGGTATCCACCAAAGCAAAAATTATAATCCACGCCACCTTGCGATGACGCAGCAGATACTTTCTAGAGTGCAGTGAAAGCGTCACACTGGCTCTGTCGTCTACTTGATCGCGACAAAACTAAATTCAGGTAAGTTTGGTTTTCTGGTTCCTGGGGAAGTTTACTTATGCTCCTGAGAGTGGTGGATTATTGGTGTTTTGTTGTGGTACCCAGTTGATCATGAGTTTTTACACACTTAATGATCAAGCAAGAAATTCTCCAATTTCTATGATACCATGTAAAGAACTGCAATCCGCAAAAAACAAAATAGAAATCGCAGAAACTACTTTCCAAAATCGTTTAGTTTGGTGCGTACATGCTTGTCAACGTCACGTCACCAAGTTACTGACTGTTGGTTTAATCTCAAATAATCTACAGGACCAGGAATGCTACGATTAGTGGTGTTTCTGTTTGCACTGTTAAGTGTTAGGGCATACTCTTATTTTACATTTAATGCGAGTGCAAGTAATTTACACAAACTTCTTGAGCAACAAACAACACTCAGGCACCTTTTTAAGACAAACTGCGGTGAGGATTGTTCAACACGCATCACACAACCTGCAAAGTTGGTGCACATTGGATATGGTGCTGACTGTCACCCTCGAAGGTACAACGCAGACTCGTGTTATATTTTCACGGACGAAAGTGTAAATATTCGATCCCAGAACACGCAAACTAGTGAAATTACAGGCAAATTAAATCAACTACTAGGTCGTACATTTTTTACCACCGCATGGGTTAAACCATCTAGGAGCGATAACTCATGCGGAACGTTGTTCGATTTAATGCTAGATAAGAAGCAAGATGAAAAAACTATTCACGCAGAGTACAATTATTTTGGAGTTTATTTTCCGACTTGTGCATCTGTTGCTGTTTACGCGGATGGGATAACACAAGCCACCGCAAGTATTACACCACTAAATCAAGATTATTGGAGTCACATATTGTTTAACTATGATGGTATTACTGGCTCATATGCATTGTACATCAATGGAACACTTGCCGCATCGGCCGACAATAATCCGTCTCTAGAAAAGATATTCAGTGATGAAATATCATACACGATAGGATGCCGGAAAACAAGAGATAAGAAATTTGAAAACCAATTTATAGGGGCAATGGATCAAATAGCCATGCAATCTGGTCCCGCTACACCAGAATTGGCAGAATCTCTATATCTAGAACAAGTTCCCAAAGTGGATTTCGTTTCAGATACTTGTCGCAGTGGACGATGTAGAACATCAAGAAGAGTACAATCAAGTATTTCATCTGTTTCACCAAGTATTGGTGCTGCTGGTGTTACAGTCAACCTGAAAGTTGTTATTAACAGGTCGATTGGAAGTATTGGAGGAGTTTTTGCCGTTTACTACTGCAAGTACGGAAACCTTCCAACTTTTCCCGCTTCTGCAGCAGCAGGAACAGGTGGCACGGCAGTAATCACATGCGCAAACTTTGTTAGTAGCGCAAGAGCAGCGACATCTCTGCAAGTTTTTCGATTCAATTGGTGGGTAGCTCCGGATACAGATGTCGGTGAAGGTTCTGTTCTTTACACAACATTGGATACGTTAACTCTTGGATTTTTCAAGCAAGCAGTTGTACGCTACATCTCTAGTGTCGAAGCCTACGCCAAACCTGTTTACACAATAGCAAATTCGGCAAGTGTTAACACTGATGTTCAATGTCATGTTACAGTACCATCTAGTGGTGCGTTATTCAAGGGTGTTGTTCCCACTGTGATTAGTAATGGATTCATTTCGTGCGACATGACGTCGCTGAAAACAATCACATCAACTAATGTTGCTGAAGTACGAGTTGCATACTATGATACAACAAATTTTCCCAATTATTACTACTCGGGAAGTACTCCACTAACGACAACGTTTATACCTGATACAGAGTACACGCTTACCAATCCACAACAAAAGATAGTGGGAAACACTACCACTTCGATCAGTGTCACACTATCAAACACTAACTTGAACCTGGACAACACAAATGCTGGCTATGTGTATGCCGTCATTTTGAACGCTACTACCTATGAACTCGTTTCATTGACAGCATCAAGTAGCAACAATGTACTTACTGCAAATTACAACTTTCAAAACATGGGCGCATTTGCGATTTGCTTGTTCATGGAAACATCTTACCCAAGAAGATATGGTGTTGATCCTGCTGGATTCGAAGGAGTTACATGGCCAGGATATGGATGGCGTTACACACCATTTGGAGTAGCTGGTTGCAAGAGCTTGTATGTACTCCCAGGTCAACCCGTTGATACTATTATACCTGAGAGTTTACCAACAGGTATCACTGTTCCTGTTACAGTTACTACGAATTGCTATAGTGCATCATATGATTCCATGTATAGCATGAGTTGGACTACTACCTCTGGGTTTTTATCTGCTTCAGAGTTTGGAGGTTCACCGTCTGGTGGCAAACCTTTTGGAAGTTGGGCCAATGGATGTACAGTTGACCCAGCAAACGGTATTTATATCGCCAATACTTTGTTTCCTGACAGAACAAGTTATGGTTTACATGGACATGACTTAACTACTTCGGATATGATCTTCACGATAGCAAATAGTTATGATCAGTTTAGTGCAGTATTTGGTGTGCAAAATGATTACTGTAATGTTTGCAGTGGATCACAATACCAAGGACAGTTCGTCAATTTTTATGTGTTGGCAAACAACACTGTTATCGGAGGTCCTTACCAAGTCGAACTAGCCAAGTTTACTGTCGCTAACACACGTTCCGTTGTACTACCATTACCAAACTTTACAACCTCATTAACAATACGTGTTCAGTATCTAGGTTCGGCTTCATGTGGACGTGTTGTCGTTGGAGCTCCAAAACTCAGGAAGAAACCATCTTCTGCGAGTTTTGCAGATGCCATTGCCTTTTACGGTTCTGCCACACCAAGTTCATTACGGTGTAACATACAAGGAAAGAGTTCACTCGCAACGTGGGACGGTTTCAATGGCTTTACTTGCAACATCAATGCGAACTCGGTAGGAAGTTCAGAACTCATCATCAACGGAACTACAAGCGATGGAACATCAATTACCATATTTAACGGGTATTACTATAATGTATTCTCTGCACCTACTTCGTTGAGTCTAAGTACAACCCAAGGCAACATTGTCGCAGTTCAAAATACTGCAATGCCATTCTACTTTGTACCTGCAGCGGCTCTCCCAACAAACATACAAAATCGTATCAAGTGTGCGATCACTACAGGAGGAGAAACGCTATTGACAACGTCATATAATTCTGGTGATGGTAGTTACTCGTGTACTATACCTGCATATCCGGCTGGATCAACGGTGAATGTAGCGCTTAAGTATGACTACTCTGGCAAATCTTTCTTTGTAACTACCACCAATACAGTATCTGTGATGGGTACTGGTCCATTGGCGTACAAGTTAGATGCACCTGCTTTGGTTGATGCTGGTAACGTTACTGATTCTGCTACGATCTATCTCACTACATCTGCGTTTCTTCCTGCGTCATTGGATAACACTGGACGTATACGATTTTACGCAACTTACCCAACATCAACTGTAGCAGCTGATGGATTCCGAAGTGGTCTGCTGTTCCAGTGCACATTTTTTTTACCTGTCATTGGAATAGCCAACGTTAACCTGTATGTCAATATTGCTGCAACTGGCAACAACCTTATACTAGTTACCACAAACAGTGTCAAGCTATATACTACGCCCAAACTATCACTAGGCGCTGATTTCTTAGGAACAAACCTTTTACCTACGTTCAACATTGCGAACAATCCTACTTCATTTACTATGGATTCTAACGTTGCCACATTGAACAATCTAATTGCATCAGGCAATACCGAGCTAAACTACACTTGTGTTTATGGAACTAACACGTATCCTGCTACTTTGCTATCAGTGGTAGCAAACGTAGCCAAGTGGAGTTGTCCAAACTTTTCTACTACTAGTACCTCGCAAACCGTTATGATCAAGATGAAAACACCACTAGGTATTAACAATGTTGCATTAAGATCAACAGCATCGTATTATACTATTGATCCAACTACGTGGAGTTTTTCCAGTGCGTCTGCAAAATTTGCATTCACATTCTTCACGTCATACACTTTTAACGTGAGCAGCACACTCAATGTTCCTTCGACTACCTCCATTGCATCAAAGATAAAGTGCAAACTAGGAACTACCTATCTTACAACGTTCATGTACACATCAGCACCAAACGTTTTGATCTCGTGTACTCTTCCTCAGCAAACAACTGTGGGAGACAGAACTATCAATGTAGTGTACACAGAAACAGGTAACGAGTTTGTAATTTCGAATGCGCCTTTCAATATCACATACGCAAGTGCGTATAGTCTGTCATACGTGTCAACTACAAACACCTTTTTCACTACCGACACAGCATCAATAGCATCGGTAGCAATATCGATCAACAAGTTTATGGATTCTTCACTACTATCCAAAGTCAGGTGCAACTTTACGCAACCTGATTCAACATCTGCACTCTCTACACCAACATCAACAACACTATCAGGTTTCTATGTTTTCACATGTGCAGTACCTGCCTCTACTACAAGTAATGCTGGTATTGGATTTGTGTCCATCTCCTTGGACAACGGTGGAGGAAATTCTTATTCCATATCGAACAATACACTACCTGTTATACTCGTACAAAAGATAGCAGTGACGCAAGTTGTACCATTCTCTACACTGATTAGTCTCCAATCTACAGCAGTGCAACTCAAAACCACTGCTACTAATCCATACAAGACGTCGTACGTAACATATGCATGTACGTATCAATTGTCTAGTGGAGTTCAATCGGTCAGCACAGTTGCTTCGTACAACGCTACACAAAAAACCTATTCATGTAACATCACCTCACCTACAACGTCGTACGCAAGTTCGGTCACTTTGTACATAATCAGTTCTAGTTTAGGATCAAACCTTACGCTTAGCACCACCCCTACTGCGTTTTACTTTACTCAGGTAGCGTCGGTAACCACGTATGCACCCTTTGTGTTACCGTACACTGCACAACAAACAAGCATCGACGTTGGGTTTACACTATCTACGCCATTGCCAACAGTGTATAATGTATACTGTAACATCAAAGCTATTGGAGACACAAACTCGTATAACAGTCCTGTATTATATAACACAACATCAGGAGGTGTGTACTGTAACGTAGGTAAACTTGCATCTGTTAGTAGTACACTGGGTTCAATGACAACACTAAACATCAGTGTATTTGTATACGATGATCCCATATACTCGATTGTGACAGTACCTTTCAGTGTACAACTACTCATGGTACCATCATTTGTTAATGAGCTACAAGCACTGAACGCCACAGACTTGACTAGAACTCTATCACTCAGTTTCACAGTACCTGCTGATCCATTGCTATCATTCAAGTTTCAATACTCGTTTGGTTCTGGTGTGCAAACATTACCATGTAACTTTACTATCGGATTACAACCAACGTGTGTGTTTGGTCCACTCATTGATCCAATTAATTTGCCACAGAAGATGTCAACGTACTTAGTTATTGATCGAGCACAAAATAACAGTGTGACAGCAACTATAGTAGCGAGAGATTTATTCTATATTGGTAATATTAGCATTTACGGCGCGTTACCATGGATGGCTGATACAGCAACTTACAAGTCATCGAATGTAACGTCCAAGTTTACCTATTCTGGTCCACAACTAGATAGTAATTTCAAGTATGAATGTATTCGTACAGGTTCATCAGGAACTTTTATAACAAGTGTATCGAATGTTATTGCACGCTCGTTCAAGTGTGATGTGAAAGGTTCTACAGCGGACGAAACAGTTAGTGTTAGTATTAGAATCACAAATTTCATACCATCATCTGTATCGTCATCACTACTTACACTACCTGTGAGTGTCGTTTCTATCACCAGTGGTCAAGTAGAGTTTACTACTCTACAATTATCACCAACGATTAATAATTTCCAAGTACCAACAGTTCACACACTGGTCAGAAATAGTACAGGTTTGGCATATGTAATACCAACACAATATCAATCCTATACACTCCAAATGGTACTCAATGATGGAGCTTCTGACATTTGGAGTTGCTCTTCAGTGTCAAACAACATACAATGTACATCACAAGTCTTATCCACAGATTCGCGAAGTAGTTTCTTCCCAGGTGGAGTTACATCGGATATGAATACTGTTCCAACGTATTTGACTACTGTTGACAGTGGGTCAACTATTACAGTAATGAATGTTGCTCAGTCGTTGCTTTTCTTCCGAAGAGCTACTGTTCAGACATCCTTTACACGAGCAGCACTAAGAGGAGCGAATGTAACAACCAATCTCAAGTTTAGTGCAAGTACATTCCAATTTGGTTCTGCGTTAGGTGCTAATACAATCAGTTGTGGATCTTTCTACGATAGAAGATGGACAGGTAGCGTCACCGCAGTAGACAAGTTATCATGCACAATTAGCTACGACGCTACTCAACTTGACAATAATCAAGTATTGTACTATAGACCACTGCTTAACGTACCTGCCGTTTTAGGTAGTCAATTTGTATCAATGTTAAACCCAGCAAGCGTCAACGGTACATTGTACTACTTGGACCAGAGAACTATCAACTTTACATCTCCTACTCAGACTCAAATGTTTTACATTGGTCAAGCAGCAAGCGCTACTATCACGATGCAGCAGGCCAATATTCCACAAGAGTTGATTGACAGTGGCTACATTGTTTGCAGTATTTCAACAAATAACAGTCCTACAAAAGCAACAGCAACTTTGTTGAGCAAGACCAATGGAGACTATACATTTAGTTGTAACATCATACTCACTGACGCTGTAACTGGCTCCGGTTCTCGCACTGTTGGCATTTCGTACTCTGATGGTGTTGGATACTTTGACATTTCGTCGAATCGTTTGGAAGTCATCTACGTCAAGAAGAGTGGTATCATTTCACTACAACCATTGGCTGTACCTGTTTCGTCAACTATAAAGACTACTGTAAGTGTGGGTACCTCTTTCCCAACAGCATCATATACCTATGGCTCATCTGTGTTTTACTGCGAAACAGGACCTCGCTTTGGTAGTACGATTCTATTGAACGCGACAATCACATCAGATGGTATTTTTTCGTGTATTTTCAATAATACAGTTCCTGAAACATGGGATATCAATGTAGTGATATATGCCAAGGGAATGTCACTGCCTTTACTCTCTCCAAACGCTTCATTAACGTTTGTTGACAAGTTCTTCTTGTCTCCATCATATGGTCTCGTGCAAGGAAACGAGTTAACATATATGGATCCTTATGACAGGCCTAGTGGATTAACACAAGACGAAGCACATAGAATTCGCTTCAAAACCAACGATACACTGTCCAGCTATTATTTTTCATGCGTTGATGCTATTGGAACAAGTGGTGCATCTGCACTGAATTGTACAACTATTCCGTTAGGATTTTTGTCATCGTTCTCAAGCTACTTTATGAGTATTGGCCAAAACAATTCATTGGCTATGAAGTGGATCATCTACGAAAGTAGAACAGTTAATGTCATACCAACAGTATTTCCAATTGGAGCAAATACACTCAACGTAACGCTTATGGTAGACAGCATCGCCTCAACTGTACCTGAAGGCAAATTCCAAACAGTAGTAGCCTATGGTAGTTCTGATGTCGTACGTTACGACTTGGGTGCTTCTCTAAGTCGCAACAACACTGTTACTATCTCATCGATGAATCGTGGAAGCTATCCTATCGCAATGTATTACTATAATTTACATTCATTCGAGCTGTACGGCACAATTAGAATCACGAACATTCAAAGACTACATTTTATTGTTCCTGATTCTATATTGTATGCAGGTAACGTTGCAAATGTTGGTTTCACTAGTGCTCCACTTGTTACACAAGTACAACTTGCCGATGCTGTTCTACTAGAGTCAGAAGTGTATTCAAACACATACTGTGTGTTCAATACAAGCGATGGAACTATTACAAACTTTAAGGCGAAACACATTGGAATCAATTCCAATTTGTTCGAGTGTATGATGTCTTATGCAAGTGCAGCCAGTGGTCAACTCACGCTAGCGTACATTAACGATACTAAGGCATTTGGTGGTCAAGTACTTCTTAGCTCAAACTCTTTGGGTCTTGCCTTCGTAGAACCATTGATTATATCCACAAGCACACCGTTGGCAACATTAACTCCTGATGCGTCAACTCCAACAAATATCACAATTACTACTAACTCACCAACTACATTCGCAGCTGCAACAGCTGATCCATATAATGGCGCCATCAAGTATTTCTGCCGGTACTATAATAATCCTCTAACAAATGCCTCTATCGTTACATACTCAACTGCGACCAAACTAAGTCATACAACATATGGTTGCAGTGTTGTTCGTGGATCTGCTCAAGATGAGAACAAAGACATATCTATCGAGATTTGGGTCTCACATACAGATACTATTGGAAGTTATGTACCATTGCTAGTTTCCGGTAGTTCACCTACGATTTTCTTGTTCATGACTAGAACAGTAACAACAACAGTTGTTCCATTTTTATCAACATACACTTTAACGCCATCAAGTGTTATCGTAACCATTACAACAGAGAAAGACATTATTTCCCAAGAACAATTATACTGCATGTACACGTCGGACGTAGATGGAACTGCATTTTCCAAAGCAGTATTTGCAAATGCAGCTGATGCAAGAAGTAGGTCTATCAAGTGTCAAATCTCAAAACAATACGTCACTAATGCCATTCGCTCGCATACTGTTAGTGTGTCATTGGTATTCCGAGCATCACGAAACTCTGCCTTACCATACACTTCTATGCAAGGAGCAGATTTTGTACTTTCTACCAACGCGCTATACTTTTTGTACGTACAAGATCAAATCGCTTTTGATCCTATCGCAACAAGCGATGTGCTTAGTGGAAGCCAGAACGGGTTCTTGCACTGGAATGAGTATGGAGGTCAGTATGTGAATCTGAATTTCACATCACCAAACATCACTACGCTAAGTTATAACATTACTATGTTGTCTGCTTTGAAAACCTACACCATGGATTGTTTATTCACTACGAATGCACGAGCATCATGTGCATTTACTCAAGTGCCATTCAGCACTATTCCAACAACACTATCATTCACGCTTACTATCTATGATCGTTTATCAGGTGGTTCTGAAACAATGCCAATCATGCCAATCATGTATTATGAGACGCAAACTATTCAAACGATCTTCCCGTTCATGTTCAGTTACACTCAGTCGATTGGTGCTGCTCCAGCAGTACCACTCTATACGACAATCTCTAAGCAGTTCAACTTGAACGATTACAATCTCTACTGTAAGGTTAGTAGAAAAGCAGGAGCACCTGCGTATATTACAGCTATATTCAATAGTACAACAACTTTCTATTGTCCAATCAAGAGTTTCGGAATCACAGAAAATCTCACTGTTTCTATCTACTTCTCACCAAGTAGTAATCAGAACTCTTACTATAGTAACAGAGACGGTTATGCTGTAACAAGCAGTAATGTAACTCTGGTGTCAAACAATGCGACAGTACACATAATAGCACCAGGCGATGTCATGTTGTCGAATAGTCAAGCATTGATATCGAATAGTACTAGTATAACGATACCTTTGGTTGCACCACCAACTCAAACATCATCTTACGCAAAGTATAGCATGCAGTTAATGATCAAAGATAGAGGAAGATCAACACCATGTCCCTGTGATCAACCAACAACGACAGATAATACTACATGGAAACTAACATGTAGAACACCAGTGTATGACGTATCAACATTCCCATCTTTACCATGGCGAGTATCGATTGATCTACTTATCAATAACGTTTTTGCGATCACCACATCACCACAGTTCACATATTATCAAACATCGATCTCAACTGTTAACGTATTGCCTATCAAGTACATTCCAGAAGCGGTCACTCCAAGATCACTCTCCAAAATAATATTTAACAGTACATTGAACTGGATACCTAAGTTGAACACTGCATCTGTGAAATATGGATGTACAGACTGTGTCGCTGTAGATAATTCGGTGTACTCATGTTGGTACCTGAATCCATATCAGCTACAGTGTCCGTCACCACAATATAAACTCACGAATGCAACAGCATCTCAACTTGCGTTAGACGTACAAATTTCATTCAATGGTGTTGATTATCAGCTGTTGCCACCGAACACAGTGATTGTTTATTCCACACGTACTATTAGTATCACGAGTGTTACTGGATCAAATTGTAGAGCAGACACGACTTCATCGTTCAGAATAGTTGGTAACAACTTTTTTACAAGTAACGGTGGAGAAGCAAACAATATTGTTGTGATCGTGCATGATGCATATATCAGCGTACAAGTAGCAGGAACATTTGTGAACAGTGGTGCAATAGATGTCACTATACCTGCATTCTGGTATAAGAAGGTCATATTTCCACGTAGCTTTTTCGTGAGTGTATCGTTGGATGGAGGTCAATACTTTTTCACAACAACCAATCCTCTGTTCACATGCAACCCAATACCAACTGTAACGATTTCTGGACCAACACTACTGCCTGTATCAGAACTATTGAATGGCTTGAACATAGCCAATTTACCTGACTTGTACACTCCACTAGTAGGTACACAGAAAAAGTCGCTTTTATTGCAACTGGAGAGCGCAACAGATACGATAGTTTTGCAAGAAAATGGTGGAACGTACTCTTCCAAGAGTGTGACAATGCCTTCAACACCACAAACAATGTACTTGGTACTCTATTCGGTCATATCAGATGTGAATGGTACAGTATCTACAACTCGTGCATACGTTCCAACTCAAGGTTCCGTGACTTTGTATAATCCACCAGTGCTCACTGTGGAAACACCAACTGTACTCATGGTTGGTTCTACATTACCTATTGTTATAAGTACAGGTGACCCAATACCATCCAACCTGGCAAACTCGATTCAAGCCAACTTTGTGACAAGTGGGTCAAGAAGAATACAAGCAACCATGCCTCTTACACTCACTCAAACTTCAGATCACTTGTATTTGTATATCAACAACGTCAACCTCAACAACAACACTGTTGGAATGTCACTTCAAATTACATTCAACGGCGGATATCATTGGCAAACACTTGCAAGCACGTTCAGTACTATTGGTAGCTATTATTTGTCTAGTATTATGAATGAGCAGGACGGAGATCAACCTACAACATATACTTTCCAAACAACACCGTTGGGAGTTATTGGTCGCTTCCCATCCACTTCTATTACAAACTTACGGCTAAGAACAACATTATCAGAAACGTATGCAACATTGCAGCCAAGCACACTTGGATTGAGTTGGTTGACCTCTTACCAGTTCTCTATCATGGTGCCAAATATTTCAGTGGCTTTGCCATTCATTGATCAATCGCAAGCTCGTTTCCCGCTTTCCACATACTTGGGAGTAACATTCAATGGATATGACTATGCAGAAACCGAGTTGATTTGGCTAAACACATATCGTCAACCATTGATAACTTTGGTAAACCCACAAGCAGTACCTAGATTTGCCTATCCACTGTTCTGTCAAGGAGTTTACTTGAGTAACATCAACAATTGTGTATTCCGCTACAGTGCTCAAAATCGAACTGAAAAAATGCCAGTAGTGTACCCAGGAAAAGGCACCTCGTTTTCCTGCGATTTCCCTTCTGACTATACGATACCTGGTTGGGAAATGACAGTAAGCAATGAGCAAACGGAGAGCGGAACACCATTCAAAATTACACTCTATGATCCACCAAAGTTATTGTACACTGATCCAGCATCAGGTACCACTCAAGGAGGATATCAGATAACAGTGTATGTGGCAAACTATACACAAGGTTTAACTGTGTATTTGAGAGTTGCATCAACATACATACAAGAACCATGTAAAACCTATGACACAAGTAGTGATATAGCTGTGTTCACGTGCACGATGGCAAGTCATGA
>JAESGV010000578.1_pt1 | contig 16105 bp, 15 predicted proteins | sample 9269781 | NCBI WGS metagenome assembly JAESGV01 (sample SAMN15741586, study PRJNA653496) | algae metagenome | isolation source: Tildeniella torsiva UHER 1998/13D and co-occurring heterotrophs from... | place: Slovakia: Slovak Paradise National Park, Hrabusice, Kosice Region | collected 2000-01-01 | reverse complement strand
CAAACCCAAACCCAAACCCAAACCCAAACCCAAACCCAAACCAAACCCTTTTTTACAGCTTATTCATGATATCTTGTGTACATTTCTTTTTTTTTAACCAACTTTCTTTGACATCTTGTAGTAGAGAGTATACAAAGTTCTTATAGGCATATCAGTTTGGTGCTTGTTTCATGATTCACAGTTGAGCTGTATGATTGCTCAAAAATGGAACAATTACTTGATTTCTAATTTTTTTTGGAGTTGGTCTTTCTGTTTTTTTCATGTAATAATATAAACAATTAATCCATTCAAAAAGTGTAGTAAACAATGCTGATGCTACTATAGGTTCTAAAATGAATACTCAACCATTGATTAACATTCTTTTTCTGTGTTCTTGCAATTCTTGTTCCCTTTGATTTTCAATTCTTTAAGTGACAAACTAGTAATTTCCTGCTGAAAGAGCTAGTCTAACAGCAACTTTCTTGTATGGTTTCATTGATGCAAAAGTTTCCCAGTTTCCATATTCTAGAAATAAAATTAAAAGATCTATACTAAGAGGTTGTTTGAACAAATAAATAAAAGTTAAACATCTTTGAATAGAAATGTGAGCTTTACATGCTTTTAGAGTGAGATGAATAAAACATTCTTTTTGTTTGCCAAAGTTGACTAATAGATACCAGAAATCATTGATATACTGGTTGGTTACTTGGTTTTGAACAAAAATTGGAGTGTTCAAAAATCTTTCTTGTATAAATAGATTTTGTGCCAATAGAGCAGCAGTCAAATTAGGTTGACTACCAATTCTTCTGATATCTCACAAATAAATCATAAAAACCATGAGAAAATCTGTACTTAAATCACTACTACTTTGCATAAAAACATTATGATCTTTTTTTAGTAAATGTTTGTCTTTTTTCATTTTGGCAACATATAAAACTTTAACTTGTGGCAATTTTTTCTTACTTCTTTGTTGTTCTAGATTTTGTTGGAACTAGAACAATCTAGATTGTATTTGTTCAAACTTGAAACTGAGATCACCAATGATCATATATTCAATAGTATTTGGCTGAAAAGTAGTCATACAAATAAAAGCAATGATTGCTAATACACGACATTCCTTTTCATTCTTTAAATTGGTTTTTTTGAGAAGATCCATAAAGTGAAAAGTAAATAAAGCATTAATAACCTTTTCAAAATTACCAAATGCACGTAAGAGAGTAATCATAGTTGAAGAAATCACTTTGTCATACTTTTTCTGTGGATTATCATACTGTGGTCCTTGTTTCATTAATCATAGACACAATACTTGATTATATGCATTCATTACTGTATTATAAGCGAATTTACGAACAATTTGAGCCTACAGTAAAAATGCCTAAAATGTATTCTGATGGATAGGAAATAACATTGGTTGCATCTTCTTAAAATTGTAAATCTCTTGATGTACTTTGTAAAACTCAACATACAATCTAGCACCATATTCTATGCCCTTATGTGTGTTAGTAGCATACACATTTTGGAGATTGTGTTGATTTAATTCTAACACATGGGCCTAATTATATTCACTATCAAACTGCATATCAAAAACAGCATCTTTGTCAACTATTCTAATCTTTTCTCCTACTTTGTGACACTTGACTGCAGGAAAAACTTTTTCAAATTCTTTAATAGTCAATAATGAACTCTTATTCTAGTTGTTCACTTCATATAATCTCATAGTATCACCTCTTTGCTTGGAGTTGAAATTTGAACTGTGGCTGGCATCAACAGTTTTGAAATTCTAAGGTTTTTCCAAGGCAACACTAATAACTTGTTTATCTGACATTTATTCACAGTCAATAAATAGTGCTCTGCCTATCTTTCTCATTTTTTCAATATGGGCTTCCAACTATATTTCAAAATCTTCAGTTGGATTAAAACTAAAGGTATAAGTCTTTAAATTCTTGGCTGCCTTCTCTTGGTCAGATATATTATCAAATATAGTATCTGTAACTGCTTGTTCCACCTCTCTTCTATCTATCACCATGATATGAAAAGTTTGTTTGGTCAATTTGATTTTATAAAAATAAAATAATAAAATAATTCATAACAACAAGCCTGGATGTCTGTTTCGCGTTGCTACATAGCCCTCTAGGAAGAAAAAATATTTATTAGTAAATTAAAAATAAAAAAATATTTAATAAGGTTTTAGTATAATAAACCCCAAATTTGACCATACAATTTATAATATCAAACTTATATTTGACAAACTATGTAAGATATTTGATAATAAGATTTATAAAATCCTTACAAAAATGTACAAAGAGAATAATCCTCCTCACAAACAAAAGACAACAAAAGTAAAATGCAAAAAGAACTTTACTTATATGAAAAATATTTAATATATCTTCAAAAACTTGAAGTTATTGACTGATAAGATTTTAAAAGTTAATACTTCAAAAAAGAGAGAAAAAGCTAATAATATCTCATACACTTATCAAAGTCAGGTTTATTATTCCTACTGCAAATTTAATAAAATTATTAAAGTATATATGTTGTTAAAACTGTTTTTAGTGTTGATTAGCTTCCTTTTCAACAAACAGTTTTAAATGAAGTCAGAATTTGCATTATATGACTATATGTTACAACTTTATAAAATTAATGTAATTAAAAAAGATAATAATTTCAAAAACAACATTGACAACATTTTATACTATTTATAATGTCCACCTTGTAGTATTTTCTATTGCTTTTTTGATTATGTATGGGTTTTAAACATTTTAAGTATCAAGATTATTTCTGTTGCAAAGATAGCTCTTGTTTATGCTGGTTTAAAAATTCTAAAAAAGCTTTTAATATTAGTGTAACATAAAAGAAAAAATGCAACCAGCCAAAAAATTTACTAAAAGCAAAGAAAAAGTGCAATTAAAAACAAAATCTGCTACTAAAAAAATAAAATCTTTCAAAAAAATAATGAGGATGAAGACATTAATAATGATGCTAAAAGATGGTAGCTGATGTTGGATTAAATTATTTTTGCAGTATGATTTCTCAAAGTCTATCAAGTTAAATAATAAAAAGAAGTTTGTTAATAAGTGTATCGAAAAGATTATCAAGTTAGTTAAGATCAAATATAAAATTATATTGTGCAACAAATTCTTTTTAAGTTGATATTAAATACACAAAAGTAAAACTTAACCAAATAAAACAAACTTATTCTATTAGTTATATCTTCTATAAATTTTAAATTAATAATTAATATACTAACAACATTATTTAAACTTATATTTAGATGTAACCTGTTTGCTACTGGTTTAATTAAGTTTAAAATTAAAGATTTGACATTATATCATAAAAAAACAGTTAAATTCTGGCAGTTATTCAACATTGTTGTTTTAAAAGCTGTTTTAAATATTTGCATCTCTAAGTTTTATTATAATAGAAAGTTATATCAGTATAAAACTTAAAAATTTTATGTTAAACAATTTGTTTAATAACATAACTTAAATTATAAAAATAAGCAAAAAAACTACTATTATAGCCTATTTGAAATTGTTAATTATAATGTTACTAAAAAGTATACTTTAAAAAGTTATATTTAGAAATTTGAAGCTTTAGCAATTTTTTTAAAAAACGCATACTTAATAAAAGGTTAAAAACTTATAAATAAAGTTGTTATAATTTCTTTATGTAGGGTAACAAATATTAATGTAAATATAACACATTAACAAAATAAATTGAAAGAAGATTTTAAAAGAAAAATTTCAGAAATAAAAAAAATAATTTACAAAACACTATGTATAAAGAAGAACCTAAAAAAACAGTTAAATTTTATTATTATAACAACTTTGATTTTAAAATTACAGAAGTCAAAGATTCTGCTAAAGAAAAACCAAAATGATAAAGAATTAAAAAGTAAAAATTTATTATAAAATACATTACACATTTTAATAAGACAGAATCTTATCAATTAGTTACTTAAACAAACATAATAAAAAATATATATAAACAATTATGATAAAATAGTTTAAAGTAAAGGCAAGTAAGATTCTAAAAGAGCAAAAAGTACTACTTAAATAAAAACTAAGATAAGTTAGCCAAAATATGTAACATAAGACTTTATAAAAGCAAAATTTATTACAAATAAGATTAATACTATTAAGGTAATCTTATAGCTAATCATTATAACAAAAATTAAAACCCAAATATCAGGTTTCTAGTTAAAACTAAGAAGTATATGAACAAGCTTTATATCATTATTATCAGAAATGTTATAAGTAAAAATTTATTATAATAGACAGTTAAGCAATATATTAAGTGAAAGTATGAATAAATTAATTAAAAAACATTAATAAAATATAAAAACTTATTCTTTTACATAATATAATTAAAATTCTTAAAAAATATTTTCTATTATAGTAATAATAAAACATTTTGTTTAAATTAAGCTTATTTTACTTTAATTTTAATATATATTATATATAGTTAAGTTTTATAATAGTTTATTATTTAATAATTATTATAATATATATATAAATGATTTTGATATATTATATTATATATGATTATTATTTAAAAGCTTGTTAAAAATATTTATATTAATATTTATTTATAAAAATTACTTACTTTTATTAAATTTTTTTTGAAATTTATTAAAGGCAATATAAATTAAAAAATATGTTTAAATCTTTTTATTAATAAATTAAAATGTTAGCCCATAAATGATTTGCTTGGCTAGACAACACTATTTACATTTGCAAAATAATAGAATTATATAAACCTAATATAAGAGATAAAACTTTTAAGCGTAGTTCATAGTCACCTCATTGTATAAAGGCTATCTTATAGACCAGTCTTGGAAAAGATAGACTTCACAGTAGCTCAACTACGTTTTGGTAAGAATCACGATAACACACGAGACGTTTGTTAGGGCTAACATGCAACAGCTACAACCTCATCCATGTCAAAGATGCGTAGCTCAGCACAGAAAGTGTAATAGAAAAGTTTGTCTTTATTATTTACTAACAAATAGGTTCCATGTTCAGGATGCAAGATAAGCAATTTAGAATGTTTGTATCCACCAAAAAAAAAACAATACAAAATTTTTGACGAGACAAAACGATTTAATCCTGAATATAATAGAAAAGAAGTTGAATTAGTATCTATGAATAGGTTGCGGACGCACTCGGAATTTTTCGCACATCATATTACTGGTTACATACCGATAATGACCCAAGAAAGTTTAATGGAACTGTTTGCGTACCATTCACAACTAGGGGACTATGACATTGAAGCTAAACCACCAAAACCCGAAGAGCTAGCGCTATTCTATGGCATTCAAGGTATGACAATTTTAAGAGGTGAAATAACTTTTAGCTCATTCTTTCGGAACGCAAGGACATAAAGAAATTGGACAAAAACTATATGACAAAGCATTAGAGATAATCAACGAATGTGTGGATGGAATGACTCTAAAAGAGTTTAACGATTCTGCAAAGATGAGCTATGAAATAGCTGCAACATATTTTTATATAGGAACTTATATTGGAAACAGAGGGCAGATAAAAACTGGTATTAGGTTAATGAGATTGGCTCAGTCGTATTTGCCAAGAAGCAAGAATGTGTTTAAAAGAATATTGGAACCAACACTAGATGGTCGGTTAATTTTGTTCGTTCATTTAGGTCGATTAGCTCCTACAAGTGCACAACACTCTAAGTATAACTTTAATGTACAGCAATACAAGAGCATGTTTGAAATGTTTTCCAAGCACATACCAGAGAGTGCTTTGTCTTTGATAAAGCTTGGAATTTTGCTTTACGCACAAGGAGGAAGTTTACAAGCAGAAAGACTAATGAACAGTACGGTAGATGTTTTGCCAATTGCAAAATCGATAACGGAAGCCACAAGAGCAGATTATTTTCCACTGTTGGCTCCAACAACGACAACAGCAATCGTAGAAGCTTCGTTTGTACAAACGAAGTATCTTATGAACTTGCAACGGGTAGATAAGGATGTAATGAACGACTTGAAGCAAAATTTAACTGCCTTGAATGTAATGGCTGCAAGATCTGAACTGGTAGTGGCGCTACACGGAAAATTTATAGCAGAATTGACAAAATTTGTTGACATATATGATGAAGTGCATACAATGGACTTTGATCTATTGAATCGATTCCAATCTACAATGTTTAAGCCAACAGTTGAAAGTTAATAAACACATTTGTAAACATCCATGAAACGAAAACGCAGATAACAGGGCACCAGTTGCCAAAGTACCAAAAGTTGTTGTCATAGATGACGAATCCACAGAACCAACAGAATCACATCCGTACAACTTTAGGTTACTCTCGAATGAAGAGGTTCATGAAATTATTTCACAGAAAGAGTTTTTACTTGAACGAGCAAGTGTTATTCTGGCATACATGGACAGCAAGATAAAAGTATACCATCACGAATCATACAACCAATTACTAGACTCGTACAAAACCTCTAATTTTGCAGATAAAGCAAGGCTCGAGCACATGACAGAGGCGTTGTTCGAAGGTTATGATAAACAACAACTCACACAAAACACAGCAGCGAATATACAAAAAATAGACCAAGTACGGAAAGATATCGCGTTGGTAGATAAACAGTGGCAAAGAGAAAAAGAACGAGGCATGGTTGAATCGTTTTGCTTGGCTACAGCGTTAGATTATAACATTGATGCAGTTGCAGACGAACGACCAGAAACAGAATTCAATGAAGACAACCCGGATCTACGCGGAGAATCTAAACACAAGTACAAAAAGACAATTATTGCCGAGCCAAAATTATACTTATTCGAAACTTTGCTCAATGAAGAACTGTGCAATACTGAGTTGGACGATTATATTATTCACAAGTACGGAGACTGGGCGTGTACCAACATTTATCACAATCCATTTGTTCAGTTGGTTGCGTTGATTACACAAGTTAAAGTAACAGCACCCAAACTTGAAACTAGTGAAGATTTCGACTATGAAGAACATGTGTATTGCAGTCCCGCACTATTGGCCAACTATTTGCAGGTATTAGAAATCATTTTAAACGAATTGGATCAGTTGAAAGAAGAACTCGAATTAGAACGTGGATTTGCACTCTATTGCAAAGTCATTCCACATGCAGTGTTTGGCGAGTTGGCAATGTACGATCAACAGTTTGAGTATGAAAAAAACTATTATGAATCTACGGGATACTTGGGAGCGAATGATTATGACTCCTCATCAGATTGTAGTTTGGAGGAGGAATCAGATCCAATTAGAGAAATACCAGAAGAAGATATTGATGAAGATGCCCGATATGCAACAGTTTCCGAAGTAGAAGATAACGAGTGTTTGGCCTCGCGAACTATTGCAAACATCTGGTTACAAGCAGATGATGTACCATTACTAGACCAGGTTGATGATGAAGACGTCGTCCTTGAAGATCAACACGTTGGTAAATCTAGTCAAATAGATGTTCGCTATCTTGATAGTCCATCGATTCACATAGATATTGTAAGAATGATCAGAAGAGCAGGCGTTATGAGTCTAACAGAACATTTGATTGGTGAGGGGTTATTTTGTCTACGAGAGTACATACACGCAGTGTTGAAAAAGATTATACTAAATGGAATTGAACAAAAATCGGGCATTGTTACCGACTATGATATCCACGAAGTAATATCGACGCTCAAGTATGGCTCTCTTAGAATGCCAGGAGGAATATTAACGTACAGTACCTATTATTCAGAACCCTCTCAAGATAAGTACGATAGTTCAGATTCTGAAGATGAAGATGATTCTGTAACATTAGAAGATAAAGACTCCGACGATGATATGTCAGAAGATACTGCAGACGCAGAGGCTTCTAACGGCGATGCAGAAGTAGACCAAGACTACTCGCTTGTAGTGACAATGGTGCCTGTGCCAGAATCTCAGTTCCAAGCCGATTTGATGTTAGAACAAAATCTTAGAATAGACGATGCAAACACTGTGATTGGATCATCACAGTTCAAATGCAAGTTCAAGTCACAATGCGTGATCGGTTTGAAGTGTATCATGGAACTAAGATGCCCAGGCATAGCAGAACTATTTGAAAATGGTGATACGTTTTCCCTGCCATCCAAGATAGACATCACATCGTTCTTTGCCTATTTGAAATACATTTACACTGGAGATACAGAACACGTATCAGGAATGGAAGATAGTGCTTCCATTTTAACTGTGTTAGACACATTGTATCCACTAACAGAAGTACCTATAGATGATTTGTTGACCAGTGGAAGTCATTCTGATCTTACTATCACTATTCAGAATGTTGATTTCAAAGTTCATAAGGCAATCCTGAGCGCAAGATCAGAATTCTTACGAGGTTTGCTCAATACCAATATGGAAGAAGCAAGTCAAACTAGTATCGACATGAGTGAGAACATACCAACAACACAGCCCATGCAACTAGCATTAACGTACATGTACTGTGATCACGTACAGTTGACGTTGCAAGATGCTATTGATTTGATACCCGTTGCAGATTACTTGATGTTACCTCGATTGTCGGCACTTTGTCAACTTTATTAGGCGAGAAACTTTACAGATGAGTATACTGAAGAGATCTTGCGCGTTGCCATGATATACAACTGTGATGAATTGTACAATGTATTGGAATCGTATATTTCTCACTATGGAGTTGTAGATTTACCGAATTCAACGTAGACAGTAGAAGAAAAAGAATTTTTCGAGCAGTTGGAAGACTCAGTATCTTTGGAAAATGTAATTGACCGATTAGCATGGGCAACAGAACATATCAAACTTAAAACACTTGATGCGTACTTCTTGTTGCGATTATCTGAATTACACGAGCAATATATTTACTTTATTGCCAGAAATTATGGATCGTTGAGAAATGAGCACTTGGAAGCGTTAGAAAAGTTGGAATACGAGAAAGACAGAACCATGAGACAAGCTATTATGGACATCATCGACGAATTTTCGTATATTGGATGTTGCCGTTCGCCAATAGCTGTTAATTATTATGAGGATGATTCGAAGTCAGATGAAGTATAATTTATTTGTTGCCAGAATTTCTTTTGTATGTGCTACAAACTTTGCTGGTGGCCTAATTCGAATTGAATAGTATATTCCAATGCCAAACGTAAATGGCTGTACATCCTTGGTCATTACTTCCCGTAAGTAAACTCCAAAACGACTCGCTCCAAGTCAACCCTTCGGATAGGTTTTGATAGGTACGAATTCATACCAGCTTCAAGCCCTTGGTCTCTATACTGCTGTCGTACATTTGCTGATATTCCTATGCTAGACTATTAATTTGAGTTAAATCAACTTACATCGGGACTGGATTTGCTACTCCTAGCTCTTGCTCAATCTCTCTTATCTTCTTTGTCGCTGTGAAACCATCCATGATTGGCATCGCAACATCCATCAATACAAGATCCTTTTTTGTGTTAATTTCAAATCTTATCACTTACGTAATTGTTTTTCTGGTACAACTCTATAGCCTCAACTCCATTATTTGCAACATCCGTATGATGGCTATCAAGCAGTCTTACCATTACTTTTTGATTTATAACTGTATCTTCCTAACCAAAAGTCAAAACATAATAAATTGACTTACCACAATTAAAATTGAAAGTTTCTTGAATCCATTCTGTACACTGTTCTTTGGAGATGTAGCTACTAGAATCTCTTCTACTTGTATTTCACAAGGCAAAGTGCAAACGATTTTTGTCCACCCTTGAACACCTTCTGTAGCCTTTTTACTCTCTACTACTAACGTTCCTCCTAACGTGTTGGCAATGTCCTTGCAAATGGAAAGACCAAGTCCACTACCAGAAAAATCTGTGTATGCATGATACGTTGTTGCATGGAAGCGATTAAATATCTTTTGTGATTCTTCGCTACTCATTCCTATTCCTGTATCTTCAACACTAAATATCAAATTAGTTCCTGTTTCTAGCTTGTCGTAACTATATTGTATTGTTACTGATCCTTCAGTAGTAAATTTAATAGACTGCGAGGTTAGTATTTCAACAAAAACGTACGTTCCAGACTAAATTGATGAGAATGGTTTGAATTAATTTTGGATCACTGATAAATGTCAAATTGTCGTTGCCATGCTTTGAAGTCAGAGCAATTCCCTTCTTTCCTGCAAGATTTCTGAACATTGCTGTTACTGCATCAATAATTAACTTTGGTTTGAATGGCACGTTGGCTACCACTATCTTTTGCAGTTCCAGTTTGCTTAGTAGTAGTACATCATCTGTCACGACCTTTTGGTACTGCGCACAGAGTGAAATTGCTGAAATGTTAATAATACATAATAACACATACATGATATGCACGAAGTCAATCTCTCTCTTACACTTGGTTCACAATTTGCAACATCTTCGGTCAAAATCTCACACGATCCCAAAATTCCTTGAATAGGATTTCTAATCTTGTTTGTTAGTGTTTGGAATTGTAACATACTTCATGGCAAATGCGATCTATAAACTCTTCTTGTTGTTGACGATACTCTTCTGCATCTTGTGCTCTTTTCTTTTCCACATCTGCCAACTCTTTTGCTGCTCTTAATTGTGTTTCAAAGAATTTAGAATTCTCTAATGAAATAGCCATTTGCCCTGTTAGTGTATTTAGGGGTGTGATGCGATCACTTGTGAAGCATCCTTCAATTAAATTGTTCTCCAAGTATAGTATCGCTTTCAACTCATTGTTTCTTGTAATTGGCAATACGAGTAGTGATTTTAGACGATGTTGCTGAACATATGGATGCAATGCAACAAATCTATACTGTTGATTGGTATATGCATTTTCAAGAACAATTGTTTCCAATGTTCTAGCAGTGTACTCTACTGCAGAGTGACAACCACTCCATGAGAGCAGTGGCATACCACAGTTTACAGTGATGTCATATCGTTCAGTCTTATTGGAGTAAAAAACACATTTTGCTTCAACTTTGTTGTCAATAATAATCGCTCCACTTGTTGCTCCTGCTGTTTCTATAATCTAAATTTCGTTAGTATAAATGTTAAACATACAATTTTCAAAATTGTTGTTAGCAGTTCTTGCATGTCTATCGCACTAGAGATTGCTTCTGATGCACTAATGACATGTTAATGTTGAAAGAAATATCTTACCGCATAATATTTTTCATGTCTATCATGCCCAATGAAAGATTGGTCAAAGAAGAAGTAGTATTGTGCTTAGATTCTGTTCTTGGAGCAGTTGAGGAGCTTGTTAGTTGTGGATATTTGTCTTTCATGAGTTGCAATTTGCGGTGAGCACCCCAGGAATTATATTTAGTGAATGCGTTCTATTGGTCAGTAAACATGATTTAAACATACCTGTAAGTAGTTATCGGCAATCATTTGCAATTCTTGCGCAGATGCAAATCTTCCCGCAAGTTCATACGCCAACGCTTCTTCATGTGTAAAACCTTCTTTTCTGGCTGCTGTGATAGATTTCTCGTACAATTTCATAGCATTAGTACTATCATCTTCTAACCATGCCTTTTGTTCTGCTTTGATGAGCAAAAGTTTGTTCGAGCAATTTGCAGGACATAAATTGTTCCATAGCGTTAAATTTTGAATATCGCGTTCCAAATGTTTTTCCATAGCTTCTATATATATGTCTAACTCTCTATTGGCCAAATTATCTTTGGTTTGAGTATCTTTGGCTAATCGGAGCAGTCGTATCATAGTGAGTCCGTCGAAGAAAGCATGATAAACGTTGGTGAATAAACTATTGATATATGGTAGTTTTGCGGCAACATCGTCTGCAATAGAAACCATCGAGCCAATATATTCTTGTGGATTGTCATACTTGTCGTTGTCTAGTATGTAACGAACTACTTGCTTCATAACGTGGAATGTCTCAGATGCGTATGCGTTCTTGGTAGCGTTCTCGATATCTCATTCGATCTCAGAGAGTGACTCCTTATTGAAACAGTTCCTCGTGCCATCCAACGTATGATTAATCAACCTTATCAGGTGGAAAAAGTCTTGTGCAATTATATTTTTGGTTCTAATTACAAAATTCTCATACAAAACATCCTCTTTGAGCTGCACTTGAAGATTGTCTCCTCTAAAGAACAAATTCATGCTCAACGCTGTGGTCATATATCCAGGGAACTGTAGTGATCCACATTCTTGTCCAATGAATAGAATCTCTTTGCTAAAAGCCTCTAGTTCTCGAATAGGTCGGTGAAATGGAAGTACTAATGCATGGTACACATGTAAAACATTAGTCTTTTGCGGGAGATCATACGGGAACACCTCTCTACATAGTCTTAGTCCAAGATGACCAATTTCCGTTCCGATCTTGGGTTTTGATTCCGATATGAGTAACATACCCATAAAGCAAAACGCCAATGGCGATGCCGATATGAAACTTCTCGTTATCGATAGTTTGACTGCAAGAATTACCATAACCTTGAAAAATAGTGGATCTGCAAAGAATCCTGACACGATCAAGTCACACACTATTTGTAATATGATCGCATCCTCAGGATTTGACTCCTTTGGAACTAGTTCCAAAATGGTTTGTAAAACATCAGTACTATTTCTACTATGCTCTGTAATCCAATTCTCTACCATTCTTCCATCGGATTCTGCTAATTGTTTTAACTCTTCTAAGTCAGTAGGTATGTCAATGTCTAATTCTTTCAAAACTTTTCTTCCTAGTTCTATTGATTCTGATGCACGAGTTCTTTGATTCCATTGTCGAATCAGGATTCCGTACACTTCTGCTCGTTCTAGTTTTGTCCTAGTATGCTCGAGTAGCATCTGAATAGTTTGTTCAGATTTTTCAAACTCTGCTACTGTCTCGTAAATAATTGCCAATTCTTTGTGAAGTCGATAGCCTAAATCGTGATGCTTCTCCCACATCTCCACTTCGTTAATGTGCGAGAAACAATATACTCCCATCTGACAATAATTCAATGCGGAGCAATATGCAATTGCTTTTTCTGCATTCTTTGCGACTAGTAAATTATATTCTACTAATGACAAGAGTTGTACGCTCTTGTCTACTTCTTGAAGCGCTAGAATTTCTGGCGCATCGGTGATACATGGTGTATCGGCTATCAACACGCTAACACCCTTGTTCAAATGATCAACGACATCAAACAGCCGTCTTGCATACAACGAAGAGCTGCTTTGGTTATGTGTTTCTAGTAAACTCAACAATCGGCTACCAATGATGTAATGATACTCTGTCTTCTTTTGATCAGACAAAAGCAAGTATGCCGCTTCTTGTACACGATCATGGGCAAAATAGAATCTCTCATCTATTATAAATCCCATTCCATAATCTAGTATAGATTGCAAAGCAGACATTAAACTTTCTCTTGGCATCTTTAGAACTTGTTCCATATTTCTCACACTGAAATTGTTACCTAAGCATGCTGCCCATTCAACTAGAGATTTTTGTTCTCCTGAGAGTTGTGTTATTCTCTCTTTCATCAAGTCAACAACATTGTCTGTTACGCTGTGTTTCTTAATGCCTTCCAAGTTCCATGTCCAACAATTATTCCCACTGTCAAACTTTAACAACTCTTCCTCGTACAACGCTCGCAAAAAGGTAGCAATAAAGAAGGCATTTCCTTCAGTTTTGCGGTAAATAATATCAACTAGTTCTTTGCATGACTTTGAATCCCAATTCTCATGACCTGCGAGAACATCTTTGAGCCATTGTGTGACTGATTCTTCTTGTAACGGCAGTACGTCTATCGTAGTTGTTGGGACAGTCGTTTTGACGTCTTCAATCATTGCTGATAGTGGATGACTTTCATCAACTTCATTGTCTCGGTACACTGTTACAAGTAGCAAGTATTTTGAGTTCTCCAAGAAAATTTGTATAAGACGAAGACTCTCTCTATCAACCCACTGTAGATCATCTAGTACTAGTATGATTGGATGTGCAGAGTTCATGACAGCACTAACAAAGAGCTCAAAGACATGTTCGAACCTATTCTTTGCTTCTTGTGGAGGAAGTACAGGTACTGGTTGTTGTTTTCCTATCAACTTCTCTAGTTCGTGACCAACGACATCAATTACTAGCTGTCCGTTGTTTCCGACTGCCTGTTGAATGACAGTCCGCCATTCATGGACTTGATTCTCGGGTTCTCCCAAAATTTGAGTGATCAACATTCTGAAGGCATCACTAAACAGTTAAACTATAATTAAAAGTAATACCATATAGCGCTGTACGCAACTCCTCGTTCCAACTGTTCATATTTTCCAGAAATATAGTACAAATTCTGATTGTAAGCATAACTACGCTGCTGTAAGACATTTGCTATTGACGATTTTCCTGCTCCAGAAGCTTATAGATTAGTAAATGTATTAGGCATATATATATACATACCACCATGTAGTAATACCAATTCTGTTTTTCCAGTTTGGTAAACGCGTTTGACAATTTCAGTCAGTGAGGCAACTTCTCTGTCTCGTCCGTAAACTTTTTTCGGTATTATGAATCGATTTGAGAAATCTTTTTCAGCAATTGGAAAACGTTCTATGGTTCCATCAACTAGTTTTTGTTTGCATTTCTGTAAATCGTGCAGCAAACCGGCAGTACTTTGATATCTATCATCGACAGTCTTTCGCATCAACTTGAAGATTATATCAGATAGAACTGTCGGAACGTGAGAAGGTAGTGGTGTTGGTTCTTGAGCAATGTGACTGTGTATGAGTTCTATAACATTTGACAGCGTATCATAGGGTAGATTTCCACTAATCATTTGGTAGAACGAAACTCCTAAACTGTAAAAATCTGATCTATAATCTATCATAGCGTTCACACTGTCAAAGTTAGTAACTATCTACGAATAAGACTTACCGTCCCGTTCTCTCAGGTGATATGTACGCCAACGAATTCACTTGTTTTAGTTCCGATAGTGTAGTTCGTTTGCTTTCATTCTCACGTGACGAGTATCCTAAACCAATTATTTTGGCAATGTTTGTTGTTTTGTTCAGTACCTATTGTGTCACACAGTAAAACACAAGTAACAAACCATATTCGATAACTTGATGTTGCCGTGTATAACATGTTTAGCGTGTATCTCTTGTAATCCAAGTACTATGTCTATTGCTAGTCCTAAGAATTCTTCTACAGAGTACCCCATTTTCGGTAACAATTGCTCAATGTTTGGACCTCCGTACTCCATGACAATTGCTGTACATCTACGTGTAAGGTCGTATTTTAAACTTACCTATTGATCTCTATAGTTTTTATATATTGTACAACGTGTTTTGCGTTGTCACAAACAAGTTTACCGAGTTCAAACTCATCACGTAACTTTTTCTGGCGTTTTGTTTGCGAATTTTTGCATGTTTTAATAATAACAGAATTATTCGTTGCCCGCTCCACTGCTCTAAGGGTTTGCGAACCAGAAGACGTTATAGTTTCGATCACTGTGTAGTCTTCGTGAACCATTCAAACTAGTATGTCGTGTATCTTTGTACAAAAAAAATCGCATCCGCTCAGTTTCGCCATTTTTATTTCTAAAACGCAAAAGGATAATCTTATCATATTGCCTCTTCAACATACACGCTTGCTCGTTTCAACATTAATTGAGCTAAACTCAATACTCGGCAGCTGTTAGCGTGACCACACTGGTTGGAGAAATTGGTTCAGCTTCTTCTTGTTTTATGGATGTTATTCTCCAATGATCTTCACTCAATGTCTGCAAATATTGAATAGTTGGCTCGTATATAACAAACAATGCAGCTCCAACAACGGCACAGCAAAGAGCAATGATGTAGTAACCATCAGAGGTCACTTGGCATGTCTCTCCCTGTTTGCATACTTGTTGGTGAACGTTGTTACAGAATGTTGAGATCTCTCCTGCTCCACCAACACAGTTTCTAGTAGTGAACATGTCTACTAGATAAAATACAAAAAATTTTGGGTATGTTCCTCCAAGATTTGATCTATTTGTATTAGATTTGTACATTCTACTTACATTGTGTTCAATAACGTCATGTATGTTCCTCCAATTCTGTTATCCGCAATTCTTGCAAAAAACGCACCTTGACTCACAAACATAAAGTTTGAAAACAAACTGTACGACAAAAATGTCACCAAAATACAAATATAGTAAAAATATGATACATGGTTTGGATCA
>JAESGV010000577.1_pt1 | contig 16148 bp, 12 predicted proteins | sample 9269781 | NCBI WGS metagenome assembly JAESGV01 (sample SAMN15741586, study PRJNA653496) | algae metagenome | isolation source: Tildeniella torsiva UHER 1998/13D and co-occurring heterotrophs from... | place: Slovakia: Slovak Paradise National Park, Hrabusice, Kosice Region | collected 2000-01-01 | reverse complement strand
AAAACGTTACCGCAGTAAAAGATACAAAACGACACCAACATGACGGAAAGAATGTTGATGTTCACTCGTGTGGTGCGTGGGTATGTTTGTACATGGAACTATTAACGAGAAATGTACCTGTCACGTTTATTGTCAATTATTTGAACAGTATTTCTGCGACAGAAGCCAAATTGGGAATCACATCGTACGAAAAGTTGTTGCAGAAACGATTGATAGATTTTGTTGTGGAAGACCAGATCGAAGAGATACGAAACAAACACCAAAAAGATGATTAAATATTTATTCTCAACTGTAGTTGTTATTTATGAAAGTCCATCGAACGAAATATTGGAGCTAGCAAAGTACTGACGAATAATTTTGGTAGATGAGAATATATTTTACTCGTAGCCACTACTGTACAGACAATTTACATGTCCCGTTGTTGGATCGTACTCCCAGTATTCCTCCAAGTGCAATTTATCGCTCATAGTATCGAACATGTCGCGATGGAGTACCATTACATTTCCTTTTCTACTACATGCCCACTGTAGGTTTGCGACTTCTGCATCTTTTACTATTTGTAAATCGAATGGGTCGTCTGGTTCAGAATCCCAGCGCTGAACGTGTCCTTTTTTTGCTATTGCTTTAGCAACGTGTGCCAGAGCTAGATTGTTGTCGTACTCCTTCTTGTATTCCTCTATGCTTCTCTCGGACATCGTTTGGACCTCAAATAAAGAATAATTACAAGAGGACAACTATAATTGCTGGTTTCGCTACGTTCCACAGTGTATGACAAAAAGAATAAACCAAAAGCTTTATACTTCGATTAAATCAGGGTAACGTCTTTCATACGATTCAAACTTTCGCTTTTCTTCTGCAACGTCCATTTTACCTCTGATTAGCTGCAATTCTTTAATCTTTTCTTCAATGCCCCGCAATCGATCACTAAAATTCTCCACCCTGTCTTGCCATCTATATGGTTTCAAGTGGTCACGTAAATCTTTTTCGGTTACATTCTCTCCTGCCGGTAAGATTCAATTAATTACATACCTTTGTGATCTGCCAGGTATTTGGATTTAGCTTCATAGTATCTGCTGCTAAACATGACGAATTCAAGACCAAAGCTCGTCTGTGTGAGATATCTTTCTCTATCTTTTGCAAGCTCTTCGCTAGACAAAAAATAATCTGGCTCTTTGAGAGTGATAGGATTCTTTTCACGTTTGTTTTTTCTCTTTTTTTTTCGTCTAATTTTTTGCCCGTCCAGCAAGTCAGATTCTTGTGAAGCTTGAATTTCATCTTCTTCTCTTAGCTCTACCTTGTTGATTTTCCACAGCATTTTCTTATTTTGTCTTCAGTTACAAGAGCTAAATATCAACAGCGAAAGAAGGGTGATACTGTTGTTTTTAATCAAGAAGGATACATCAGTGCAAGTATCGACCACAAGTGAGTTAAAAAGGTAGTTCTCCTTTCCATCTCTTACTCATTTTCCAAATGTGAATGCACCTTTGTTGTTTTCCAACTGCAATCGTTCTCTTTTCGTCATGGTATTTTTCTTTTTACTTTGTACTCTAATTTGGCGTCTGAGTCGATCATTTTCTGCACGCATTTGACTTATTGTCTGCAATAGCTATTGTACTTGCATCTTTGCACGTTTGAGTTTCTCTTGTCTTTCCAGCCATTGTTATTCGCCGTCGTATCTCTTAGTAAAATTTCGTTTTCTTATTCTGTGATTGTCCGCAGCAACTTGATGAACTCGACATCCTCCAACTCGTATGTAAACTCTCGATCGTCTTACACTTTAGAACCAATGGTATACAATCTTTTACTTCGTATCTTTCAGGTGGTGGCGTTGAGGTACCAAAAATCCAAAATCTTTTCACACCATAGGTCACTATTATCATTAATTTAATAATAGCCGCGATTTTACTTCCTGGTTACTGTCTGATCTGTTCTTGGTGGGCACCATTTAACGTGAACAAAAAAAGAAGATTATTAAAAGAGTACTATGAACGTGAAGCAGAAAACGGTCGATGCGAACGAAACGAAATCGATAAACATTTGAATACACTCAACGCATATATTAATGAAGACAAACACGCCATAAATATCGCAAATACCAACAATATCGTTTGGCGTTTCATCAAAATACGCGTAATATGGTGGTGGGAAACTACAAAATCACTATGGACTGGATACGACAACTATATCATCACGAAACGCCATGGAAGAGATATATCCGTTTATTTACATTTACAAAGACTATTAATTTGGTCGTTCACACTAATCACTTTCCTGGCTATGGTTATACTAATACCATTACATACAACTGGATCTCTACCAGCCAACTATGACAGTTTCGAATCACAGTACGCCAATGTAAGCGCAAGAAATCGAAACATTGGAGAAACAGTTCCCGATAAGAACATTGTTGTAACCAGTGTGAACATGGTCCTCGAATCTCCAGAAAAGATGGCCGCTCATGTCATATTGGCATTTATTTTCTTGGTCATTTTTTTGGGCATCATCGTACTCGGAATGATGTTAAGTCCCATTGTAGATAAATTTAATTACGCAGGACAAGATGAACCAGAAGATTCTGATTTTAGAAACAAATTGAATACTGATTACAATATGGAAAATGGAGATATGACGGGTGGTGCGGCTACAAGTCGAGCGCAATTGTTATCACCGTTTACTGTGGAAGTGTTAGGTTTACCATCGACATTGATCAAACAATCGGTACTGCGAAAAGTGTTAGTTGGACTAATTGGTGGAAATCAACACCAAATTGCGCACATTTCACTAATTCATGATTTTTCGAAACGTGCAGCGTTAAAACTAAAACTCGAAGGTTACGAAGAGAAACTAGATCAATATGAGCACAAATTGGCACAATTACAACAAGATCGTTTGCTGAATCCACCGGCAAAGTTGACCGAATTTGAAACAGCGTATATCAACTCGAGAAAACTCAGTTTACATCAACATTTCAAGCGAGTTGATGGACAATTCCACTTGTTCCGCGATATCGATGGATTAGAGTTTTACCGACAAAAAGTCGATTGGTTACGATACAAAATCGCACGTTGGGACAAGTGTTTCCGGGAACAAACACAAGAAGATGTTTCCACAGATGAAATTCAAGAAGAAGCGCAGGAACATACTCCACAAGAGCAAGTTGACGTCAAAGTTGAAAACACAGTTCAAGGAGATAAAGAACGTCAAGTCAACCAGCAAAAAGACCGCAAACGAACGCTATCGTTGCGATTACACAAGCAGAAGCAATTAGATAATTTATCAGTTATGGTTACCAACGTATCGAACAAGATTGTAACCCCGAAAAATGATAGCAAAGAGAAGAATTATGCTATCACGGCTTCTGGTGTTGCGTACGTGACGTTCAAATCGTTAGACGCTTTGAATAATTTTATGAAAAATTACAAACAGAAAGGGTTCAATTTTACGTTTACTAGTGAACAACCACGTACAAAAGCAGAAGTCGCTGAAGTTGTAGCGCATCCTCAAGTTGGCGCTGAAGTACAAGCGCAAACTCAAGAAACTGTTACTGTTGTTGAAGAGAAACCAGTAGAGCTCGGTACAAGTGGTGTTGAAGTTGGTTCCATTTCTGGGTTACAAAATATTGGAAATTCTCTTGAGCAGGCGTCAACTCCACAAGGAGTGATCAAAGCTTCGCAACTTGATGCGTTAAATACTGACAATAGTTTTGCAAAGAGTAATTATGTACGACAGAAACTTGCTACACTGCGCGATGCAGCGTCACCAGATAAGAAACTGTTGTCGCGTATCGTAGAAAAGATTACTATTTTTGTGAATCGTATCGATTACGAACCAAATGATATTGTGTGGGAAACACTCTATTCGTACCTCAAAATCACTCGGTATCTACCTGTGATTCGTCAAGTTGTACTGTCACTCATTGTTGTACTGATTATCATCTTTTTCTCATCGCCACTAGCTGTAGTGAGCTCGATTCAACAATTCTTAGCGTTATCGTGGGTAAATACAACAGTTAGTGCTGTGATCACGCTAACTGGACCACTTGGAAATTTGTTTTTCCAGTATTTACCTACTTTATTGCTTTTAATTGTTTCATCGATTGTGCCGACACTATTTACTGCTATTTCAACATTAGCCAAAAAGAAAACCAAAACAAAGGCAATTCGAACGACAACGCAGAGATTTTACGTGTATTTGATCATCAGTACGTTGATTCTTCCGACTATTTTGTTGTCATCTATTTCGGCACTAGTGAACTACTTTATCGCATTCAACGGCAACGTTGGTGCTGCGCTAGCGCTACTATTCGTACCTTCGAGTGGTACTTTTTTCATCAATTACATATTACAGAAAGCACTACTGAAGAACGTGATGGATATTATACGTATTGATTTACTCATCTATCATGCGATCAGGAGTCGCTTTACTGACTACACCAAGTACTATATCTACTATGCTATGTGCTGTTTCTTGCCATGGTGTTACCACAGACACGATAAATTCGTGTTACATCGATTCATGTCACCAAGACAGAGACTTCACGTTGCTGAATTTTCATGGAATGCGTTGTTCTTGGATTGGGAGTATCCCTACCTACTGAGTGTTGCTGGTATCGCATTAGTGTTTAGTTTGTTTTCACCAATTATTCTTTGTGCTGCAACACTCTACTTTTTACTCAAGTTTTACGTAGACAGATACGTGATATGTTACCATTTCGGTCATCGCGTACGCCAGCCATGTGTCAAGAGTTCAAACTTTTTAGCACTTCGCAAAACTGTTTTCCAACTTATGCGTATCATCATTGGTACAACGATCATGTTCTGCGTGTATTTGGTGTTCTTCTTTGCAACAAAGATTGCAGGTGACAATAAGTACATTATACATACCGTTTTCTGTGCCATTTTCTTGGGAATTACCATCGCCATCATGGTCTTTTTCGATATTTTATGTAGACTATGGTTGAATAGAGCCCGTGCACTGCTGAAACGAGGGCAACTCAAGTCAGACCAGTTAGAAGAAAACACAGAGTTACCTATCACATCAAAACCACTGCTGTCACTAGACGACATTCGTACACAAAAACTGAGGTTCTATGACCCACCTATCTTGTTTGAAGTCATGGGAGACACACTCCTTGAGAAGATGCAAACAGTGACAACCATTACAGAAAGGTCGCCAACAGAAGGTCTATTGTCTACCAACACACCAGTCCCAGAAACAGTAGACGACTCGCCAAAACAATTATAAACTAGTGTAAATACATCATGTACATCACCGCATGTTCGCATGTATGCATCCTATGTTCATTATGTAGCTACTTTTGCGGACAAGTTAGCGAAAAAATAGCTGAGAAAGTACAAACATGATGCATGGACTAACTGGGAAAAAGCAAGATCTTCTTTCATGGACCAGCTACCATCAACACAGGGCAGACCAGCTCTAGCTGAAGATATTGTGTATGCAGTTTTTTCTTCAGGCTTTGTATTGTCAAATTTTATAATCTCTGCATGTGTCGCACTAGTTATTTATTTTTCATTAGCAGTCATTCGGAATTATCTAGTACTATTCGATAGCAAAAAGAAAAAGAGTCTATTTGCAACATTTTTCAAAAGACGTCGCGTGAAAGAACAAATTCACCAATTGCACCTTTCTTATGTAAATAGCGCTGCAACACTCACACCAATGACTGAAATGTCTTCCATTAGAAGCGTTGCAGAATCTGTAGAACCTGTAGCCAATGTTACCCAAAGCGGAAGTGGTATTTCTGGCCCATCGTCAACTCAATCATCGACACCGAAACCAAAGAATGATACCAAACTCGAGGACAGTTTTCCATACCTATCGTTGAAAAATGCTAGTCGGCTTTCCAAATATGCAGTACCAAGATTTTTCCAAGCCATGTTTTTGTACGTTTGGGAAGTCTTTGTTACCATAGTCATGCCTAAAAGTCGTCTACGGTATCAAGATAAGACTACAAAGTACTACGGACGCGACATTGCAGTCTATTTTCATTTCCAACAAATCATGATAGTTTTATTTTTTGTCATGTCAGTTATAGCGCTCGCTGTGCTATTACCAGTACATATACTCAAAGGTTCTTCGGTATCAGGAATGAATCCTGCTGCATTCAACACTACTGCGGCCACTACAGTGAATCATGAGTACTACCTACAAATGACGACAATTAACGCAGTTGTCGGAAGTTCTGTACTTTTATCAACGCATACAGCACTAGCCGGTGCGTTCCTCGTTTTAATAGGAATTGCATTATTTTGGTTTTTGCGTTCCGATGTTGTACAAAAGTTCAACTTTGCCGAGCACGATAGAGATATCACCGTTAGTGAATCGCATCTCATCACGAAAAATAATTCACTCGATGATTCCAAGAGAAGAGCCATGCTAGCATCAACCGTAAGCACGCAAGGAAAAGCATTCCTCGCATCGCCATACACTGTAGAAATTTCTGGTTTACCTAGAACCATGGTCGATCCAATGACCCTACTACGAATGGTACAATCAGTAACTTCACTACGCGATGTCGTCAAAACAACACTCGTGTATGATTTATCAGAACTAGACGCGTTACAAGCCGAGTTACGCGAAACGGAAGATTATTTGGAACATTTAGAATACGCGTATGATAAAATTGCAACAAACAAACTCATCATTCCCGATGGAAGTGATTGTGATATGCCGTGCTTGGGATACAATCCCGATTTTGATTTTCACACAACTACAAAAAGTATTAAACAATGCCGAGAAAAAATCGATTCTTTGCGCGCAGATATCGCATGTTGGAATAAATCCTTTCGGGATACTATCGGAAAAAATTCATGCCAGAAAAAATACAAAATTGAAGCAACTGGTTTCGCGTATGTTGTTTTCAGGAATACAAAATCGGTAGATGCGTTTATTGAAAATTGCCGAGAAGAAGGCATGGAAGATGGGAACAAGGAAAGAACGCGATACAATGTACGATGGGTACATTACGAACCACAAGATATTTACTGGAAAAGTATGTACCGAAAACAAGGCAAGAATGGGCTAAAAAAGTTTGGAATTGTAAGTTTGCTTGCGGCATTTGCAGTGTTTTGGTTTGCGCCGCTGTCACTGGTGTCACTACTGCAACCTATACTATTAGGAATCGAGCAAGGAAGTATTGTCAAGTACGGGCCACTTAGTGATTTTCTGTTCCAGTATTTACCATCACTTCTTGTATTTCTTAGTATATCGTTCATTCCTAAGTTATTGAACATCAATTCAAGATTACTGTTACGAACTAGCGTGACATACAGTCAAATTGATCGTTCTTACTTGCGTAGCTCATACGTGTACTATCTATTCGTGTTGTTGATCGTTCCAACGATACTCTACTTGAGTGTTGATTGGATCGCATCATCATGGCAACCGCAAATAGCATCATTACTATTACCACTGAATGGTGCCTTTTTTATCAATTTGGTACTCCATTTTATGATCTTTAAGAATCTCGCAGATTGGTTACAACTTGGTACTATTTGGAAGTACATGTACCGCATGCGATGGACACAGCCATTCTGCTATGTAAGACCAGGAGTACTCAAGTCGGCAAGAGAGCGTTTAGAGAATGCAGAGATGCTAGAAATCAAACTAGATCAAGAATATGCGTTCATGCTTGTTGTCATGTGTATTGCATTGACTTATGGACTCCTATCTCCTGTCATACTTGTTGTTGCTTTTTTGTACTTTTTACTGAAGCATTTGGTTGATAGAATGTTGGTAGCCAAAGCGTATGGACATAAGAGGTGGACCTACACTGAACGCGGCGAGAAAAAGTACTTGTATGGTGCGCCTATGGGCATGAAAAGTGATTTCCGATCACATAGGAAACGCATAGGTGTCATTGCAAAAATGATTTTGTTCAATGTGATCATTTGGACATTAGTTATGACGCTGTACATGCTTCGGCAGTTTTTACGCTCATCACCGATGGATCACCTGTTCTTCGCTCACATTGGTGTGTATTTGTTGCTATTTATCATTGCCTTAAGTGGAATCGTCATGTATGCCTTGTCGGCATTCATTTCTGATCGTAATAATCGTGTACGAAAGCTGAACATTTGGAAACCTTCAGATGCTTCGTTAGATGTAATGTATGAACATCCTTTTACGCATCAGCGAAACCATGGATCATATTTTAGCGTAAAGATATCAGAAAAGAGAAAGAGAGAAAAGAGAATGCCTAGTGTACTTGTTGCACCAGCTATGCCCTAAACAATTTTGAAATGTTAAATAAAGATATACTACGCCAAAGTTTTAAAAAATTATTTTCATTTAAAATTCTTTTTTAGCATCAGGGTGTATCTCAGTTCCTCGCGTAATATAAATAATATATCCAATAATTCCCAGTAACAAAAATCCAAATATCTCTGCAATAGTTTCATTCTCTGATTCTCCAGGTGCCAATTTTCTCTTCTTTTCTTTTGGTTTACAAACTAGTTTATGTTCCACCCAATCTTGTCTTTGACATTCTTGGCTACAATACCATTTCTGTTTACATTGTCCGCAACACATTTCTGCTTCTGGTTTTTGACAATTGGCGCATGGCAAGTGTTCAACATTTTCTGGAACTTGTTCTTCATCATCAGACTCATCCTGGTAGATCTCACGCAACGCCAAATATAATTCCTCATTCACGCGCAAAACTGCAGAAATGGTTTCTACATCTCCTTGCTTGTATTTTTCACTTTCCGCAATAGAGTCTATTGTATCAAACGCTTCCATGATCATATCCACTTCTATTTCCATTTCTTTGAACCGTTCGCGTGCTGTTTCTGTACATGTTTCGAATAAACTTGCGATCAATATTAATAACCAACGTAACAAGTTTTCATATTCGTACTTGGCAAATAGTTGAAATGCAAACGATAGTAATCCTTTTCGTATGCTCAACGCGCATAGTTTTTTATCTTTTGATGTGAACGCTAATACGCTGACAATGTAAACTAACGCTTCGATATCTTTTTCTTCTAATTGTCGTTCGTCCCACAGTTGTTGTTCCAATAGTTCGATACCAGTTAACAATATTTTTCTGTTCCAACCAGAATAGTGTTTGCGTAGTGTTTCATCGGACCATAGAATGTAATAGATTTGAAATGTGGCGTGAATCACACTCCAGGAAACAGTTTCTGGGTCTGTTAGTAGCGCTACGCTTCTATCAATTATTTTTGCTTCGTCAATGACATGTTTTGCTGCTCTGTGACTGTCGTGGTCGTCTTTCTTCTTTAGTAACAGGAACAAAACGTGGTACACAGCATGGAGTACTGGTACACTTGATTTTTCGTCACAATCGTCTAACCGAGGTGCGATTTGTTTAATTGCTGATAAACCTTCGTCAAAGTTACCAACCAAGTACGATTTAAACGCCTTCTTTGCTATTTCGTCCATTTGTTTGTGGCGACGTGTTGCTCAACCAGGAATTTTTATTTACAAAATTTGAGATAATTCGTTTTGTTGGTATTGTGGTGTAATTGGGATGTCAAGTAGTCCATAATAATACTCTAATAAATTACCTGCTGTTTTAAACAAATTCCATCCCGATCGGTAGTAAATTGCACCTGTTAACAAGTCCACTAAGAGTTCCTTGTTTCCACCACTTGCAGAGAGCTAATTGTTAGTTTACGATCAAAAACTTACCGGAAGAAGGTACAAAGTTTCGTTATAATTATTTAACTGTACATACTCTGTTTTCTGATGAATTTGTAGTGTCAAAATGATCTCTTTTATATTTAGCAAACGAGCAAACCCAATAATTGTCGGCAAATCATCAGTGGTGCTTCCAGCAAGTCCTACACCAAGTATTGTATCGTTTCCACCACCCTCTCCATCGTGTATACTCCATGATAACAAAAAGTCAACAGGTAAAATAGGATTTTGCAATCCGTAGAACGTTTCTACTTGATTACGAAGTAATTGCAAATCTTCAAACTTGCATCCCAAATTCCAATTTGATCGAACGTATCTAGATACGTATTGACCTAATTTATCAAGAACGTCTCGCATTCTATTGTACCGACGTAATGCCGAAGTTAATAGTATGGCAATATCTCTACGGTGTGGTGTTTTGACAAAATAATCGCTCATAATTTTAAATAGTGGATTTGTATCAATAAGAGGTGCCATTTTTTGTGTTACGTACTCGTATCCTGACGCCTCGGTAAACATTTGAAATATCGATTTTGATAGTAAAAGTATGCTTGGTACAAATAGTTCGTCAGTCGGTATGTACTCGAAAACATGTTGTACGACATCTATAGGTACTTCTATTACTCCATTTATTATAAGGCCTCCAATCGAGTTCGGTGCCTTATCCAATGTGAGTTTTGGAAGTTTGTTCTCAATTGCAATCGGTACAACCTCAGTATTTCGTTGTACCCACACAACTTCGGGTGTTGTCATGGTTTGTTGGTACTCAGGTTGATCAACTCTTCGTAATTCATTTTAAAAACAGAACAGCACCTTTGTTGACATGAACAGCTTTATATTACACGATATTAACATCTAACCACATTCTTGGACCAAATAATACGCCATCTGCAGTTTGCAATTGGTAATAACTCCTCAATCTTGTCCCATTATGTTGCGGAACGACAACCCGCACCGATACAGTAACATGCTCTCCAGGACCAGGTTGCGGAGGTGTAATATCATAAACTAACTTGTCTTCTACTTGTAGCGATGTTAATTTTACACCTGCAGGCCATTGGTTTGTTCCACTATTCTGTATTGTCCATTTCTTCTCAAATCGTGTACTTGCAGGTACGCTAGTTCCATCAGGAAAAGTTAAATCTTTTATAAATCGAGCAGAATATTGTTCTACCATAGGTGACGGTGGTCTCGGCGATACCGAACGTTGTAGTAAGGGTTTGTTCACTAACACCTGTACTCGTATTATATTTTTCTGCGCAGAAGATTTCGCTTGTTGCCATTCTTCTTCACTATCGAATGTTACCCATTCTTGTTCTTCGTCTTGGTATTTGAATCGAATCAAGCGCTTTGATAGGATGTTATTTTTGTTTTCCAAATAAAAATCGATGATTGAAGATTTTATAACGGAGCAAACATGTGTAATGAACTCGTCAAAGGTAAGAGTCGTAGAGATTTTCGTTTTATGTACTCTGTCGCCAAAGTACAGCCTACAGTTCACTGTTTGTGTTTGCATGTTCGAGTTTGTTACAAATTTTTTCAGAACGGAGGCAACCACGTACTATTTTGTTACTAGAAACATGTACAGGAATTTTATATAAAATCCATGTCAAGACTTTATTCAAACATTTTATGATTTTTTCTATCCAACTAAATTATTCATATCAAAGCCATCGCAGTGAAAAAATCTATTGTCAAAAAGAGAGCATGTATCGCGTACAAGCTTAATTACGAATACGTGGCAGAACCCCAAGGACCAGTGTCAAGGAGCCCAAACCAGGTCGTCGTGCTATCAACTGCATAGGCTTGAGAGTGTGGATAGCGTTACATTAGTAGCCCGGCCACTAAAGTTCTACTATCACACAGTCCCCAGTTGTGTCACACCGCTGTTGCACATCCTGCTTGGTCCCTCTGAAACCCTTTTCATCTCTGTGTTTGTTTCTAAAGTATTTGGTACGATTATGGGCCAGTCAACCAAGTACTAGAAGTTCATGTTCTAACAAATGAGCCCTCCACGCAATGCTGGCGTGGATATTATAACGAGTGTCTCCACATACGCGAACGCAGCACGAAGATACGGTATTGTGAAAGAAGTAAGAAAAATTCTTTCAGAAATACAAACGAATTCCAAAACGCTATTCATGGCTGAAATTTCCGAACCTAACGTTAGCACACGATACGGAAAACTGTTGACGGATACGGACGTATTTATTACAGAAAAACAACACGATGTGCAGAAGTTGAAGTAATTACGGAAGATGGCGTTGGCAATATCTTTATCAAATTCAAGGAAGATTAATGTGGCTAGATTCACAGCGTGTTCTGCAAAAAGTACTAATTTTCTATTAACTAACAAAAGGGAATACCATTCACAAAAGATGGTCTCGCGTACGATTACACACTTGATGGGCTTGTACAGAAGTCAGATAACGCTGCAATTTGTTGTTTACCGACTTCGCCGCAATAACTACTGTTTTGTAAAAATAACAATGAACTTGGAAGACATACGCTCTTCAGAAGCCACGCAATCACTCATATTTACAGTACTCAACAGAGTACCGTTACCGGTGTACCTACTAATGATCCTACTACCAACAACGCGTCTCACTCAATTTGTCGTTCGATCAAAAATCGCTATTTGGTTACTCTCTGTATCGTATCTTGTTTTAATGGCCATATCAATGACCGGTCCATCATCGTCGTTTAACATGTCCGATTTTACACAACTTAATTCAGTTCTCGCTCTATTCGCCCGCAGAGATATTATGCTTGTTGGTTGGGTCCATTACTTAGCATTTGATTTATTTGTCGCTTCGTGGATATTTGTTGATAATTTTGACGGTGGGAGACCTGTTCCACACGTGTTTATAATTCCTACGCTATTGATGGTATTAATGTTTGGACCTGTTGGATTAGTTCTATATTCATTATTGAAACTCGTTTGCGCAAGAAAATGGATATTTGACTCGACAGCACCAGCCAATAAGACAAAAGCCACATAATTTATGAAACTAAAATTTTTATAAAACTACAAAGGCCAAGTAGAAATAATCTTGTGAATATTTCATAGAAGCTGTTCTAATTGCCAAGTTGGAACCAACGGCATGTTTGCGAGCGCAAATTGTCAAGTGTCAAAAAGCTACAAATGCAAACGTGCATGCTCTTGTTTCTTCTATTCTGTGTGCTGTCATTCACAACAGCAGATACATTGACAAAACTCACAAGACAACCAATTCAAAGCTCAGAAGACTTTCTTACTACTGTATCACCTGAAATTCTTTTCACCAACACTGAAGTTTGGTATCGCTCCACAACTAATGAAACAATTCGTGTATCGCATCCCGAACAACCTCTACCACTACCTGCACCACTTTTGCCGTACAGAACAGAGTTTGTAGAATTACCAAACAATCGAGTTTTGATGTACGCCGCTCAAAGCTCAACATCAACTCCATTTTACGTTATAGATGGTGCGACTACAACGCAGTACTCACACTTGCAAATACCAGGGCGAAGTACCTTGCGTCTAATGCAATACGTTTCTTCACATGGAAACGACTACGTAGTTTCAGTATTCGCGTCAGGATCACATACAAGATACACATATGTCGCATATTGTACTTGCTTAAACTCCCAAACTAGCGTTGCACTAGGTTACGGCTCTCATCTCGTTACACCTGCTGCTGATGCATTTTACGTGCTTGCTCGTGGTCGACTACTTCGCTACGATCCATATTTAAATACTTCAACCAACTATGACACCTTTACCGGCACAGTATTAAGTCTGTCGTTGGTAGGTAACTTTTTAATTTTTCAATCAGACGCAAATACAATTTTAAAGCATGATACTACTACAGGGTTATCAGTCCAGTTGAAATCTTCGTTTAGAAATAGCTACGTTAGCTACGCTGTGTCATTACCATCTACAAGTGATCCAAAACGTTTCGGTATTGTTGCATCCTTCAATTTGATATTATGTCCAGGTGAGTCAACCGAGTGCACAGTACCTATCAGCCCTGTCACAGCTACCTCCTGATAACATCGCATTAATTGCGAATGGTAACTTGACGAGATTGGTTTCCTACTCGTTTCCTGCTGATCAAGTCGAGGAATTGTATCCTCGTTTAGAAATGCCTAAAAAGTCTGAAAGTAATTCCAATAATTTCAGATTCATCAAGTATGACAATGTTTCAGATAGTGTTGTAATGATTGGTGCTGAGATGTACCGATTTGAATATCAAAATCATTGTACAAGTTGATCTCAAAACGAAAACTTTGTATACATCCACTGAGATGTGTGTAGAATCGTGTTACTATCATGAAACACTGCTACAGGTGAGAAATGGTTCAATTTGGGTGATCAAGAAGACCAATGGAGAACAGCATTTGTACCAAGTTAACGTGGAGAATCCTCTTGTACCAACTGCTCCTGTGCCAACTCCTACATCACAAACAACCACAAGCAGTCCTACTGGTGGACCCACAGAAAATCCAGTTAATATTGCATTAGTTGTAGGATTATCCATAGGTGCAGTGGCATTGGTTCTTGTCGCAGTTGCTGTCATTAGTATTGTCGTATGGTTCAGAAAACGAAGTACCGCAGAACCATACGCACCGATGCATGAATAAACAGGTTTACTTTTGGTTAAATAATGCGTCTTTGGTAACTTGCGACAAACAACCTTGCAAAACTTCTACACTCAACTTGACAGCATCTCTATTAATTAAACTCAATTGACTTTCTTCCTTCTTTTCCGATTTTTTGTCCATCAAATTTCCAAACTTGTTTCCACCTCGACTGATTTCATGTTCTGCTTTTTCCATCTTTTTGGCCAAATCGACAATTTGTTGGTTCGTATAGAAACGATTCTTGACCAATGGAGAACTACTCAAAATGTTGATCCAATACTTGTTCCACAATAAATTCAACAAGTTTGTATCTGTAGTTGATTTAAAGTATTCTGTGTTCATTTGATAGTACTGATCGTGGTAGACTCCAAAATCTTCAATCTTGTCCATAGGAATAGATTGGTATTCGTTACTTGACGAGTGTGGTGGTTTGTAGCCTTCTGGATACGTGCGGAACGATTGTAGCTCAACTTTTCCAGAAGATACAGTTCGTAGTGGATCGATAACGACTGCCATGAAGGGATCTTGGAACGTTTGGTTATTGAGTTGTGTATTCACATCAATTCCAGATAACCAGCAACCGTAACCTGGGTGACTGTGATACCATCCGCATACGTTCTCTAACCTTCCAACACGTTCTGATAGTCCCATATATTGTGCCATGTATTCGATAGCTTCCGCTCCTGCGTTGACACGAGTTTCTGTACCTTCTACTGGCAACGCGAAACTATCCAAAACGATAAAAGTATCTCCCTCGATTTTTCCTTGCATTAAACCCATAACTTCAATCGTTCCACCTTTGGTTGCGTGCATAACCTTTTGTGTTAGTCGAAACAATCTCAACGTACGATTTTTAACAAGGCCAATGCTGACATTTTTACATTTTTGAAGTAGTGAGGACTGTGCGTGGTTAAATACTTGTGTTTGAACATACTCTGACTTCCATGGGCGACTCTCTAAAATCGTTTGTTGTTTTTGTTGATCTAGAATATAGTATTCATCAGTTCCGACATCTTTGATCTTGTTTTCAACTTCAAATTGTTTTTGTGCGACTTTTGAACCAGACGTTGCTTTGGACATGTTTGCGCAAAGTTATTGGTTTGTAATTACAATGAGTCAACTCAATCATGAATGCAAACAATGAAGATGTCGCTAGTGTGGAAACCAGTGTTGATGACGCAGATGCTGGAATATCAAAGAGACAGTTGAAAAAGCGCAAGCATCGTGAAGCCAAAGCAGGAGAGTGGAAACAGAAAAAGAAACAGAAAAAATTAGATAAAAAGGAAAAGAAACGACAACAACGAGAAGAAGCTGATAAGCTTGCCCGTGAGAATATGACAGAAGAAGAGTATAATGCAATGGTCGAAAAAAAGAAAGAAGCTGTTCGAGAGTGGCACAAATCTCGGCAAGAAACACAGGAAAAAACACGAGAAAAACTGAAATCGTTTTACGATGGACATCAAACCAATCTGAACGATGTAGTCAGTGTTTGCGTAGATTGTAGCTTCAATGACAAGATGACCGAACGAGAACTAATCTCGTTGTCCCAACAACTCTCACTTTGCTATTCTTTGAATGTGAAAGCAGAAAATCCAATGTATTTGTCGATTACTAGTTTGACTCCACCGTTATCCACAAACGTGGAACATATCGCAGGAAGTGAGAATTGGTTAGTAGAGAAAACATCTGACCATTTTACTGTTCGTTTTGCTAATCTTCTACAAGAGAAAAAAGTGATCTACTTGTCTGCTGACGCAGAGGAACAATTAGAAACTCTTGAAAATGGCCATTGTTACGTCATTGGTGGAATAGTAGATAGAAATCGACATAAAAACTTG
>JAESGV010000576.1_pt1 | contig 16150 bp, 18 predicted proteins | sample 9269781 | NCBI WGS metagenome assembly JAESGV01 (sample SAMN15741586, study PRJNA653496) | algae metagenome | isolation source: Tildeniella torsiva UHER 1998/13D and co-occurring heterotrophs from... | place: Slovakia: Slovak Paradise National Park, Hrabusice, Kosice Region | collected 2000-01-01 | reverse complement strand
TTACCATGTTCAATGAGACGTGCAAGTTACTCACAGCAGATAACTCTACCACTACTGTTGTTACTGCTATTCTGACACAAGGTCACCAATTCCTTAATGCGTTGATGAAACAAATTTTCAAGACACTACCAGACAAGTACACTAGTGCAGACGAACACACGAGAAAGTTGATTGGAACTGCCGTTGCAGAGATCAAGCTCATTACTGGAAAGTTACAAATCATCTCACAGAGTGCAAAAATTATGCTCAAGAACACCAAGATTATTCCACAGATCAAGAAAGACATTGAGAGTATTTTGTATCACGTCAAATACTTTTTGAGCTCTATCAACAGTTTGGGAGCATGGCAAGTAGGAGAAGTTAACGATAGAGATCTTGATCACAACATTGTCGACGCTAACGACAAGTATTATGCTGATTTGGTGGTAAATAGCAAGAAGAAGAAATCAGTTGCTGATTCTGATGATGAAGACGAGTCAGAGGAAGAAGAGAAGCCACAGAAGAAAAAGGCCGAATCCAAAAAGAAAGCGAAAGAATCAGAAGAGGGCGAAGAAGCTCCAAAGAAAAAAGCCAAAGAGTCAAACGATGAACCAAGCAAAAAGAAGTCAAAGAAGACTTTGTCATTGAAAAAGTCACCAAACAAAGAAGGTTCTGGAAAGCCTATCATTTATGAAGATAGCGACGAAGAGAAAGAAAAACCAAAGAAGGCCAAGAAAACCAAGAAGCCTGCAAAGGACAAAGAAACAAAGAAGAGGAAAGCATCTGATAGCGACGAAGAGCCACCTAGAAAGAAAAAGAAAGCAAGCAATGGTGAGAGCGAAAAGTCAAAGAAATCAAAGAAGGATTCGGACGAAGAAGAGAAACCAAAGAAAAAGAAAAAAGAAAAGAATAAGAAAATTGTTCACGATGACGATAGCAATGCCGAAGATGAAGATATCGCAACTGCAGACAAAGAGGTCGTTGTACGAGAGCGCGTTACTGGTAAGCAAAGAGAAGAGAAGAAGAAATCACCAAAGAAGAAACTCACCAGCAGTGAAAAATCGGAGAAACTAGCAGAAGAAGCATTTAAAGCTGCGCAAAAAGAATCAAAGAAGAAAACACTAGAAACGAAGCCTGTACATGATGATAGTGACGATAATGCAAAACCTAAAAAGAAGCTCAAGAAGGTTTCTCACTCGAGTGATGAAGAGGAAGCTGTACATAAAAGTATCCTTGTCGATGATGACAGCGAGGACGAAGAAAATATTGCGGAAGAGGGTATGGATGAAGATGATGCAGAAGATTTGAAAGAATTTGTTGATGGTAACTTTGCAGAGGAGGAAAGCGAAGATGACGATTTTATTGATGGTGAGGCTGAAGAAGCCGAAGAAGACGATGACGAAGATGGTAATAATTCTATGGAAGATGATGACGATTCTGATATTGCTCAATCATATGAACTATAAACTGGTGTTTGATAGTTCTTATTGGTTTTGTAGTCTATTTGATCGGAAAACACCAGAATCGTTTCGTTGAAACTGTACATATTGTACCGTGACATTGGAATGCATGGTCCCGCAGGAGAGAAAGTAGTTTTACTTATAATTTACATGTCTGGTTGAATAGCCGCAGCGATTTCTTTTCCAAGATATTTTTCTACCAATTCTTGTTTTGGTAAAAGCACCTCCTCAGATTCGAAAAAGCCTCTCTGATCGTAGATTACGCACTTCGCGAGTGGAAAAAGTCGGATTAGCTCGGCCACTTCTCTGATTGTTTCCGAAGTATGAGTAAACAAACTAGCAACCATTCTCTTTTTTCCAACTGCTGACCAGCCTTTTGATCGCAATTCTTTCTTGAATTGGTTAACTTGTGTTCTGGTTTTAAAATTGATGTCAACGAATTCAACTACCCACAATCGATCTTCGTTGTTATATAATATGGTGCAATGACATACCATGATTACTGTGATACACAGGAAGAAGTTCTTTTGGCAGTTCGAACAATTCTTCCGTTACTAAACCCCATTTCAATTCTTCCTGTGTGTAGTCATACCAAAGATCGACAAACGAGGTAGGATGGGAAGGTTCTGGATGAGCTTCGACTTGTTCTTCACCTTTTACTTGCATGTGTGATTGTGTGGTTGGCCGCTGACAATTCCATTGTAATTTTTTAATAATAAATAGAAAGTTTAATTGTTATAACTACACTCAGTATGGCTATGCGCCGTAGGGAGCGAGGGTGATGTTAGGTTTAAGCTTTTATGTGGGAGTTTTTTCTAACTCTCTTCTTTGAGGGAGTGGAGGGGGCTTGTAGTTCATAAATGTGTCAGAGTCATCGGACTCCTCTTCCATGTTTGTTGGGTTTGGTTTGTTGTCGGTGGGTATGTACTGTTTGCAGATGGTTTGCAGCATATCCCCCTGTCTAGCAAGGAGACTTTGTAGTTTATCGAATTTGGCATCAACAGAATCAAATCGATCCGATTGACTGCTGTCATACTTCTCATCCAATTGTTTAGTGACTTCGTTGAATTTAACTTTGACAATTTGTTCTACATTGACGTTGTTCCATGATTTTTGTAATCTTTTAAGCAAACAAAGTATTTATGTATATATTATTATATTATATGTAGATCCAGCATTTATTTGTATGTTTATGCCGTTAACGCCTGTTTAGTATCTGATGATATGTACTATTATCAACCACTTTGGCTTCCATCTTCGCGTATGTGGAGTCGTGGAGCTACCAAGATGCGTATTGGTTTTGTTTCATTTCGCTTCCTACAATTGGATACTTTGACTTTTCTGCGGAAACTCAAATTGGAAGAACATTGTGTTGTTTGTTTGCATTAGGAGGAATCGGACTTCTTCACCTCGTTTCGGTTTAGTTGGTAACTCGATAGTTCATGCGAAAGATGGTCTCAGGAACGAGTACTTCGAAATAATAAATAGTTTCGTAATTTCGTTCCATCTTCATGTTACGTAGTTCTGTAGAAGAAAATATTACAGCTATTCTGTGAAAGTTCAGTTGTAGATTTTCATATTTGGGGAAACAGTTTGTAAACACATCAACCATGTCAGAAACAGAAATGGCGAACCTGAAGTCGTCTGCACAAGTATGTGACTACTGCAAGAGCGAGCATGGCTCAGAAGCCTTCTCCATGAATCACGTTATCACAGAAGAACATTTACAGTGGTACAAAGCAGTGACAAACGAAGATGACGTAGAATTACCACTAAAACTATGCGACAACTCCTATAGCATGCTAAAAAGCAGATATGATAACCACATTGCAAAAGAAGAGGTTAATATTTCGCCTGGCAAACAGGTCTTACTTGCATGTGGAGAGGTCTTCCTTGGCTACGTTCTATTAGTAACATTTATTATTCTGGGAGCGTTACCTATATGGGCTATTGAATCTTATTCTGAAAGAAGTGCGGTACAAGAACAATTTAATACTATCCCTGCAAATTATACTATGAAGTGGAATTATGGTGCTTCAGTATACTACACAATGGTCACTATGACTACTATCGGCTATGGTGACATGTCGCCTAGCACAAGAGGTACGAGTTACTTGTAATTTGTTAACAGGTATAGGTGGCAGAGCTTACATGGAAGTACTATGCCTATTTGGTTTGGGATTTACGGCAACGTTAATTGGTGTGATATCAGCAGCTGCGATAGATAACGCAAAAAGATTATTCTTTTTGCTTATCTTTTACACGAACAAATTATTCCTCAAAATTGGTGGAAAGCCACCAATGCCGGCGTACATCAACATTGACAACTACGAAGAACACTTGAAAGGTGCCAAGAGAAAACTCTATAGATTCTTCAACAGTAATGCAGTACAAGGATTCTGCCTATTTGTTTTCATTTGGATTTACATCATAATAGGAGGTGTAATCTTTGCCGCTGTTGAAGGATGGCAATACCAAGACGCACATTGGTACTGCTTCATCACATTAACAACAATTGGGTACGGTGACTTTTCTGCAAAAACACCAGGAGGTAGAGCACTCTGTTGTCTATTCGCGTTAGGTGGTATTGGTCTACTTGCTGCATTCTTTGGTTTAGTTGGAACTTCTATTGTTGCTGGTGTCAGAGAAGGTGTCAAAAAGATCAAATTATTGATAGCAAACAGGAATAAATAATTTAGTTTTTTTACTTGTTACTCGTTGGCATTCCAGAAGAGAACAACACGATTTTCTTCTTTTTCTTTTGTGTGCCGTTACTTGTCGATGGTGCAGGTAACGCTGCCCATGATCCTTGCAGCTCTTGTTGCTGTACAGTTGGTTTTGGTTTCTTTTTTGGTGTGGTACCACTTGATGGCTTCTGTGCCCATGCTCCTTGTAGCTCTATATTTACAGTACCTTGAGGAGGTGGTGAAGAACCAAATATTTTCTCATTTTCTGATTTTGTGATATTCTTAATACCCCACGATGCTTGTTTCTTCTTTTTATCTTGTGGAGGTGGTACTATTTGCTGTACGACTTCAACTTGTTCCACCACTTCTACCCACTCTGGGAAACTCTCTGCACTCAAGTTTAGTTTTCGTTGTTGGATCTCAAACTCTCGTACGAGTTCAATTTCACGTTCTCGTAACCTCTCCTCTTCCAACTCTTTTTGTTTCTTGATTGATTTTTGATTTCTTCGTTGTGCGCGAGATTGTAACGTTTTTGCAAACTCGTTCCAAGTTGGCTTCGATACGTATGGTTTCATATCTATTTCTACAAATCGTAGATCTGCTCCAAGAGGTACGTGTTTCACCATGGCGTGCATTTTTCGTTTTTCTTCAGTTAATTCAAAATTTTCTATTTCTGCGACGTGATTGGTTTGTATCGTACGTGGAAGCTCATCCATTTTTAAATTGTGTTCGCGCATGATCATTTTTAAATTGATCTAGACTATTAGTTGACGGAAAAGAACATACTGGATGCAAAAAGATTGCTTGACCGTCACATGCTTGGTAAAAGTAGAAAAATGGTAATTCGTGAATCTGTTGCGACAACAAGTGTGCTGTTGTATGTCCCGTATCGAATACATCTGTATGCTAATATGTTATAACTTTAAAAATGAGCGTACGCCTGGTTGTGGAGACTCTTCTTGTCGTTTGTGATGAGAGTGCGAATGTGTTGGAACGTTTAAATGAACTGCAGACCATCGTTTCCACTCTTCTAATCGCGATCGCACTTGATCTTTGGCCAATTGTATGTACGCTGATTCCGAGAGATCCATTTTACTCATAACGACATCCATCTCGTATATCTCTTTGTTAATTATTGGCTCTATATCGTAAATAATTGTGTATCGACTAAAGCGTGCAATTTCTGCGTCGTATGGAGGGAAAACGTCTTCGCATTCTTAATGTAAAAAAAAGGTAAAAATAGTAATACCTTCTTCGTCGATGAAACTTGGAATAATTGATCCCTTTGGTCGTTTTAGCAATCTAAAGTGTTGTTCACCATCCATGGTTGGTATTATTTGTAATGATTTTAGAGAATCTAAAGATACAGGTGCATTACACGTCGGACACTTTCGGCACAGTTCATCTCCCAACGATAAGTAATGTATGATACAGTGGTAGCAAAACACGTGTCCGCATTTTGTTATTTTTGCTGCGACAGGCTGATCCAAACATATTGGACAAACCACTTCCTCATTGGTTATTGTTCGAATTAATTCTATGGTGCTCCACTCTACTAGTACATCGGGGTCTAGTTTTGCTGACAAATAATGCCCAGAATTTGCGTTATTTAACTTGGAAGGTGGTCGTACAATAAATTGAAAACTATTGTTAATGATAGCTGCAAGAAACTTACTTGGCAAGTACATATTGTTCTTTTGATTTCGGTACAGGCCTGTTCATTCTTTTATGGCGATATTGCGGATTATCATAAACGCTATGCTCTTTGGAGTGTTCATAACTAGCGGTTAGTCTTAAAAATGGTGAGAATATACTTGAAATTGAGCAAGTGGTTCAAAGACTGTGTAGCCTTCTTACCACCCTTCTTGAATGAAGAACTCATGTTGGTTCAATTTTAGAAAAACAAACAACAGCCGGGTTGACAACACTTACACAAACAACTTTCATGAACGCTGCTCAGATCGTAACAAGCTTCATTACAGCGTGCTTCATCGCCAGAAATGCATACCGCAAAAATTCTCTAGATCTATCAGGTGCGATTACGGCAGTGTTTGTAGGGACAATAACGCTATATGGAGGATTTGTACCAGCAGTTATACTACTATTCTTTTTCTATACATCGTCAAAATTAACAAAGTATAAGTCTGCAATTAAACAAAAAAGAGAAGCTGATTTTAAAGAAGGTGGCAGAAGGTATTATATTTGATCGTATTTCTCATATCGTAGGAATTGGGAACAAGTCGTAGCAAATGCAGGTTTTTCGACGCTTGTATTCATTTTGTACTTGACATTAGTCACAGATACTCGATTTTACTTGGACAGCAGAAACCCGCTCAAAACATTCCTACTTGCATGCTTTATTGGTGTTTACTGTTGCAACACAGGAGACACATGGTCTTCAGAACTTGGAATTTTGAGCACAAAGAAGCCTAGATACATTTTGGCACCATGGAGAGTCGTACCCTATGGCACTAATGGTGGCGTATCACTATTTGGCTACTCAGCAGCACTGCTCGCTGGAATATCATTCGGTATTGTACTTTTACTTGCAATCTATATCGATGCAGTGTACCATGCAGCATTAACTTCTTACATCTCACAACTATCGTTTGTAACTGAACTAAATAAGAATCTTGCTATCATTACGACTGTAAAGCAAACCCCAGTCATTTTCATAGCCATTGGATCAGCTGTGTTGGGATCAACTATTGATTCCATACTTGGAGCACTTTTCGAGTACAGTGGGATGTCTAAAGAGTTAGATCATGTTGTGTACAGTGCCGGTAAAGATGTAGAGTGGATTAGTGGTACCAATTTGTTCAATGGAAGTCAAATCAATTTTATAAGTGGTGTGATAACAGGGCTACTAGCAGGAGCTGCGTCGCTCTATTTATTTTAAAAAATTATTATACAGACATTGCTTCTAGGTCTACTTCTACGATGGCGTCTTCGTGGTCGACAACAATCCATTGAGCGTGTGAATCTAATCCAGCGATCAATATTTCTACAATTCTTCCTGCTTGTACTCCAGCAAGTTCGTATTTACATGCCTCCCAGTAGGTGACAAAGTTTTGTACATCTTTTGTGATTTCATCCTTGTGGGACCAAATGTTCATCACTTCGTCCTTGATTACAAATAAAGTTCCTGTCCATGTCTTCATGTCGGAACATAATCTTTCCAAGCCAACAAGCAACTCGTTTTCATCTGTCTCTGCAGCACGCAAAAACTCTGCAAGTTGCTGCATAGACTTTCCAAAGGTTACGAGTCCATTTTCTATTTGTGTGACGCTCCAGTCTTTTAATCCGAGTTGCAATTCTTCATAAGCTTTGTGCAATGTGTCAATGAATGGGGCGTCTGTTGGTATTGTCTCAGGAGACTTCAAGTCTGAGCATAGACCCAATGCAAAACCCTCAATAAAGCGTAATACGTTGGCAGGTTCCATTTGTCTGGTGTTTGACTCTTCTGTTGACATTGAAATGTTTGACACAATTACAACCAAAAATATGTATTTTGGTGATCTTCGTGTTGTTGGATTGAGCGATGATTTGTCTTTGTCTCTATTCTCCAACTTGCAGAAAAAAATAAGAGACAAAGTTAGATTTACGAAAATGGCTGTTTCATCAATGGAAAGCTGGGTCAATATATTCGACGCACGAACCTACGAACTTCTCACAAAAATTACTACACACTCCAAAGTCATAAACTTACAGTTCATAGATGAGAATACTATTGCGTTGCCTTGTGGAAGTTCCATCTACGTCCATAATACAAACACGGGAGCCGAACTCTTTCGTTTAAATGGGCACAAAGATCAAATGTTCGCAATTGACAGTTGTAGAACTACATTATATACGGGTTCTCATGATCATTCAGTTCGTGCTTGGGATTTACAGACTAGAAAGGAAATATGGTATACAGACCTAGAGAGAATAATCTATGTAATCAAAGTAATATCAAGCGACAGGATTCTTGCCGGTGGCTCAAATCAATCGACTCATTATACTGTGTATTTGTTAGATACTAGAAACGGTGACATTGAGCGACGCATCGATCAACACGCGAACCTATTGTACGGCATCTCTGTAACGAGGGAATATATTATTACCGTTGGATTCGATAAAGTAATAGTTTGGGACAAAAATTTTAAAGAGATACGAAACTTTGCACAAGGACCTATTTTCTCATCAAGTGAGATAGAAGATGGAATGTATGCTATGAGCCACAATGGAAGCGAGTTGGGAATTTGGAATATACACAATGGAGCCTGTATTTCACGATGTCTTCTAGATGTGGGTGCATTAGCTTATCCAGGAATTCCTGGCAGACTAATTATTGGAACAATGAATACAGGAGAAGTTTTTGATTATAACGTACACACAAAAGAGCGTGTTTTAATCGATGGATCAATGAAAAAGCAAATAAGATCAATAAAATTCATTTGATCTCTTCCACCAAGTTATTACATACCCTATAAACTATCCCCACTCCGCCCTGTTCAAATGGAATGGAACATCGTGAGGGGACCAAACGTTTTAGCTAAAGATAACGCTAACTAAAAACGCTATTTTAAGTTTTTAAAATTCAACTAGACCTCGCAAAAACATGAAGATCTCACACTGTCTCATAATCGCACTCATAGTAGTGTTTGTAGCTGCTCAAGCAATCGGTGGCAAGAAAGAATACAAGGGCGAACCAACTGCTGAACATCGTCGCGCTATCCAACTTATACTTGATGAACTTGAACACCACCAACATGAAGTCTACAAGCTAGTCAAGATTAACTCTATTCACGAGCAAATCGTTAGCGGAAAGAGATTCTTCTTCAACATACGCGTGTCATGTGTTGGAGATGAATATGATGTGGAAGCGACGGTCTACCGCAAACACACTGGTGAACTAGAGATTCACTACATTCACGAACACAAACACTCTGGAGGCCACCATCCACATGAAGAGCTAACAACTGAAGACATGAAACGTGGGTTTGTTTATGCCATGGAACGTTTGACAAAGATGAATCAAGAAGAAATGCTACTTGTCAAGTTCAATTCTATTCACTCACAAATCGTCTCTGGTGCCTCATACACATTTGATATGCAAGTTCAAGGAAAAACTATTCCAGAATATCGTGCAGTCGTTGTCGTCCATCACAAACTTGATGATAAGATGGAAATTATTCGCGTAACCGAGTACAAAAGCGACACCGTACAAGCTAAAACTTCATGGAGAGATTACTTGTACAAGATCTATCAATGGGTACACTTCTGGTAAATAAAAATGAAAAATACACAGTTTAATCCCATATTGGCCAATCATCTAACTCGCCTTTGCTACATAGGTCACCTACTTTCTTTTCTGCCAAATTAATGTCAAATACCTTGAAATATTTATCCATTCTGGCTTTGACTATTGGATCTTCCCAATCAATCTTGTACTTGTCGATCTCTATCAAACTAACAGATGGATTCGTTAGTTGTTCTTTTGGTAAGTATCCCATAATGTATTTCGCACGTTGTAGTGACTGCTGTCTCTGCTGTTCCATATCTGGCACTTGTGCACTCAAATCAAAGAACTTGGCGTTATCCTTGCGTCCATAGTAATGGAATACAATGTTCTCGGCAGGACTAAAGACTTTATAACCTTTGCTTACCATTCTCATCGTGAACAATAATTCCTCACCTTGGAACAAGAACGGTAGATGCGGATCCATGTCCATATCTTTATGAACTGAACCTGGGTACAGTGTCATACCAGCACCTGCAATTAACGCAGGAACACTTCTACGCTCTTTCAATGTCATTAGACCGCATACAGGAATCAAGATATGTTCATTGTTGTAGAACCCTTTGCACATGCGAGCAATTAACAAGTCGTAGTCTTTAGGTAGTTGGTTACCGTCGACCTTTGGATCCCACGTCGATGGGTAATGTGAAATACACGATTTGGGTGGTAATTGTTCGATGTTATTCATCAAAATCAAATCCCAGTCGGGAACGAAACGGGAGTGGGAGTCGATTTGGAACACATAGTCTTCGCCACGAAATAGTTTGTCAATAACCATGTGCCGAGCCCATGTAGGTCCCTTTGCGATTCTGTGGTCTACACGATGTATACGGATATTGTCCTTGTATTCTTCAAGTAGGTGCCCCTCGTCTAGACGGTCTGGAGGTACTGTTAAACAGTCAGTGTCTCCCTCTGCATTTTGTTGTACAACACCTACGAAAATTCTACTTTTATGTCGTGCTTTACTGTATGCGTCTAGTACTGTGTGCATACACTGAAAATCACGATACGATGCGATAGAAATAAATATAGTGGGTAGTTTTTGTGTTTTTCCAGAGATGCCATGTCTAACATATGCGACTAATAGTAGTGTTGCTGACCATACAGCTATCAGTCCAAGTAGTAGATTTTTACGGCTAGGCATCACCAATACCTGTTTGAAGAAAAAAGTGGCTGGTCAACTCAAAGTATTGTTACAATCAAGCTTACAAATTGTCAGGAATTAGGAGGAATACATGATTACGCCACAACGCAAACTACGAAACAAGTTGCGCAAAATAGCAAAAAAAACAACGGAAAAGCAAAAACAATACGATGTGGAGGAGAACACACAACTTGGTTTATTCGAACTTCCTACAGAAGTGATTGGCTTCATCTTTTCGTTTTGGGACCCAGTAGAAATTAGAAAAACTGCGATTTTAATTAACAAAGAGCTTCATGCTATGTTGACAAACGAGGCTGACTGGGAGGAACGAATCAAACAAGCCACACCGCGTATACATGAAGTTTTGAAAGACAATATCGGTTTAAAAACAGATTATCATCCCTCGTGGCGTTCATGGTTCAGTATATGGCCTGTAACTTTAGGATCATCAATCGGAGGACCAAGGGAGCGTCCATGTTGTGCCTGTGGTGGCAAAGATATGGTCTATTCTTTCTATTTTGTAAGTTTGCGAGCAACATTTAACATTGTGCAGCGAAATCACGTTCCTATGGCTTTTTGTAGAACATGCGAATTCAAGTACATCGTTTCCACTTCGAGGTTAAAAGAAATTTTGCAATTTAGATCAAGAGAAATATCGAATATCAAAAAGTACGATACACCTTTTAAACTAACTTGAAGATTGCATTCACGTAGATATGCATACGGAGAATTCCCACCAGAAGAACCAGATAGAGAACAAGGAATCAATTACGATACACGCGAAGTTGATAACTATTTGAAGATAGAATTTGGAGATAAAGAGCACGACTATCGAGTTCAAATGTAAGAATCTTTTCACTCAACTCACATACAGTCGCGAAAATCGATACGAGGTTGCAAGTGTACAGCGATTCAACAAAGATCTCAAACTGCGAAAAGATTTACACGATCATCTTGTTCAAAACGGAATATCAGAACAACGCGCTAGCCACGTGTCAAAACATGCCAATATTTACATGTCCAATAGCACAATCGATCAAGAAAGGATTTTTAACGAACTCAAAAATGAATCATTAGTCAATGAAAAGATGAGAATCGATATTATCTCAACATGGGCAAACCACGGAGTAACCGATCCAACAGAAATACAAATTGCACAATCGTTAGACGGAACTCGTTGGTTGCAAAGACAAGCTGCAGATTTGGAACAAAAACTCAACAACATTGAAGAAGAAGTTACCACCTTGGCAGAACGCTTTGCTGAACACGACGCAATGGAAGATGAAGACGATGTAGATGATGAAGAAATGGAAGATGAACCAAAACGCAAAGAAAAACAACCCATTGACGAAGTTGAAGAACGCGATAATGAAGAGTTTATGCAGATGATTAATGCAGAGTTAGAAAAGCACAAACAAGTCATTGACGTAGAACTAGGTCGTTATCAAGACATAGTTGACAGTGATGAAGAATCTGATGTTTTTGATGATGAAGAGGTGCAGGTTGATACTATCAAAAACCCTCTGGACACGTACAAAATCAGAAGAGAAATCGATGATGATATGGAAGAAATACGATCATTGCGAGACTATATGAGTGACGCAGAATCAATTATGAAAAATAGAAAAATCATATTGGAGAAGCTCGTAGCATCAGTCGTGAGAAAAAGAAAAATTCTTCGTGAAGGTATTCTAGCAAGCATTGACGCGTCCATCAAACAATTAAGTAAGTATTTGATCTAGTACTGACAATCTAGTTAAGGAACCATTTTCATACGTTGAGAAAGATGGTATTTCTGTTATGAAAACATCATACGACCATTTGAAAGAAAAAGGATTTGACTATTTCGATCTTCCAGTTCATTCCAGAAGACTCGCAGCTGGTTACCAGGGAGAAAAAATGACAAAAGAAGATATCGAATTAATAATCGAAAAAGAGAAAAGATTAACGAAACAACTCAAAAAATAGTAAGTTGTACTACAATGTCTAACAACAATAGTGGTTACGATATAAACTTTATGGACTTACCGTATCGAGTAGAGCAATACTTGATGAAGAGAGATACCGATTTATCAGAACAACAATGCGTTTTCAAATTGTTAACATCGTACTCGAACATTAGAAGTAGACCACAATCTGATTTATTGAGACTCGTGTATAATCGATTAACATATCGTCAACGTGCAGATATCTTGCAAAAGATTTTCAAACGAATGCACAAGATTACAGATGTAAATAATGCTACAGAAGAGAACCAAGTAATCTTGGAACAATTGAAAATTGTTGGAGAAACAAACATGGCTCTACAAAAAGTTAATGCGCGTGGCCACGCAACAACATGGAACGGATTCATATCCAGATTCAATAGTCTACAGACAAAAGCAATGGAAGCACTGTTTGAATCAGTAAGAAAAAACTACCAAACTGAAGCTATTTTCCATGATGTTTGGATTGAAGAATACTTACGGCCTTTCCCACATGAAAAGAAACTCAAAGACATAGATAAACCAATCAAGCTACCTGACGCTCCATTGAAACGAAAACGTGGTGAGTACGACGAAGAGTCTGCAGAAGAATCAAATGATGAAGATAGCGATTCTGAAGTAGATAAAATTACAGATACAATTGCCGAACGTGTCACGAAACGTACAAGAGTAGTGGGTCGTTTTTCCAAGTAAATAAATTTACATTATTCTGAAGAGTCTTCCGAGTAATAGTACTCTTCGTCGTTTTCTTCTAATAAACCTATACAGTAGTTGTCCATCATGTACCGCGCTTTTGTTGAGTGATTCACCCTAGCAAATTCCTGAGAAGCATCAACATCGCCTGCATGGTCCAACAGCATGTCTATTCCTCCTGGATGGTCATAGAGAAACGTAGTTACATCGAATACGCGTCCATTAATAATTATCCAACAAGAATCTTCTGTATCATGTCTAGCGACTTGCTCTATTGTGTATGTTTCAAGTCTTTGTGGTGCTAATATTTTAGTTTGTGGTTGTACAGTCTCAATTTTCTTTTCTACAGGTTTTTCTTCTTCGATGCTTATCTTACGAGGACTGTGTATATCTATTACGTGATGCCTCGACGGCTCGCTTGACGTCATCTTTTTTCGTGTCATTGCTGGTGGTTATTGTTCGTTGTTTGGTTCTAAATAGAGAGATGATGAAAAAATAGACTGGAATTTACAGAGCTAAAGAGAAAGTTCAGCACTGTGCTTTGAAGAGCTAAAGGTAATAAACAAACTTTTTCGTGACAATTGCGTCGTCATTTAAAAAGCTAAACAAGATTCAAGCTGATTCTATCAAGAATAAAGAAAAATCTTTATTATAATCGCACTACTCGGTATAAGCTCGGATACTATGAGATCTTTGGCACCACTCTCCCAATACAGCAAATTATTAATACTCGGTCCTTATTCTTAGCTTGTTAATAATTTATTTGTAGATCAAAGCAACATACAAGTGTCTCACGAGTACCTTATCAATGCATAAACCTTGGAGGGGTCTGTGACTAAATTTGTGCTAGACCTCCTCCCGTTTTACTTTAAATAGCTGAACAATAATAACTGAGAGCAAAACAAAAACAAGCATGAAACACCTCAAAGACGTACTAGCACTAAAGAATCAACGCGGTTTATTTGTTTGCTATCCAGACAGCAAACTTTTGCAAATCATTGACAAGATGACCCTCCACAACGTTCACCACATCGTCATTGTTGAAAGAGATACAGAAAAAGATATCAATGGAATCAAATCTCCCGGCAAAGTTGTTGGAGTCATCTCTGATCGTGACATGAGAATGGCATTGAACACGCCAATGCTCAACAAGGAATGTACCTCGTTGGATCAAATGTTCGGCGATTTTATCAAACAATTGGACGAGAATAGAGCTAATCAAATCATGAACAGTTCTGTCTACTGCAAACATGAAAACACACCGGTCAAAGAAGCTATTGAAGCAATGAAGTCTCAAGACATCAGTTCCATCCCAGTTGTACAGAAAGGCAGCAGACAGTTTATTGGTATGGTAACAAGATCTGATCTTCTCGACTTACTTTTGGAATACGTTGAGAAAGACACCTCTGAAAGCGTTGGCACAGCTTAATTGTAAAAAATAAATTTGCCCTTCAAACATCATGTCAAACGACGATTCCATCTTGTTCTCTGACGAAGACGTTAGTTTCTCTACAGACTCTAGTATTTCGTTTGCCAATGAAGATAGTACAGACGAAAATCTACTCAACGGCAAATACAAACTTGGAGAGGTCGTTGGTAGAGGTGCATTCGGAGAGGTGTATCTTTGCACAGATGTCTCTCAACCAAATGACTCGGAACAGTTAGTTATCAAAATGATTCGCGTAAGTGGAGGAGATGCAGCAACGAAAGCCCTACAAGAAGTCGTTCCATTACGAAAGATTCGACATGAAAACCTGTTACTCATCAAAAACTTTTTCATTCACACACAAGAGAGTACAATCACAAACTCAAACGAGTGGATGTTCTGTATCGTTATGCCTTACTATTGTGAAGGTGATTTTGCAAAAGAATTGGCACGTAGAAAAAAAGAAGAACTCTATTACACAGAAGAAGAACTACGAAACATGATGAAACAAATTGTCTCTGCAGTAGATCACTTACACTCCAAATCCCTCATGCATCGAGACTTGAAACCTGCCAATTTATTTATGGCCGATAATGGACAACGACTTGTGTTGGGAGATTTTGGACTAGTAAAAGAACTCGAAGAAGATTTTGCCAACACTGTCGCAGGTACTATGAAGTATTTGGCACCAGAAATATTATCCATGAAAAAATACAATCTCTCCGCAGACGTGTGGTCACTAGGTTGTATCATGTTAGAACTTACACAACTTGAATTATCTAAAGTTATGTACATTGATGCACTAGTGAAGAATGATATCACATCCATTGTCGATTCTATGGTTCTTCCTCGGTACTCGAGAAACATTGCTAGAACTATCGGTAAAATGTTACAAGCAAATCCAGATGATCGACCAACTACTGGCGTCATTTTGAAAATGTTAAATGACTATGAAATCGAAGAAACCGAAACCTTTGGTCGACCCATGCAAGGAATCGTAGAATACGATTTAGATTTACAAAAAACGCGACTCGTATCAGGAGAAGATTGGTCCATGGTCAAACATATTTTTGCAATTGACAATTCCGTACACGTTGTTGCCAGTTCTGTGTACCGTGTACAAAACAATGGAAGTTATGATAAAATAAGTTTACAGTGTGGATGGCATCATAGCATAGGATGTCAAATTGATGGTAAAATCTACTTTATCGATCAAGATCCAAAACTACAAACGCATCCGTTGCATGTATATAACCCTAACGATGGCAGCTATATCACATTAAATAAGGAAAATTGGGGTGTATGTAAGGGTATGGCAGGACATGGTGGTTATTTGTACTTGTTCTGTGCAGCTATCTATAAATTAAATATCACGAACGGGACGTATGTCAAAGCGTCGACAGTGACAGGGTGGTCAGGTTGTTATAATGCAGTAACTGTTGGTGATCGTATTTTTGTTACCTCTCCAAGTTCTGGAAAGATCTTTGGTTGG
>JAESGV010000575.1_pt1 | contig 16158 bp, 13 predicted proteins | sample 9269781 | NCBI WGS metagenome assembly JAESGV01 (sample SAMN15741586, study PRJNA653496) | algae metagenome | isolation source: Tildeniella torsiva UHER 1998/13D and co-occurring heterotrophs from... | place: Slovakia: Slovak Paradise National Park, Hrabusice, Kosice Region | collected 2000-01-01 | reverse complement strand
ACGAGATAGCGTAGCGTTGATGAGTGCAACCTCCAGCAACAAAGTTGGCAAGAACAGTGTATCCTGGATAGCTACCAGGGGTCTGACTGTAGCTAAAGCATGCTTGTGCGCCTACTGAGCCACCTGGACTGGATGTTTCGTATAAAGTGACGATTTGAGCGGCAGAACTTTTTCTGATTGTGAGGGTAATAGTACCAGCGTCAGCGTCGATAACAGCAGCGTCAGAGTTTCCTGGTAGATTGCTACCGTCGTAAGCAGTGAATCTAGACTATGTTAGTATGTTGCGAATGCATCTTACTTGGGTGTGCATTGAGCGTAGACGTAGCTAATGCATACTAGCAGAAGGACTGCAACTGATACACGCATGCTTGCTTTGTTGTGTGATGTTGTTCCAGGATAATTATGACTAAAAGCAAAGATAGCTGTGTGGAATGCAAATGCAGACAATAAAAAATATTAATGTGAGCTATCTGTAGTTTAAAAGGAGATGCATTTCACAGAAACCCTAAATGTTGTGGTACAGTTTATTTTAGTAAAAAGATAGTGAACCGTGTCGAGTCATTGTTAGGCAGTAGCTTGGTAGTAGTCATAAAGGGACACCTCTGTGAACATTCAAATCTATCTTTAGCTGCAAGACAAGTCATTATTCTGTATTCACTGACTATTAATGATATGCAAACATACTTTTTCAAATTCATCTACAGAATTACTATTCATTTCTTCCAAAAACTTTTTCTTTTCTTGATTAATCAAAAGAATAACTGTTTGTTTGTCTTTTACATTTCCGATGTGATCTTTTATCAGCTCGCTCACTTTTTTCCGAAGTTGAATATCCAATTGATGCGAACTACTTTTCGAACATTGTAGGCGATCATGCTCACGCTTTTGTTCTTGCTCCTCCTGCGATATATACTTTGGTATTAGCTCTTGATTGATCGATTTTATCTTGGATAAAATCGACTCGACAATTAGTGGTGTGGTTGTGTTCGACGTATCTAATACAAACTCGTTTGATTTGATTTCTAGATTGTTGTTTATATTCACGATTGTATCTTCTTTTACATGATCGTTTCTAAGTGAATTCCGTTCCAAACAGATCTTCGTTGGTGCAGTAAGAAGTACAGATAGAAAACGGACACTGTTCTGTTTACACATCTTACGATATTCGTCTCTCATGCTGATGTACTGGAAATTATCTTCAATTAATAATATCGTAGGTAATTCTTCGGTACTGGCACGAATAGTGTCGTAGTAATCTTCTACAAACGAATCTACAACTTGTCGTTTATCGTTTTGCTTTGTGTATTGAAGTATAATGTTCATTGACAATTGCGCCATGTGCTCTCTACATTTTTTCCAATTATTGTTATCGAATTGTTTTGCTGATATGTGAATTTGGTAGCGTTCAAACAGATCATCGAAATTCAGGTAGATCACAGTGTATTCTGCTGAGTGACACTCTTTTAGGTATTTACAGGTTGTAGTCTTCCCAGTGGCAGGTGCTCCACAAACCAGAACCACTGTGAGTTGCATCAGCACTGGTTGTAAATCAGATTGTATGAAAAAAGCAACCCAGAAGAACGAGACTACATCTAAACCTGTTCTTAAACAGGCTATATCACAAACTACAGCGTGTTGTATAATACCACCGGAAGATGTCTGGCCTCAAATACAGCAAATACGAGCACAAAACGATAAGAGTTTTGGCATGTGGATGCCGCACATAAATTTCTTATTTCCGTTCATACCAGTCGGACAATTCACCCAAGGTGCTGAAATACTACGGAACAACGCCGATTTTCAACAAATACGACCTTTTCGAGTTCGATTAAGTGAATTGTACTACGTAGTCGATTCGAAATACATTTGGGTGATACCAGAAGTTTTGACAGACACAGAGCCACAAACAAAGTCGAAAGGCAAGAAAAAAGAGATCAAAAAGAAAGACAAACTATGCGAATTGCAAGCAGCCGTTCAACGTGTCTTTTCGCATTGTACTCACACTGGTGGTGGTGAGTTCAATGCACATCTCACACTTGGACAATGGACGAAAGATACCATAAAACAAGCACAAAACGAACTACAAGCAAATTGGATACCTATCGAGTTTGAAGTAAACCAGATTTGCATGATAAGTAGAGATGGACCTGACGACCCATTTGAAGTGAAAGAAACTGTCTTACTGCAAGAGTAATTTCAATACCTATGTGAGCAGACAAACTTGTTTCGATCAGATGAGCACTCCATGGTAATTCAATAAAATAGTTTAATAGTTACAAAGCGACATGTTGTACGCTCAAAGGTCATGCATAGTTCAGTCAAAGTTTGCGTCTGCTTCTTCTTGGAAATTTATATTTTTCAAACTTTCCGGCGCTAGTGGTGTCAATACAAATCTACTTAGAACATCTAGAAACGTTAGAACAAGTATATTAACAAACATACCGTTCAAATTGGTTAGCACAGCATCTTCTACTTCAGAAAATAAATCTTCTCGGACTGGTTTCAAAACTATGGAATAATCCTGCATTTGTTTGACGATACTATTCACACGTTTCTTTATCACGCTGTCAACGTTCACTGTGTACTCTGAATCATCTAGTAAATATTTCTCTACAATTTCTAGTGCTTTGATTCTTCTTCCGTTTGTTACATCGCTCATTTTTTTGAACTCTTGTATCTCAGTGTATATGTAAATGTTTTCTTCACTGTGTTCGCGTTTCGCATGTTCTAGAATCATATCTAAGAGCTCTTCATTATTCAGTAGTACGACTAGTTTTGTTTTGCTCTTTGTTTTTCTTAGTGTGAAACTGTCCTTGTGTGACAACGCTAGTTCATGTTGTACTTTGCCTACGCGTCTATTCATCATGTTGAGAATGTCACGCTCTTGTTGCTCATCTAGTTTGTCGTTAGTCGCCTGCGCATGGTCATCATGACTAGATACTAAGTTAACACCAAGTTTTGCCAAAAGCCACGACATGTGTCTGTTTGTTTGCCTTGTTTGACTGCTGACATGGATGATTACAAGAGAACAACTCTAAAAATGATGTTGTGATGCGTACCACATGCACACAAAGCCTATTAAGAATAAATATTTACTTTTTGAAAAAGTTCAAGCTCATCTGCTTTAGCTTTTTCCGAGGTGGTGGTTTTACATCAGCTATTGGTTCTTCTTTTGGTTTCTCTGTTACTGGTTTTGTTTCTTTGATATCTTTCTTTTCTTTCTTTTCAACTAGTGCTTTCGGTGGCGGAATTGCATTTGATTTTACGGACGACATAAACTCTTTCACGGCTGTATCGTCATCCTTTGCTTCTTCTTCTTCATTTTCTTCTTCTTCTATTCGTTTTCTCTTCTTGCTTCGTTCTTTTATTTCTTTGAATGTACCGACGGCTGCAAGGCTTGAAAAACTGCACAATTTTTCCATTGACTCGACAACGGCATTGAACTGATTTGGGTTACAATTCGTGAACTGTATGAGTTTGTTCCTATCTATCTTCTGTTTACTATTCTTTGCGCATTGGTAAAAAGCAGCTGCTCTGAATGCAGGATTTGAAAAGTCAGTTTTCTTTTGTACTTTTTGTGGTTCCACTTGAGGTGCATTTTCGTCTTTCTTATGTAATGACGCGGTAAAACGTTCTTCGAATTGTTCTAAATATTTATCTACAGTACTTTTCATCCCAGGACATGCAAAATGAACGCATAGTTCTTGTATAGAGACTGGAAATTTGAGTTGTAAGATATTCTGGATAGTTATGAGGACTGTTTGGTAATCCATCATGTTTACTCCACACTGACGAACTGCATCTTCTTTGTTTGGTAGTGCTATATTGTTTAATTTACACGCTAGTTCGACGCACACTGTTCTTAATGCTACTGCACCGAATGAAGCGATGGTACTCGGAAGACCCAAACGACATTTCACATTTAGCATACGAACAAGCTCATTTGCCTTGCCACTAATTTTTTTCGGTTTGTCTATACCCATCTCGCGCACAAAGGCTGGTGTTATCTCTTCTGTGTTCATGTTGCCAGTGTTTGTGATGTAACGGCTAGTCAACCGAATAATAAAACGAACAGCATCTGTTTACTCGCGTTGTGATGGTACTGAGGTTTTGCCCAAAAACAAGCGTAACGTGAAGCGTTCGATATAAATGTCGCTATTATCAATCCGTTGGCAATTATGACAAAGCAGAGCAAAGCTTGACGAATCAACGCTACCAATAACGTAACCAATTATTCTACGTCCTCGCTTCCTGTTTCGCGCTCTGTGGATCAGTAGAAAAATATCCAACTGCTATTAGGCAATTTGCATGACTTCATATCCCATAACCGCCAAATTATATTTCACAACTACTTCTAGGATTCACAGTGAAAAGGTGTACAGCCTCTCAAGCCAAGTGTCACACCTCTGGAAAGTTTTCAAGGCTTTGTCCTAATAGATGCTGGTCGGTAGTAATCTGTGATGTTGGGTCCGCGAAGGTGGCAAGAACAAGAGGCTTTGACCAGGCCTTTCCTTTTATTGTTTAATACAACAAGATGAACGTGTTACTTGATGTCTCGTCATCAACAATACACTGTAGACTTCACAGCTTATCTTTTTGTTTGGTACCAGTAAACTATGTCCAAAACTTTGCCTTGTGTAACAATCAGTTAGTGTTCCTGTTTCCTATTCTCTTTTGTCTCACAAACTTGACAAATTGATTCCTAACATTTGTAAATACTTGAAGTTTCTGCTGTCCATCAACTCTTCATGTTTTCCTTGACAAACAATTCTTCCATTCTCCAACATGAGTACATGATCAAACAGTTCCAAATTATTCATATCATGTGTAATCATAATAAGCGATAAACTCCTCTCTTTTGCAAAACTAAGCAAATTGGGAAAGATGACTTGTCTTTTCTTGATTGGGTCCATTGCAGACATACTTTCATCCAAAATGACAATTTTCGCATCTTTTTTCAAAAAGATTCTTGCCAATGCGACGGATTGCGCAAAACCACCACTTAGGTTGGAACCTCTAGCAAGTGTTTTTCCGTTCAAAATTCGTACTTGTCTTCTTCTCTTTCGTTCCGCACTCTTCTTCTTCTTTTCCTGTTTTTCTTCTTCCGTGAGTGGTTCTGGCTCTGGTTCAGGTTCTTTTTCTTCAAGTGGTTCTATCTTTTCTGCTACTTCTTGATCGTTTGTTTCTTGCTCTTCTGCACCGATTGGTTCATCGTACTCGATTTCTTCTTTGATTTCTTCTCCATCAGAATTTGCACTATTATATTTAGATTCTTCTAGTGCTCTTGATTTGATTCTTTTCATTGTCGTCTTTTTCGTCGCTTCTTTCATCGCTGCTTGTGCTTTCAATTGTTGCTGCTTGAACTCATCGTACAAGAAGATTCCTGCTTTTTCCGCTGCGTTGATGATATCATCTTCTGTTGCTTCTGTATTTCCCATTCGTATGTTATCTGCGATCGTGCCAGGGAAAATGAATGGTTTCTGCGCAACGTACGCAATCACGTTTCTTAGAGATTTTCTTTGGATACTTGAGTATTGTATTCCATTCCATGTGAGTGTTCCTCGTTGTGGAACGTACAATTTTGTGATCAGGTTGACAAGTGTTGATTTTCCACTTCTATTTTGTCCAATGATTCCATAAATCTTATTTGGTAAGAAAACGAGTTCTTCTTCAAATGACAATGCGTATGGTGGTCTTCCTCGTCGAGAATATGAAAATGCAATATTACTAATCTTTAGTTCGTCAAAATTGGATACAGTACTACTAGTGTGAAAAAGTGAAAAAAGAAACGTACACTGGTAACAATTGATCTTCATCTTTAAACGTTGGTAATTGCATGAGTTGCACAACTCTACTTGATCGTTCGATGACGCGTTTAATTTGTAGCATGTACGAACCAGCCTTTTTAACAAGTTTTCTAAACAGTTAGTCTGTTGGTAACGAAACATACATCAAGTGATCGATATCGATTTGTATTTTTCTGTATTGTTCATAATTTAATCCTCTTCGTTCCATCACCAACGCAGCAACATAGTGATCCGATAAGAAATCAAAGACGCTCTTCTTTGTGAATGTATTGTAAACACGGTTCGTGAACAATCGAACATCTTCTCTCACACTAAACTCTTTGCTCACAATGTAATCGTAGTTGCGTAACTGTAACGGTTGCAAATTATTCAATTGAATATCAGTCAGTCCATCAATCACATTGGAAAACAATTGCGTCACGTGTGGATTAACTACTGCTGTTGTGATTGTTTTGGTTCCCATAACTTGTTGTTTTGCCCAATCAACCGATTTCCAAATTCCAATCATGACAAATGGTCTAACGATTGATATCCAATCAATTTTGCTTCTTCTTGCGTACAAATCCATCGCCTCACGGACTAACAATAAGTAACAGGTCACTAAACTTACATATTGCGTATATGGAGCTCATCGTATTGGGAATGGTGAAACTAAAGAGTCGTAGTGTTGTTTGGATTTCATTCGAAATGCGAAACTCGAGTTCTCTTCCATGGTATTCATTAAAACTCCAAATTTCTGAAAATAAAATTCGTTCGAGTACGAGTCGTTTCACTAGGAGTTTGTTCATCAGCGCTACACGTGTATTCAGGTGACGATCGATATTTTCCAAAATAGCAAAGAGCATGGTTTTGAGTGTGTATTCTCGTGCAGTTGCCATAGATAATACGTGACCTGAAATCTAGATATTTAGCATGTGAATATTTGTTTTTACCATTTGGTTGTGTATTCTGTTTCGTATGTCGCGCAATTGTCGTCCGATTTTGTATCTAGAAAAGTACCATGGCAAAGATTCCAAAATAACTGGCATCGCGTAACTTGTGAATAAATTCATGAAAAAGTGACTTTTTCTATTCTTCCACAAGTAACCATAAAACACGATTAGTGGCGTATTACGTAGTTTTTCCCACACACTCGTAACGAACGAAACGAATTCACTCCACGATGATAGAATGGTTGCTGCTTTACGAACGAATGACCATGCTACCTGTGGCGATTTAACAACTGCGGAAAAGAAGAAGTGAAGGTTTTCTAGCAGAGAATCAAGTCGAACTGTGAAATTGTCAGGCTCTTCAGGATCGTGTATTTCCTTTTCTTCATCTTTGAACTTGCTTGGCATGAACACGTGTTGTGTAGTTTGTAAAGCAACAAAGCATGTTTTTGTCTTCTACATCCCTGAACCTATCCGAAGAGAGTAGAAGATTCTACTGAATTTAACATATCGCGCCTCCTCATTCGAGTCAACAGTTGAAGATAAACGACGTGAGTGCAGGTAGAAATTATTATTTATTATAATAATGCAGGCAACCACGACAAATTTTTTCATTCACCACTGAAGTTGGCGTATTTTGTAGAGGCACAAACGAATACGGTATTTTGATTTTTGATTATTGACAATATCAGGTCAGCTGGGGTTAGGCAGCCCTGATTCTATGATAGGCACGTTTATGAGGATATTACAGCTAAATGACGCCAAAATTACTTATGTAAGATGCAGATCCACCCATACATTGGTTCTCAGGCGCAAACAACCGTGGTCAGCAGGTTATAATCAACATGCACGTCCACAACTAAAATGCATACAATGATATCACTGTTGATATAATGCGCTCATGTGATCGTTTGTGACCGACTGCACAGAGTTATTTTTGCACTAAACTAACTCAGGCTCTAATTTCAAGAGAACACAGTTATACAACGCTCTAGTAAAGAATGATTTTTTTGTGACTTAACTCCACTCGTTTGTGGAATAATCGTCCATACACATAAATAAATTTTGTGACTTGATTGTAACAGTCTGTAGAACAATGATTCTAGCCTCGCTCACATCAAACTTACCACGGGAGGGCGATGCAGTAAAGGGCACCGATTTAAAGCAAGTACGATTGCCCATCCAACGGCATGACGTGCGAGTGTATGATGTTAGTGTTGGTCAGTTTTTATTTTCATTCTAAATTACTAGGAGGGCATGGCAAGTTTCTACACATAGCCACTAACTATGGTGTGTTTTGCCAAGGTCAGAACGATTATGGTATTTTAATTAAAAGTCTAACACAGTATAAGGACAATTAGGGTTAGGACCGCAGAGCAAAAACGAAAATACTTTTAAAAAAATCGAAGATCTAAATAACGCTAATATTGTTTCGATACGTTGTGGATCAATACACAGCCTGTTTCTTGGAAACGGACAACCGTGGTCAGCAGGTTATAATCAACACGTGCGTAACACTTGCAATGAATAACGCAGTTAGGGAGAATGCGCACAAGATATGGAGAGCAACGACGGAAATGGTCAACGAACAGTAAAACCAATATCTCTACATCTATTCGGTAACAAACATATTACCAAAATCGCAGCTGGCGACTATCATTCATTATTTCTAACAGGTACGCCAATGAAGTTTAACAATGACACTCGATAGAAAACAATCAACTATTTGTATGCGGATATGGAGGTTTCAACACGCTGGGACTTGGTGATTCAAGCGGAAACCAACCAATACCCGTAATGATACATCACAGTGACTGGGTGAAAAGCAAAATCACAATGCTAAGCGCTGGTCAGTGGCACAGTTGCGTCGTTACTCAAGATGGAAAAGCGTATACATGGGGATACAACGCTCAAGGACAGTTAGCATCTACAACAGTTCCTCTTTCAGAAAATGGCCGAGTACCTTCAAGAGCCCTCAATAATGATGATTTTATTACTATGGCTGCATGTGGAAGTAGCTCTACAATTGTTGTAGCAAGTACGTGTTTACAAAAATACTAACGGTAAGATGGTGTAGTGAAAACGTTTGGAGAGAAATACGAATTCATACCAGAAGGAAGAGTGACAAGTATATCTTCATCATATAGTACAGCTTTTGTAGACAGTTAGTTTTATATACGCTAAACTCATTTTTAGGTTTGGCAAATGTGTATGAACAATATAAGAAGCAGTTTAAAGTTACAATACCAGGTTCCAAAGTTCGGAAACTAGTTGGTAGCTCACCATGTGTCGTTAGTGTTGCGTCGTCTATTATTATCTTCAACAAAGGTAAATTATTGATCATTTCTCACTCGTAGAAACTCAAAACGATAAAGAGATGATACTTAGAAGCAACTTGATGAGAATTGTTGGAAATGGTTTTTTCATAGATACCATGATTTTGACTTACAAATAAACGTTTGATACAAAGAGGAGACAAAAAGAGAGTTGGTATGTTGTGTAGTTGTCACTGTGCATCTCTCTCCTATGCATGTGATCAACGTAGACTTTGGCAGAGGCGCAAATACTCCAAAGCTACATACTAAGTCATCCGCCTTTGGAAACGACTGTTGTTACCAGTACCACACTGTGTTCTGTACAAGTACGTAATACAAATCTCTGTCATGTTAATATGGGATCTCTGCACAACTTGGTCCCATAATCTACTAAACCACTATCCAGGTAGCATCAAATCATTTCTGCAAACTACAGTAGTATCAGTGCTACTTGTCGTAGTCGCAGCGAAAGCGATTCCAAGTATGGTCAGCGCACCAGGGTTCGAACCACGCACTGATGTCTGTTAATTAAAAGAATAAGGGACCACGGGGAACGGTCGTTAAACAGTCCCTTGTGTTCACTCACAGCAGTAGAACACTATCTGTGGATCACATGGAGGATCGGAGACAAGTGCCACCACATGCCCACAGAACACAGTTGTAGTTTGTTAGCCTAAACATTGGCGACCATGCTACCAAACGGGCGGTAATGCCTAGACGTAGGAAAATTACCGTTTTGTTTCTTTGAATGTATATATTGTACTTGAAAATTATATGAGTAACGGTTGATATGTACTGTTTTCGATGAATGACGTTCTTGTAATTTTCTAACGCAAAACGTGCAGGCTAAGTGGCCACTAACGATGTTGATTGTCTTCACTACAATTCTTTTTCCAAGCAAAGTTACAAAGCACTGATGTTCTTAATTTCGTCATCACTGAACGTTGGAAAACATATCCCCAATACTCAATACAGTTTATTTACTAAAGACCTCATACTGGAGTTACGTGATAAAGATGTAAAAGTGTACGACATATCAGCAGGTTTGTTTTTTAAAATAACCTAAACAATCAGGTGGCGGATGTAGTGTCATACACGTTGCAACTAATTTCGGTGTGTTTTCTAGAGGCTCCAACGAATCTGGTACTAAATAATTCTCTACTAAAATAGAAGGCCAGTTAGGACTTGATTCCGAAGACAGTGCAACGTTCATCAGGAATGCGAAACTAGATGGAGCAAACATAACATCTATTTCGTCTGGATCTATTCATACTCTATTTCTCGGCAACGGACAGCCATGGTCGACTGGATATAATCAACACGTACACTATATAATGTATCACTAACATCATTAGGGTGAATGCGCTCAAGATATAGAAAGCAATACAGGTAATGGTCACAGAACACCTAAAAAAATATCACTGCACCTCTTTGGTAACGCACGCATACTTCAAGTCTCAGCAGGAGAGTTTGGATACCATTCTTTGTTCTTGACAGGTATTTAATTACTATTTCCTAACCATGTAGAGCGCAATGAATTATTTGTCTGTGGTTATGGTGGATTTAGCACACTTGGACAAGGAAATTCACTAATCCAACCAGTACCAGTAAGAGTTCTTCATGGTGATTGGCTTCACGATCGAATAGTAAAAATCTCTGCTGGTCAATGGCACAGTTGCGTCATAACAAATCAGAAAACATGCTACGCGTGGTAAGAAAAAATTGTCAAAACTCATTTCAAAGGGGATACAACGCACAAGGACAATTAGCAAATGGAGCGCCTTCTTTAAATAATCATGGATACTTTCCAGAACGTGTACAAGAAAATATAACAAACGTTTCCTGTGGAATAAGCGCAACAGCACTTGTTGATGATCGTAACAAAGTTTCCTTGACTAAAACACCAAATGTTGTATTTGAAGGGAAAGTAACTGGAATTTGGTGTTCGAGTGGAGCAGTGTTAATTGATGACAAAGCAAGTGTGTATTTTTCTCAGGAAGCTAGTGGGTCATTTGTTAAATGTATTGAAGGTGATTTGGTTACCGCGTTAATTGGTAGGACACCAAGTGTAACGTGTAGTGGATCTTATGTGATTGTGTTTAACAAAGGTAAGAACCTAACTCATAACTTACTGGTGTAGACATTCCAAACGAATCTGATGCTATCTTCAGAAAGAATTTGATGAAAATAGTGTCTAACAATCTACTTGTGGATTCAAGTATATTAACACTACATTAAAAGTTTAATGCTGAGAAAGAATCTCAATATCGTTAAATTTGTCTAGAACGTGTTTCAGTTTCGGGAACGCTCTTAACACTGTAAAATCTTTTGAACTTCCAATCCAAAAGTATGAGAAACAACCCATACCATGCGCAGCAAACAACTCTAACGAAGAGTTTAACAATGCATCCGATTTAACATCAATCAAGTGCAAATTAACATCATGTTCAGTTCCACCACCTTCAAATCCCTACGTATGTGTTAATCATAAAAACATTAAACGTACTCCTTCATGATAGGTATTTTCTCCGCAAAACCATACCTTTTTATCATTTAAATTTTTCAAGAAGACGTGGTATCCTCCACATGATATATCCACTGGTCCATTGATCTTATTTTCTGTTAATAGTTTTCCATTGTCGTTATCTCTACAAATAACATAATCATCTCGTTGGTAGTAGTAATGATAGTAACTTGTTTGTAATTGTATGACGGGTCGACTTGTTTGTATGCGTGAAAACAGCATACCTGCTTCACTACTATCAGATATATGTATGGAGCCGTCATCTAGGTTTGTAAGTATGAATTGTTTTTTCCATACCACACAAGAGTAGTATATTTGTGTAACTCACGCATAGTTTCGCAATTGGAGAATCGCGTGCAGGATTGATTTCTGTAGGGTTATGTGGATATCCATTGTTTCGTATGATCTTGAATGTCTTTCGTGATGCTTTTGAAAGTTAAAAAGTATTATTCTCTTACTATGTAAAAAGGCTGCGATATATCCACCCGCTTCTACTTGAATTGCTTCTTTCATATCTATTCCTTTGTTTTTGACGATGATTTGCGATTTGTTGTGATCTGCACCGTTTATTTCTCCGCAATGATAAATCTCTCCATTTACTGAGTATATTTAGCGTTTGTTGTGCACTCGTACCTCCTGTAAATACTGTAAAGTGGTAACCACAGTTAATATCGACAACATTGCACTCGTCTGCTTCTTTAACGTGTCTATAATACCCAATTCGCACCTCATTGTTGCTAAAACCACATTCTGCGAAACTATTTTCTCCTACACTAAAGACGCGATGGTCTGAGAGTAGCACCACTGAGAAATAGCCACCACATGAAACCTTTACTATCGAGTTCGTGTGATTGAGCATGGAACTAGTATCAACCGGTAGTAATAGGCCAGAGTCGTTGTCTGGGCCTCTGCCAAGTTGTGAACTATTGTTTAAACCGCATCTTTTGTGTTAGTTTGGTACTAGTACCATACGAGAATAGGTAGGCGTTCTTTGATGTAAACGATGGGTACGAGCTGTGCATTATATTTTGTGAGGCTACCATAGGTGATAAAGTGGTGCCTGTACTCTGTTTGTTGTGTTTGTTTCCCATCAAGTTGACAGCGTTACAAGAACATACCCAGAACTTGGTTAAGAAAGCAAAAGTTGTGCGGTACCACTTTGTTTCATTTTAATTTCAAATTTTCAGGATCAATGTTAAAGACGAAAACTCAATCCATCCGTTAGCATCACGAACACGTATGTTTCGTTTGGTAACTAGGCTCACTAGTCGCATAAATTCCAAACGGCTCCATCCAATCTTTAGATTGGTGGTAATCGTCACATTTGTTCCCTGAGGTGTAAAACGTAACGCAGTTCCTAGTGCTAACAACTCTAGTTCTTGTCTCCATGCATTTTCATCTTTCATTTCAAATGCCAAAAATCCATGTTCAGAATGCACTACGTTCAACAAATCAGTCAGTAGTGCCACAACCTTTTCTTTTGCTTCGATCTCTTCATGTCTTGTGAATGCATAGCAACGTGCACTATCCAATTTTTCTGACTTTTCTATGTATACATACGCACACTCTGGGAGGATCTTACGGCTTCTGCTTTGACTCAGTATCAACTTTTGATTTACTGTATCCCATATCATCTCTTTCGCGTACATGTTCCATAGAGCATCATGCTGTGATGTTTCGCTTCTTCGTAACCTCAACGCATTGAGCTGTTTTCTTGCCTTTTCTACTTTACCTTCTTTTAGTAATCCTTCTATGTACAGTGTATGTGTGCAGTGATCTCGTTCTGGCATGGCATTAATGTATTGCTCTGCTAATTGCAAATGACCTGCTCGACATAGCGTTTCAACAACCAAGTTGTGAATTTGCACATTCGGAACTATATTGTACTTTTCTTCCATTGTTTTGACGATATCTAGTGCTTCAACTACTTTTGAAGCTTTGCAATACGCATTTAACACACCGATGATTATCTCTCTAGTAACACTATACCCATGTTGTTGCATTTCTTCCATGTATCGCAACGCGTCATCAGCTAGATTATTGATCGAACAAATATGAATGATTATACTCCATGTTGTACTATCTGCATTTTTCTTCAGTACATTGAACAAACTCATCGCTTCATCAACTAGACCACATCGACCATTCATGGCAATTAGCCCATTAAACGTGTTGACCGACACTTCTTTACGTTTAACAACAAGTTTCTGAATCTGAAGAGCAAGTTGTTGATTTCCGATATCTCCACATGATGCCATCATCGTCAGATAAATATTTTCATCAGGTTCTGGTTCCATAAATATCATTTTCTCTTCTAATAACAATGCTTCTTCGAATTGTCCACTTTTGATAGCCAAATCGATCACGAGTGACATTATTGTGGTATTTATAGGTTTTGATTCAAATCTCATCATTTCGTATATTGTCATACCTAAATCGTAACTTGCAGTCCTTGCGCAATGTAACAGTATCGTCTCATACGTGTGAATATCTTGTTTTTGTTTTGTTTGAAACAACTCGAATGCATTCCTAATGCTCGTGCTTGCGACTACGTTCATGAAAACGTTTCCTAGCTCAACAGAGTCGAAGAATCGGCTACTTTTCATATCTGTAGCCAGAGAGTCTGCAATCTCTGTTGCTCCGTTATCGACGAGCATTGTCAGTATTGTTCCATAGAATTGCTTGTTCTTGAATTGATGAAATTCTTCTAGCTGTAGCGTTGCTATCGAGTGTATGTCATTGTTTGCCAAATATACTTTCACCACTGCAATTATTAATTGCAACGTCCATCGCACTCGCGATTTCATTCTATCGATCACTTTGTATCCATATCGTACTTGTTCAGACGCTACACATCCTTCTAACATGGCTAATATCGTATTCTCGTCAGGTGATATTCGTTGTTTGATCATTTGTTCGAAAAAGTCGATAGCGTATTGTGGCTTCTTGATTTTGAAGAGCATTGTAATCATTGCGTTTTTCAAGTTCAAACCTTGGTAGCCAAGTTGAGTAGCGTCATGGAAAATGTCTCTTCCAAAATCCTGATGTTCAGTTGATGCACATTCGACTAGTAGAATACTAAACGAGGTAGACTTAAAGGTCTTGCGACGTTCATAGTACAATTGCTTCGCCTTGTCGACCAGTCCAAACATGAAATACATAGTGACTATTTGTGTTAATACACGTTCATCATTGGCAGATCCACTATCCTCTAACGCATCTTGTGCGACTTCTACTCCAAAATCGTATACTTGTGAGTCCTGTTCGTGATGGTACGCCTCCTGACATGCTCCTAGTACAATAAGGTGCGTAACGTTAGTAACTTTCATGATACTACTATTCTTCATCATTGTATACACCTGTCTAGCTCCTTTAATGTCTCCACTTTGTGTCAAAAACTTTAAGATCGCGTTGACTAGGAACAAATTCGAATCCAAGTCTTGTTTCTGCATATCTACGTACGCACGTCTTCCTAACTCGAAATCACGCGCATCAGAACATGTAGTCAATAGTACCAAATAGAACAAATCACTTTGAGCGCTAGCATCTTGTTGTATCTCTTTGTATCGTTTCATAGCTTCTTCTTTGATACCACACCTCACTAGCATCTGCAGTATCACGTGTTTCAACTTTATTCGATCTGTCTCTTTGTTTTGTATATCACTACTATCGAATTCTTTAAGAAGCGCTTCTCCATGAGCGTAATACATACATTCGTCCTCTATACCTCCAAACAGTGCCGTATATGTTACTGCGTCAGGTTGGCACGAGTTGAACATGTATCGATATACATCTTCTGCTTTTTGAATATCCTTATTTCGTAGGAAAAGTGAAATAAGCATATTCGCAGATGTTCTGTTGATTGGAAGTTCAGATGTTCTTTGGTGCTGAAACACGATATGTGCACGTCTATAGTCTTTTGTCTTGGCGAAATATTTGTACAAGTTGCCAAACGTGTATTCATCAGGTGTTAATTGCTTTTGTATTGCGCTGTTAAACACGTCCATCGCGGTCGTTACGTCATTTGTTGCTAAGAATGTATTCAGTAGTCGGTTGTAGTTTGCGATATGATTCTATTAGTGTTAGATTTTCGTAAGAATACGTACTGTGTACGGAATGTTTTGCGTTGTTAGAATAGTGAATAGTTTCCGTGCTGTCTCAGCATCATGCGCCTTTTCGCACATAAAACATAATTTTGAGACACCTTTCGCGTCAAGCGCAACATCAGTTGGAGTACTATTCCACATAGCCAATGCCTCTTTTGCTAAATCTCTTTGTTCGCATGCGATTAGCATTGTGGTTAAAATATTCGTGTAAACCAATTTTCTGTTCAATAGTTCTGTCCAAACTCGTGTGAGAACATCTGGATCGGTTTTTGAATCTTCTATTATCGCTCTGCCAGTGAACACTGTCGGATTTTGGAAAAACCTTTGTTCATCAAGCGTGCTATATCTAACAAATCTGAGTGCATGTAGAGCTGATGATGCACGTTTGTACCGTGTTAACATGCGCGTTGTAATTTCGATGTCATACTTCAAACAAATGGGAAACGTGAGTACATTGAATCGTGACGAGGCACCAGT
>JAESGV010000574.1_pt1 | contig 16208 bp, 18 predicted proteins | sample 9269781 | NCBI WGS metagenome assembly JAESGV01 (sample SAMN15741586, study PRJNA653496) | algae metagenome | isolation source: Tildeniella torsiva UHER 1998/13D and co-occurring heterotrophs from... | place: Slovakia: Slovak Paradise National Park, Hrabusice, Kosice Region | collected 2000-01-01 | reverse complement strand
TCTTGTGACTTTTTGATTCCACTCGCGTGTATCGGGTCGATGGAGAACCTGGAATTGATATCCGATTCACTTAGGGTGGAAAGTGTTCTTCTTGACATTGTTTGTTAACGAATATTTTTGGCGCGTGCATTAGTTGACTAACCGTTACGAGTCAAACAAGTTATTGAAAGGTCTTTTCGCAATTTGCATTGTGGAACTTGGTCACGTAAATGTAGACGTATCGGCACAGAGTTTCAGAAGTCGTCAAAACTCAAATAGTCTATTGACAAAATTTTGTCTAATTTACAGTTTATTGTTTGTTGTTCATGATGGCACGAACTAGCAGCTCGTTCCCACTTCTGGAGCGGCTACGTGGAGACATTGAGTTGTCCGAATTTCTTGGACTTCTTAGTTGAACAACCGAGTTGCTCTCTTCTGCGTTTCTCTTTTCAATTAACTGTTGTTGGAACTCCATTTGTTGTTTCATTTGTTCAATCATTACTCTCAATTCCATAATTTCTGTATTCTTCTTCTTTAATTCATCATTTAGTTCCCTGAATCGAGCTGTTTCTTTTACATCTCTTGGGCTCTCATAGGTGATTTTTCCGAGTGGTAAATTGAACGACAACTCAACTGGACCAGCGTTTGGTGTCTTGATAGTAATACCGTTATCTAGAGTAGTACCAACATCATCAGGCGTAGCAGGAGTAGCGAACATGTTTCTATCGCTCATTGGTCGTTTCTTCAATACAATTGGTTCAGGTTCTATTTCCGATGTAGATAAATCAAACTCGAGAGCACCTGGAGCTCTTTCAGCACTTGGCGTACCTGGTGACTTTTGAATTTCACCAACGTGCTTCTTTGCAACGTTCAACATTCTCAAACCATTTGGTGATTTTGGCGATACTGTTGGTGACATAACGTTAACTGATAATGAATTAGATGGAGCAGGTTTGCCGAGCGATAATGACAATTGAGGAACTATTGGTTTTGCCATTTCTGGCTGTTTGATTTCTGGTTTCACACTATCAAAAATAGAGTTATCGCAGCATGGCGTTCCTGGTGACTTTTGAATCTCACTAATGTGTTTCTTTTGTATACTCAACATTTTTAGACCATTTGGTGACTTTGGAATTCCTGAAGCGAGCGTTACCGACAACGCGGCAGTAGCAACGCTCAAATGTGGAGGGCTAATTGGAGCGACTGGCTTCTCTACGGGTTTCGTTTCAATCTTTAACGATGGAGGTCTTGGAACTAATGAAACAGCAGGTTCATCATTTGGAGGTGACGATGGAGCCATTGGTGAAACAGATACAATTGGAGCTTCTTTCTTTGTTGCTTCCATTAGCATGTCATCTATCGCGCTAGGTTTTGCATCCTGCATGACAGGTGTACTTGGTGATAAAATATCATTGGGGTCAGTAAATGGTGAACCCATTTCTGTTAACAATTCTTCTTTTCTAATTTGTAAATTACGACCACTTTTTGTTCGGTCACCAATTCGATATGGTTCCCATGCAGGAGCAGACTTTTCTTTAAATTGGATAGTACTCTTCTTTCTATTAGACATTGATGAGGAAGACCTAGTGACTGGTTTTTGTGATGGCTTCATACTCGTTCTAGAGTTGCTTCTTACTGGAGCTTTCTTCTCAGAGACAGGTCCGTCGTATCCCATTTTTTTATTATGTTTTGGCTAAGCTTTGACCTTCACACATTGAACTACAAATGGAAGTATTACAAGTACAAAACAGGAGTCTCTGCAAACTTGACCAAAATCGTCTATTCCACAACCTACTGTACCGTAGTGGTCAACTACTGCTCTTAAATTTTGGTATCGCATACGTTAGGTTCTTGTGGCATCTTTTTGATGATTTCGTGATACTCTTTGATTTTAATAGATGTTTTTGGGTTGTTTGGATATAATTCTAACGACTTTTCATAACATTTCTTTGCTTCTTCAAGATTTCCTAACGCGACATGACTCATACCAGTATTACAGTAAATGTAGGAGATATTGATGTTGTTTTGGTCTGTTGTCTGCAACCCTCGATTAAGCGTCTCGAGCGCCTCCGTATGGCGACCCATACAGTTCAACGTGACGGCCTTATTATTGTAGAGTACCGATGAGGTATTTTGAGACAGTGAAATAGCGATATCGATGTTCTCCAAGGATTCTTCGTAGCGTTCCAATCTATCAAGAGCGTCGGCCAGGAATCCATAAAGATCCGGTCGAGTTTTATCTAGTTCTATCGCTTTGAAAAAGTAGTCTATGGAGAGTAAATTCTCTTGCAACTCAAAGTGGCTGTACCCGAGGTAGAAATAGATAATCGCGAGAGAATGGATTTCGTCTTTGTCGTAATACTTCGCAGCGAGTTTGAAAGCCCTTATAGATTCGGCATGGTTTGCGCGATTCATAGCAAAGAAGCCAAAATCTCGGTGTATTTCGTAGCAACGTGGGTATCGAACTTGCAACTCTTTATAGTACGCTATCGTTTCATCAATAAAGTCGTTTTCTATGTAGAACGAGAGTTCTTCTCGAGTCGCTAAGGGTAGAACAGGAGTTGGGTCTGCCCACTTCTCATTCATGACGTTTGTTTGATAGTTGAAAGCTGAGGTTACAAAACAAATAAATCTCAATAAATGGCTTGGCCTTTACTACAAATATACTACATTTCCTACTTCGAAAACTCGATCTGCTGAAATTTGAAGTCTTCTTGTCTCATCTCTGGAGTTTCTCAACATGAACACAAATAGCATTGTTGGATATCGCCAGAACCACCACTTTTTCTTATCTACCATCACTGTGTCTCTTGGCAAAAAGTAATTGATGTCCATCTTTGTATCAAATTTTTCCTCATCCGATTTCTTGCTTAACCAAGCCCACACTTTGCGAGCGTAAAACTTATAATCTTTCTTTAACTCTGGATTTGAGCTATCTTGTGATGGTGTGGTAAGCGATACCAATCGTGGTTCTTTAGGCACTTGCTCTTCTGGATTGTCATCCTTCTTCTCGACTAAATCTAACGCACTTTCGTTCAGATCTTTCATCTCATCAAGGGTAATATTCGGTAGTTCAATATTTGTATTCTTTTCTTTTACCATATGTTGTGGATTATCAATTACATCGAGTGAGGGCCGATACGTAGTATCTGTTGAAGGTCTTACTGATGTGTCGATCGATGGTCTCAGTGTTGAATCAGGCGAAGAGATTGGCGATGGTAATTCATCTTCGGTAATACTCACTTCAGGTACTTGGAACTTGTACTTTTTGATCGCCATATCGATCACTTGAGGGAGCACGACTTTCTTCTCAAAAAATCCATATCGAGCAACAATGCGGAACATGTTGTCGTGGATCATGTAAACACTCATTCTATGCTTCTCTGATACAAATGGAACTTTGTAATACTTTACACTAACAAATACCACTATCTCAGGTAACGTAGAAAGTGTTTTGGTGAATTTAGTCAAGTACCTGGGTACGCCATGACTGCTGTTCACGAAGAACACTCCAACACCTTTTACACGTTTCAACATTTCTGTTTTCCTTCTAAAATCTTCGAACGACAACACAACGTCGTTATGGTTAATCTTACGAAGATTCTCTGATCCCCAGAACCAAATTACCATGATGATGGTGAATGCAATGCCGATCACAAATGGTAACCAACCACCTGTAATGAACTTGGAAGCGTTTGCAGCGAAAAAGAACGCTTGTATAGGCATAAAGAGAACGGTAAACGGTATGAGATATAAAATACGAAGTACGAGATAGCACTTCCACGTGATGATGACGACAATCATATAGATGATTGTCGTGAGAACTAATACACCACATACAGCTAATCCGTATGCAGATGCTAGTCTTGATGATGACTGAAAGGCAATCACTAGCGCTACGCACATGATCAACAAGAAGATGTTGATCATAGGGATGAAGATTTGACCTTCATGTGCTTTGCTAGTGTGTACGATTTTTACTCGAGGGAAATAACCAAGAGCTACAGCTTGCGAGATAAGAGAAAATGCACCAGTGATCATAGCTTGCGAGGCAATAATTGTAGCCAAAGTAGCTAGCACTAGTACTGGCCAATACACAGGACCTGGCACAGATGCATAAAAAGCACCTTGCCATCCTGATGGATTGTTCATGAGGTACGCCGATTGGCCAATGTATGACAAAATGACTGATGGAAAGACGAAAACAATCCATCCTACTCGAATGGGTAATTTTCCAAAGTGACCCATGTCAGCATACATGGCTTCTACACCAGTGATACACAGCACTACACCAGCAAACATTTCGAACCCTTGTGTTCCATTCTTTTGGAAGAAAAAGTATCCATACGCTGGGTTGAACGCAAGTAGTGCTCTTGGGTTAAGTGTGATGTTATAGATACCTAATGCAGATAATGTGGCAGCCCATAGCAACATGATAGGTCCGAGTAACATTCCTACTTTTGATGTACCTAGTCTTTGTCCTAGAAACAGTAAAATGAGAATTATTACTGCCAAAGGCACAACAATAGGTTGGAACGAGGGTGCAGCAGTCTCTATACCTTCCAACGCTGACAAAACCGAGATTGGAGGTGTGATGACAGAGTCACCGAGCACGAACGATGCACATACGATAGACAAGTAGATGCAACTTCTTTTTGTGACGTACTTTAGTTTGGATGTCAATGTCCCTTTCTTGTCCCACTTCCAATCAGGTACGAGTGCTGCTAGAGCGAAAACGCCACCTTCTCCGTCATTGTCTAACGCCATAATAAATATAACATATTTGACTGTAACAATGGTAATAACGCTGTAAATAATGAGCGATAATGCACCAAGAATATCAATTTCTGTTGGCTCGCCAGTGTAGATAGCTGAAAATATATATAATGGTGAGGTGGCCAAGTCACCGAAGACTATTCCGATGCTACCAAGTATTAGGTAAAATACACCAAATAGTTTTTTGGCTTTTCGTTTCATTGGTGGTGTCTGTTCGCGTGAGAAAAACAAAAGCGGAACTTACAGCATCATGATGATGTTCTTTTTGAATTTCATTGTCTATGTGTAAATGGTCTACGTGTTCTGTGTCGGTCAAGCTGAAACTGTCTGATAGAGTGTCTTTTTCTACGTCATTTGTCGGTTGTGGTTGTGCAACTTGCTCTGTTTCCATGTGATTTGCACTGTTCGCAGTAGAGCGTGTGATACTCGCTTATTGGTTTGCTTAGATAGAAATTGATTGACTCGAAAGCTGACATGCTGCATAGAGCGAAGTTTTTCTCGCTCAATCAATAATCACGCGACGAACAGCTGCTGTGGGTTGTACAGTTAGCGCCAAAGTTAAACGGACCATTTTCAAACAATTTATTCAGCATATTTAATTTGATTCATGCATTTAAAAAGGTTTTTCTTGAGTGCATACTGAGGTAAATCTCTCGTCGAAAATAATTGTGATGGAGCTGTGCGGATTCTTACAACGTTATCGTATGCCAAATACAGAAATATTGTAAAAATCCAATTCGAAAACTTGCAAAGCAAGCATGATTTGGTTCGTAGTACTGTTGGCTCTGTTAACGCCGATTTTATGGTATTACTATGGCCATCTTAAGGCACAAAAACAAATACCAGGAATTCCTATCATCAGAAGCTTCCTATTTCCATGGTCACTCCTCACATTTGACGATAAACTAAGCTTCATCAAGTATCCATGGAAACAACACAAAGTTGGTCGTGAGAACAATAATGTTTGGAGATTTGTTACAGGTGCGAATTAGTATAAATCGATTAATGCTTGTAGAAAAAACTAATTAGGTTTGCAGTATTGATGCAGACGTATTTAAACAAGTTGGAGTAACAAAAGCAAAACACTTCCAAAAACCATTCTTCATGAAAGGCCAAACACTACCAGGCACAACCAACAACAATATTGTCGCTGCTGATAGAGAAGAATGGAGACGCAAAAGAGAGTTGTGCAATCCATCGTTCACAGATTTGTCCTTGTTGCAAATTTTTGATCAACACATGCACAAAGTCATTGATAGAGTCGTACAAAAGTGGAGAAAAACTGAGGGTTCAGTTAATGCAGCCAAAGATGCTCGTAATTTGGCGTTTAATGCAATTGCCAAAGCTGGATTTGGTTTATTGGTCGAAGCTGTAAACCATCCAAACACCAAGTCTGTGAACCTTATCAATTTGTTACTAAGCAGCGGTAATGGAATCTTCATTAAACTATTGCCAACATTCTTCAAACATTTACCAGTCATTGGAGAACAAATTCGTACTAAAGAAGAGAAGGGACTAAAAGTGAAAGCATGGTTTGAAATGATGATTCAAGAGAGAAAGAAAGCTCATAAAGATGGAGATATTGAACAAAACATTGTTTCAAGACTTTTAACTGCAGAAAACAAAGAGTTTTCCAAGTTTGATGATCAAGATTTGTTGACAGAGAGTGTAGTGTTGCTAGTTGCAGGTCACGAAACTACAGCAAAAACACTTAGATGGACTTTCTATCATCTTGCTATGCATCCAGAGATCCAGCAAAGAGCATACGAAGAAATCACCTCTGTGATGTCAAAACATGGTTATTCTGATTTAAAGGACATTACGTATGACGTAACGATGAACGAGTTCCCATACATCAAAGCGATCATCAATAAAACTCTACGCTTGAGTGGTCCTGCAGCATTGGTCTTCCGTGAAGTTGCCAAAGATGTAGAGATCCAATACGACCAAGGAAAGAAGAATGTTACGCTTCTTAAAGGTACTATGTTTATTGGTTTAGCAGGTATGTGGCAGTGATAACATCTGACATAATAGCTTCTTCACAATTAAACCCAGATGCATGGGATAATGTTAAAAAATTCCAGCCAGAAAGATTTAGAGGATCGAGTACCAAAATACACTTTCTTGCCATTTGGCGTTGGTGCACGTTCATGCTTGGGAAAAAAGTTTGCAGAGATGGAAATGTTTCTGTTGGTAATCTACATTGTCAAGAATTTCAAGCTGAAGAGTGCAATGACACAGAAACCAAAAAGAACATTGAAGACGCTTATCTCTTTTGATAAGGATATCATGTTAGAAATAGAACAACGATAAATTAAACTTTTGGTAGAAAATTGTACGCAAATCTTGCGCAGTTTCTTGTAAATAAACATCTCAGGCAAACATGGTGATGCCAATAGACCTCATCTTAGTCCGACACGGCGAGAGCGAAGGGAATTTAGCCCACTCGCGTGCCAGATACCATAACGACACTTCAGCATTCGAAAATGAACATTTTACCAAAAAGCACTCCAGTCAATGGAGATTAACCGATCTTGGACGAGAACAAGCAGTCAAAGCGGGAGAATGGATACGAGAACACATAGGACCGATTGATTTCTTTTTAACGTCAGAGTATGTAAGAGCCATGGAGACAAGTGCTCTTTTGAATCTTCCCAACGCGTACAAACTCGACTTGTTTAACAATATAGTAAATGGAAGACATCTATATTTATTAGAGAACGAGATTGGGGACGAATGGATGCACTATCACACATAGAAAGAGAACGATTGTACAAAAACGAGTTAGAACGAAAAAAACTAAACTCGTTCTTTTTCCAACCACCGTAAGATCAATAGGAACAACTAACGTTGGCAGAGGTGGAGAATCACTTGCAAATGTTTGTATTCGCATCAGCAAAGTTATTGCAACCCTTCATCGCAAATGTTCCGACAAGAAAGTTGTCATTGTTTGGTAAGTTAGTTGCTTGTCATCTAACGAGCAGTCATGGAGAAGTTATGTGGGCCTGGCGGACTATGCTCGAGTACATTAGCCAACAAGAATACACCAAACTTGATTTATCGAAAGAGTTAACTGATCGTTTACATAATGGACAAATACTACATTATACAAGACGAGATCCACAAACTCACAAACTTCATGACGACTTACGATTTACACGCTCCATATGTCCTTGGGACTCTACTATATCAAAAAACGTGTGGGTAAAACTAGTGAAAAAATGGAAAACAAATGAAGAACTACTTGCGGAGGTCGAAAACGTTCCTCGAGTGTTAACCAACTCTACGCCATTCCCAGTCGCAAAAGATTATTTGGATGAGAAAGATGGAAAAAGTACGAGAGAGATCGCGGAGCGAGAAAAACCATCAGAAGAACACGTTGTCGTTCAGCGAGAATCAGATGTTTTCTTTTCGCGTAATAAGAATATCCACCAAACGTATGTACCAAAACCAGCAGATGGTCCACTATCACAAGAAAAACAACAGCAATTGGAAGAATATGTAGATGATGTAATACTAAAAGGACGTAACAAAGCAAATCAAGAAATTCGAAATCGTATTATCGACTTTTTCACTGGTGCGATCAACGTCGACTCCCTTGCATCGGATCACTGGAGAGAAGAAATTCTAATGCATGAAGATGATTCGCATAGAATTTTTTTCACGATGGATCACAGAGCGAAAACGTGGCGAGTTGTTAAAAGACAAATTTATTCGTGATTTGTTGTCATGCCACAATATAAAATCGCATTCACCATCAACTCTGCTGCATTTGTTTTGTCAAAGTCTAAAAAGGCTGGATAAAAATTCAATACGCAAACTCGACCTTTGTTTTTACCTGGTATCTCCTTGCAAATAATTGCGAGTGTTTCGTTTTCGTCGTTGAACGTTGCTACAATGCTGGTAAGTTTTTCTGTACGAACTTCAGTAGGACAATAACCAGACAAATTTGCTTGCTCAAACTTGCTGACACCAGCAAGTATAAAGTGATCAGGTATGTTTCGTACTAATTCTGTTTCATCTATCAATTCATCTTGACCATCGTAGTAAATAGGACAATAACCACCCTTCCCGAATTTACCTTCTATTACTCCACTTTGACAATTACTGCACATTGCATATAAACACTGAACTACACCGCCTCCGTTTTCGATATATTCTGCTAGTAAATCGCCTAACTCATTTGTTTGTTTATGGAACGACATTGAAAAATTAAATATGAACACAGCTTTGTATTCACGTAAAAAATCATATGTGAAGAGTGTCGCATCACGATATCCTTCGCCAAGATATTTGCCACCGTGTGTATCGTATATATCGACATTTAGTCCCTTTTGTGTGAATTGGTTTTGTAGTATTTCAAGGTTGTCTTCGCAATCGCCAGAAACAAGTAAATACTTTTCTTCAACGGCAACTCCAAGTTGCAGTGTATAGTTTTCGTATTTTAATGCGCGTAGATGTGGAATTTTTGAAGTGATTCGCTCCTGACATATTCTATAATCTTGTACGCATTGCAGCCACACTTTACATACGCGACAAACTATAGCGATTTGTTTTGCACTCGAGTACGACAGTACTATAGCAATAATCTCACTAGGTACGTGTTCCATTCTCAGCAAAAAGTCTGTTTACAATCGCAACACAAACATGTTTACTTATTATTTGTTACCATCCCCGAAAACAAAAGCGCATTAGTGATTAATTCAGGAGAATTAGTTTCATCAAAGTCCAAATAGTATGGGTAAAAGTTCAATACACAAACTTTGCCTTTGTTCCTACCCTGAAACTCTCTACAGATAACAGCGTACGTGCTATTTTTATCATTAAAAGATGCTAACACACTAGTCAACGCTGTACTACGCAACCCATTCTCTGTTGGACAGAATCCTCTTGTCTCTGGTCGAAGAAATTTATTGACACCAGTAAGCATGAAATGATCAGGAATGTTTTTCACCAAATCTGTTTTTTCTGTAAAACGATCTTGCTTAGCATAGTAAATAGGAGTATAATGTGTTTCGAATTTACCAGTAGGAATACCGTTTTTGCAATTGCTACAAATGGCGTAGACGCATTGAACAACACCGCCTCCGTACTCGACGTATTGCGCTAGTAATTCACCTAACTGTTCTGTTTTACCAAAATATGACTTTGAATAGTTGAAAATGAGAACGGATTTGTACTCTTGGAGTATTTCAAAACTCGGCAGAGTTGCAATATTTTTATCGTATTGCATTTGCTGTGTGTTATATACATCTACTTGAATTCCACGCTGACATAGTACTGTATGTATTAATGGTAACTCATTCTGACAGAAACCAGAAAGAAGCAAATATTTTTCGTCAACAGCAACTGCCAGTTGCGCCAAAATATCTTCATCGTTCAATGAACGTAAATGTGGTACTTTTGAAGTTATTCTTTCTCGATATATTTTGTATTCACCGACACAGTACCTCCATGTTTTGCATACACAAGACGCGAGTACTAATTGTTTTGTGGTCACATACGAAAACACCAATGCGAGAATCTCAGGAGGTGCGTTTTCCATTCTTTGGTTGTCTATTTATTTGTAACTATTTCAAGATCAGTAAAACTTTGCCTCTGTTGGGCACGTTGTATCGCTTGTTTCATACCAATTGAAAGTAATTCTACAAGTGCATACTGTTTCTTGTCCTTGAGAATGCTCAAACTCACTCCCATTTCTGTCAATTTGACAAGAGTCTTTTTACTCAAATCTCGTATTTCTGGAGATGTTTTTCCATCTGTAAGATGCGTGTACAACACTCTAACTGCTCTACGAACACGTTTGTGAGCGTCGTACATTGGTTTTCTCTTCATGTCTACATAAAAGTAATTTACCAAGAGTTCTAATGATCGAAACGCATCTACATTCTTTGCTCTCAATTGTTGAAGAATAAATTCTGACAATATACCAATTGCGCGTTGGTAACAGGAAATTTGACGTACACGGGAAATTTGGTACAGTAACCCGTCAATGTAAACAGGGAAACTATGTTTGTATCCGAAAGTTTGGATAATTCGTTCAACATCTTCATTGGTGAGCAGTTCTTCGGACTTTAGGAACGATTCTGCGATTAATTCGTTCAAAATGGGTTCTTCTCTGTGATAGTAGTAAGTGTGAAGCGACAATCCCACTTTCCTAGGTAATATTGCGTTGCATCTAACTGTGAGAGCGACGCAACATCCTATTTTGTCAGAATCGTGTGAATCATAGAATAGTGGCAAAATCTTTGGTGCGTGTTGTACTAGTAAGCGATATACTTCCTCGTTTCGCACTTTGGGAGATGTAGGCCAATTTACAAACGCATATGCGAGTGCGTCGTCAATCCGTGAGCACAGGTCGTAAATAACTTGTTTCGCGTAATCTCCATCTTCTAGATAGTTTATGATTTCATCTTCGCTGTAGTAACGTGATGAGTTTGGCTTTGAGTAAACCGTGTACTGAGCGAAAAGGTGGTCTTTTGGACCTGCATTGTTAGTAGAGTAAAATTCAATTACGTTCTTTCAAAACTCTGTGAGTTTGAAACTCAAATTTGGGATATCTTCTGCTTCCTGATATTCTACCTCTTCCCCTTCCTCTACCAGACATGTTATCAGTGCTTTTCGATTTTTGAAGCTTCAAAAAGTGTGGTAAACCAGAGCGCATTACAATACATTTTATTTCACGACTACATCACTGAAAATGTCCTGCAGGTTACCAGGTTTCATTCTATTGTAGAATAAACTTAGATCACGTGTGATTTTCGAAGTTAAGAGTACGTACGTACAATTATAGGCATCTGCAACACGTACGTCCATCGAATCAGTGTAGTTCTTGATTTTTGAATCGTTTATCTCAATCTTTGAGTATAATTCACCTTTTCTCGTCGTAAACTTTGGACTAAAATATCCACATAGTGATGAGATCTCTCTTTTACACCACCTATCGATCTTCAACATGGAAACAAACTCTTGTGCTCCTTTTTCTCCAAGATCATACACTGCATCTAGTTTTCCACATACAAACATCTCATCGTCTCTGGTAACAAACACTGACCAATTATATCCGGCGACTAACATACTTACAGGACCAATTCCTATTACTCTTGAAAATGAATGCGAGGATGGTTGCGAATTGTCTTCATCGTCGTACTCTACATTAACGTTTTTTCCTGCAGACCACACTTGACCACTCTGCGTGAGCATCTATATAAAGTTATTAAACTTAAAAAATTACTAAAGTATGGTATGCGCCTCCACTGATTTGTATGACGGTTTGACTCTGTAACTCTTTGCAAATTGGGACAGAAACAAGTTCACGATATTTTGTCTCATGTCCAATGTTTGGTAAGCCCAATTGGCAATACGCGTTATCGCCGCATGCAAATAGTTTTGAATCTGCTGTCCAAACCAACGTGTGATCGTATCCCATGCCAAAAGCTTTAATTGGAGCGATTGGCACTGGAAATGGTGCAACATCGTAAGTGGCACTATCTTCTTCGAGTTTTCTTCCGAGTTGTCCATCTAATTGTTAAGTTATGCAGTAGACTAACAGTTGTTATTTCCACCAGTATAGAGTTTGTTGTCTCCTAAAATTTGTTAGTTGAAAATGTGCAACGCACTCGTTAACATGCACCCGTACATTCCTGCGCATTGTACTTGTATTACGAACTCGTTTATGTCTATTTTTTGAGGAAGTATAAATCGCTTTGTTTCAGTGTCTGCGTTTCCCAGTTGATTTTCTCTGTTTGAACCAACACCTACTCGTTAAGCGAGAATAAATTTCGAACTACCATAAACTTCTCCATTTGACAACACGAATAAACAAAAATCGTGTCCTGCTGACATCTGAACAACCTCCTTATCTTCTAATAATTGATGTATCTCATATGACTCTACGTCTTCATGTTTTTTGTTGTTGATGCTGTACAAGACGGAACTGCTTGACATGTTTGCGTAGTTTACCTACTTACAAATAGCGTTGGAGCTAATTGGTAACGTGAAGGTCACTTACGGCCCATCTGGTACAGAATTAAAATCAGTAGCAGGAATGAGATTGTTAGATGGACTGCTGAGTGATCTGGTAATTCAAACTACAGTTTAGTGTCTTGAGTTGGAAGGTTGTAAAAAACTTGTGAAACATGACATCTGCTCTTACCATCGTGCTCACACTCGCTTTCATAGTGGTAATTAACTGCGTTGATCCACCACTTCCCGTATGGCCACCAGTACCTGAATTTTGCGTGTCAATTAAATACACTCCAGGATTATACGATACTCGTCTTGAAAATCTCAGCGGTACATACTACTACTCTACCAAGCAAAACAGATACGCAGTAGAAAGTCGTGACTCCCTCCGTACATCCGAAAAAGCAATTTTCCAAGAAGATAAAAAGAACCAATACGTTCTAATGAAGTTTGGTGAATTCAAGTGGAACTGCAAACTTTTCAAGAACGACGAATTCACAAAAGGAAACGTCTCATATGTACCACCATTCGGACTTGATGCTAAATTCTTCAAGGAAAGCAAGTACACTGGTCAAACCGATTGTGGATCTTCCAAATGCGATACCTATGTCTACACTAAAGACAAGAGAACAGTTACTGCTTCATTCAACGTCGCCGGTGACAGAACATTAGTAAAGATTGAAGATGCCGAAGGTGACCTCGTTAGATCTGCCGAGTTTGATGCATACCAACCAGGAAACCAAGACCCAAAGATATTCGAAGTACCATCTGATGTTCAATGCAAGTAAAAAGTTATTATACATTTCAAAAAGTTATAGGTTCTCTTGATGCTAATTCGTCTCTTACACGAGTAAGACATTTTCCCAGAAGATTCTGACCTCTCCATCGTGATGGATCCATTTTTCTGGCGGCACCCTCGTCATGCCCTATTCCCCAAATTGCATCAACTGGAGATGCTTCCACAAACGTTTTGTTGGTGTTCTTTTCATGCATCATAGCGTTGTATAACTTTTCGTTTTGGGAAAACTTTGCCAAGTTACCTTTGTACACGATCTCTTGGCAATTTCGATCCCAAATAGTACTATTAAAATTTTTAACTTGTCTCCCTAATTTTTTGATCTCTAATGGAACTCGGTTTCGCAGTATTTCATCTGCTATTGGATGGTCACCAAATAAAACTGCTTTTTGGTGCATCATGTACTGTTCAGCACAGTTATATTCGATGCCTTCTACTACGAATTTACATGGGTGAAACTGCGAGTATGGAGATTGATCTTTCCAAAAGAAAACAAATTGGCTGCTATTGTCGGTGAAAGAATCATCCCTGCCTGATGCTCCCTTGTGGTTTTTGTTGAACTTAGTCCTGTTCATGCGCTTCTGGTCAAAAAACGCATCTGTGTTGCTGTCCATGTTGGTTTTGAAAACTTGTGGTAAATTTCAGGTTTGGCTTGTAATGCGTCAACTAGAGCTTTTAGTTATCTCCCAAATAAATACTATGATCTATCACATCGTAAGCTTTTTCGCTTTAGTGACTTTGGTGTTCTGTGGCCAAAGTGATAAACGAGGAATAACACAAGTATCAGCTGGCGTGCCAGTACCAGCACTGTACCAAGATTTCATGCGTACACTACTTAATTATGCAGCATGGGTACTAATTAATACTGTTCATAACTATTAGGACGCATCGGTAGCATTATTGCAAGATCCTACACCAGGGAATGTGGCAACATACATCGATGAAAACTTAGTTTATCAAGCTATGTTCAATTTGCCTTTAAACTACGTGGGGTACTACTTTCCAAACGGTTCATCGCTATTTACTATCGGTTACGATTTTCAAACAGCAAATCCAACTCGCCAAGTCGCCATGCCCGCACCATTTGTGAAAGTTGATAATGATCTTATCACTGGCAGCAACCAAAGCGTGGGATATCGTTATACATCGAGTTACAAAGGCGCGGATGGTAGAACTATTCTAATTGTTGGAGCTCCTATCATGGACGGAACCTTCACGGGAGCCACTTATGGCTTCGCGTTGTTTGGAATCTATCAAAACTTGCTACCATCGCCAGGTCGATACTTTATGGATCTATTGATTAACTTTTCATCATGGGATGGAAGTGTAGAGTTGATGGAGTACCACGATCCTGCCAATCTAACTTTGTTCTACCAAACGACGTTGAACGCTACAAACATTGCGCTAATCCCAAACAATCTCATTAACTTTATTGTAAGTTGTACGCTTAGTAGCTAATGCATTAGAGCTATTACTTCCCAAATGGCACAATCTTGATCTCAGTAGGCTATAGTTTTGAGAAAGTTGATCCTGTGCTCATACCTTTGCCCGATTTCATGGAAAATGTTCCACAGCAGATCGTTACACTAATGTCTAACCAATATGCAAGATTTAACGGTACTGTACCATACACTGATGGTAGAACAGTGACCGTTGTTGGAGCATGCATTCTAACTACTGACGGACAAGGTCCATGCCGTGGTTTCCTCATGTTTGGTCGTTTGTCTAGTCAGGTAGCACCTGTTGCTTCACCCACAACTACAGTTGCTGGACAACCTCCAATCTTTAGAAGTTCTGCGTCTACATATTCGTACTCGCTTCTTTGTATTGTACTGGCAACACTATTTATTTGAATAAAATTATTCCCTTATCTTCACTCTTGTTTTGTACGTGTTGTAGAATATTAAAGAAGAGTTGATCCATCTGTGGTCTAAAAGTATCATCTTCATCTTTCTTACGATCGCCACCGACGTATGATTTTGTTGCTGGGAGAGTCTTTGCTTTCTCTTGTAGTGATTTTGTGATACTAGTTATCCATTGTTCCACTTTCTGAGCTACTTGCTCGTCACATTTTTCTGTTCCACGTTTCATTTGTAATAAGTTTGAAATAGCATCCATGACTGTAGAATCGCAAACACTAGAATCTGTGCTTTTTAAAAGTTCCTCAAAGTTGATTGGTGGTAGCGTCTTTGCATGTTCATTGTTAATGATCCAACTTGCTGCAAGTAATCCACGAACAACGTACAATAATTTCTTCACCTGTTGTTCAATCGTTTGGTGCTTCTCATTCAGCTTTCTCTTTGCCAAACCAAGGTACGAAAACGCTAATTCTCGCTTATTATAATTTTCACATGCAAGTCTGCTTATTTGGTCGATATAATCAGTGCCATGGAACTGTGGATTGTGATATACAATATGTGAAATGAGCCATTCTAGCGCGTCAACATTGCTTCGCCCCAACGAGAGTAAAAACTTGCGTAAATCCCAACCACTAAAGTCGTGTTCAACAGCTGATTTGTTTTTGTATCCCTCAATAGTATCATTTCGTTCTGCATCAAATAAAGACAGATATGTTTCGAGTACTGGTAATCGAACGTAAATAAACCTAACGTCATAGTCGCTTGTTGTTGATTCCATTCCCCAACTACGTGATCCTGCCACCACAGCATGTAGAACAACAATATTTCGCTCT
>JAESGV010000573.1_pt1 | contig 16228 bp, 15 predicted proteins | sample 9269781 | NCBI WGS metagenome assembly JAESGV01 (sample SAMN15741586, study PRJNA653496) | algae metagenome | isolation source: Tildeniella torsiva UHER 1998/13D and co-occurring heterotrophs from... | place: Slovakia: Slovak Paradise National Park, Hrabusice, Kosice Region | collected 2000-01-01 | reverse complement strand
CACGTAGTGGAGAAGATGTTATGGACATTGACTCAAACACTGCTAATGGTGACACTTTGATTGCTACTTCACCAGTTAGAGAGGAACCTCCTACTCCTCAAGAGCAGTCGACTATTATTTCAGATTTATACCAAAAACATGCGACTATGGGCGCAGATCAGGTGTGGTACTTGATTAGTGCCAAGTGGGCGCGTGCGTATCGTGCGTTTGCCAATTTGAGTGATAATTGGGCAGCAAACGAAGAACCTTCGCAATTCACAGCAAGCGCTCCATCTCAAATAGACAATGAATCACTCGTAACCGCTCTTGTTACTGGAAGCAACGATCCATTTTTAACAAGAGTGAGAAAAACAGTTACAGAGGGTATGGATTACGAAGTTCTTCCTCAACAAGTGTGGGATAAATTATATGCGTGGTTTGGCGGAGGACCAGTCATTGCGCGTAGAACGTATCAAAAAGGCACAAAACACCAAATCGCTATTCATCCATACTTTGTGTCAGTTGGCTTGTGTGGAAAAGGTGCCGCTGCAGATATGTCTAAAAATCCATTGACCTTCAAAGAGATCGGAGTTCCAAGAACTACACCAATGAAGGAACTCAAAACCATTATCAAGAAGTTGTTCAACCTCACCGCAACACCCGATTCGGATCTTAGACTATTTTCTGCTCACAGTGGAAGTCCTTACCAACTTTACAGTGACGAGGAGCTTGATAGAGACGTTGAAGAGATCATCGAACGACCACAAGGACAACAACTCATTTTGGAAGAGAAGAATGCCACTGCTCCATACTGGAGAATTAAAGCAGCGGATGACAGTGAATCAGAGCCAATCAAATCCAAGACAACTGGTGCCACCGTGTACAGTTTCGCTGACAAAAAATCATACACAGACAAGTACAGCAGCTCATACACCAATTCCAACAATGGAGACAATGTTACAAGTGAACCTGGAGTATGCGGTCTACAAAACCTCGGAAACACATGTTTCATGAACTCTGCTCTTCAATGTCTAACAAAGACTCCAGTCATCCGTGACTACTTTGTTAATGGAACTTATCAAGATGAAATCAACCGTGATAATCCACTCGGTATGGGAGGGAAGATCGCAGAAGCTTTCGGTAACCTAATGAAGGACGGATTCAGCGGCCGACACTCTTACATTTCACCAAGAGAGTTTAAGCACGTAATTGGAAAATTCGCGCCACAATTCTCAGGCTATCAACAACAAGATAGTCAAGAGTTGATTGCATATCTACTTGATGGTCTTCATGAAGATCTTAATCGCATCAAGAAGAAGCCTGTTACCGAATCTGTAGAAAGTAACGGACGTCCAGACGATGTTGTTGCAGATGAAGCATGGAAAACTCATAGACTCCGTAACGACTCTGTCATTGTTGACAAATTCCAAGGTCAACTCAAATCTGAACTTGTTTGTCCAGATTGTGAGAACGTTTCTATCACTTTCGATCCATTCATGTATTTGTCATTGCCGCTACCAGTCGAACGTCACCGTTCCATCGACGTCACTGTATTCTTCTACGGTAACCGTAGAGCACCACTAAAGATCCAAGTTCAAGTACAAAAGGGTGGTGACATTGTTGAACTGCGTAAAGCTATCGCAGACATGGTAGGTATCGCCAAGCCACAAAACTTGGCTGTCGTCGAAGTCTTTTCCAACAAGGTTTACAGATACTTCTCCGATAGCACTGATATCAAGGCCATTCTCGACAGTGATATCATTATGGCATACGAAATGAAAGAAGACATAGAGTTCCCAGAAGACATTCACACTAAGTACACCAACTATGACTTGAAGGCGTTACCGTTCGCCTCTGTACGTATGGCAACAACTGTTAAAGAAGAGTATAGAAGTGCCTACTCAAACTCTGTTACTGTCACTCACCGTACTTCATACATTTCACATCCATTCGTTGTTCCATTCGATCAAAAGCAAACCACAAACAAGGCTTTGTACGACCACTGTCTAGACTACTTGAAACCATATCTCAAACCAGAAGAAGTTGAACGATTGGGTCTCAACCTCAATGATCCAGCATCATTGTTGTACAAGGGTCCAACAGAAAAACAAAAGTTGAGAATGGAAGCAGAAAAAGAAAGACAAAGAAAGATTCGTGAGAAAGAAGAGAAGCAAAGAAGAGCCTACATGAACAGATACTCACACGATAGTTCTGATTCTGACACCATGGCTGATGAAGACAAGGAAGAAGAGCCACAAATACCAGCCGACGATGAAGAAGAAGATGAACAATTACTCTTGTTCACACTACAATTCGAAGACTCGAGCTCCTATGGTCCAGCAAAATTAGACGCTTTGGACAATGTACTCCCATACAATGACAACATTGTAGAAATCCCACGTGAGAAATATAGTTACAGTACCTCTGACAAGAAGACAATAGTCATGTACATCAACCCAGTTTGCATTGAAGGCTTGATCGATCAACAAGCGTTAAAACAAGTTGATTTGCACGATAGCATCAAACCAGTCAAGACTGGAGGTGAAAAGGGAGCAGTATCCTTGGACGCTTGCTTGGAGTTGTTTACAACCAGAGAAAAGTTATCAAGCAACGACACATGGTACTGTCCCAAGTGTAAGAAGCACGTTGAAGCATACAAAAAGTTTGATTTGTGGCGACTACCAGAAGTTTTGGTAGTTCACTTGAAGCGCTTCCAATACAACAGATATACTCGAGACAAACTCGAAACATTTATTGACTATCCAATTGAAGGATTGGATCTATCAAAACACGTCGAACATAACTTGGCAGGAAATCCAAACCGTCGCTACGACTTGTTCGCAGTCAGTAACCACTATGGTGGTTTGGGTGGCGGTCACTACACTGCGTATGCAAAGATACAAAGAAAGAATCAATGGTACAAGTTTGATGATTCTTACACGTCACCTGTTAGCGCTGATTCAGTCAAGACATCAAGCGGTTATGTTCTATTCTACAAGTTGGCTAACAACCAAACCACTAACAATATGGAGGAATGAACACAAATTTTGTGTATTATATAAACTAGCATTTTGCCCATTTCTACTGTAAGTTTTCTTCTGGATACATGTATCCGCCGATCAAATTCTTGCACAAATCAAAAACAGAATACAGTATCGCCCCACTTGGTGCAGCTCTCAATACCCGTGAGAAAGCACCAGCAGATAAGTTTCTCCATAATCCCAATTTGCTTGCTTTCATTTCATTAATAACATCTCTCATCCTCTGAGGATGCTCACTACTCTGTATTCTTGTTTTTATCACATCAATAGGATTTGTTATGATACAAGCGAGACCAGATCCTACTGCTGCACTCGCAAAGTTGATACCTGTTTTTTTAACTTGTGAATCTTCTTTCCATATTGGAAGAACATTCCAAATGGGCGATTTTCGAAGATACTCTATACAACTCCAGTAGATGCCAGCATAGGGAGCGTCTCTCAGTACAGTTGGTGTTAATCCTCGAAAAGCGTTCTTAATTGATCCTCCACCAGTTTTAAATGCTGATAACATACTTGCTCCTGCATGTGATTGCTGATAAACTCGCGCGAATTCTAGTGGAGCTCCAATCGTAACAAGTATTAAGCGACTAATAGCACCCGCTGTAAACGGTATGATATCTACACCAGGAATTATTCTATTCCAGTGCTCTTTTAACATTTTATCCCTCACACGGTCATACAGCGTATAATAAACCATATTTGCAGGTACGCTAAGCATCAAAGCAGGTACAAGTCCACGATATAAGCCTTTAACTACGCCTCCATGAAGGTTGCTGATATGCCGAACACTGTGCATAAACTTTAGTTCTGGATTTAGTTGTTGGACAGTCTTGAATGAGTATTTGTTAGGATGAACATACTTTCACAACTTCAAAAGGATTTAAGGAACACGTATTGATGAAACTGGCTGTGGCTGAAGATGTCATTAGCACCCACATCGGTAATTGTCTTTCATGGTCTGGTTTACGCATGGTTCTTAGTGTGCATGAATTTGGTGCCGTTACGATAAATTACAATTCTTTCAAACATGTCTTCATGGCCAACCCTCTTTGCTATTAGAGGGAGTAATCTATTATACCTAGATGAAGACATACAAGAATTTTCGTTGATACAATTTGAAAATCCAATTCGGCAGGTGTTTGTGGCAAATGATACGACAGCATTGGTCTTTACTACCAACGAAAACCGATCGGATATTGCTGTATTAAATGTACTTACTCAAAAATACGATGTTATAGACGCAACTGTTTCGTCGATATCAAAGTCGTTATCCATACGCAGCTTAGACGACACAAATGTATTTATAATCACAGAAGACGATACCATCGTGCTCAATGTTCGAAACTATACAATCAAACGGTTTGAGAAGATGTTTGTAGAAGTTGCAGTGCTAGATTCAACAACAGTGGCAGGCATTAGTAGGAACTCTGTACATTTGTTCATCTTTGATGTGAGAATAGGCCAAGTAGTTAAAAAGTTTGAACTCAAACTTCATGGAGTCGTGGCCATGCTTTCTACTGTGGTTAATAATCACATCATTCTCATCAACAAAGCGGGAGTGTTCCGATTTGATTTATTTACTGGAAAGAAAGTAATCCTTTCACCAATAGTCTCTATAGAGAATGTAATTATAGTAGGACGATACGTAATACCTGTTCATTCAAATCAACGTGAAGCAAAGCTTTACGACTCTGAGCATGACTGGAATTGTAGTACAATTAACGGAATTAGTGATAAAGTACGAGGATTTGGACATGATACATTGATATTCCGCGACAAAGAAAATCTCGTTGTTCAAAATCTGAATGGACAACCAAGACATTTCAATATGAAAAGTCGTTTCTTAAAAATAGAAGAAATTGATGATGATAGAGTGTACTTTTACGAACGAGTATCATCTAGAGATGAACATACAACGACATATATTTATTCCAAGAGGAGAGGTTTGATCAATGGGATACCTAGCTATAGAAAGATTATTAGTTTGACTAGAAAAAAGCCGTACAAGAAAGATAGTTCACTCTCTAGCAAGTTACTATCTTGTACTACATTTTTAGATGTTAGTATTGAGACGATCATAAACTAATAATAATGATTTATTGGACCACTGTTGCCGGGACTTTGATACAGTGATGGTTACCATGTACCCACCTGCTGACAGATTACTTGTAAGATTAACCTCTTCTATGTTGTTCTTGTGGAATTACAGATGTGAAGGGTTGCAAAACGTATTCACTGTTAAGAATATCTTCTTCTTTGTGACAACAGGTCTTGAGCGAATTTTTGGTGCTTGAGGTATAAAATTTTGGGTATGCAAAGGTACAGAGGTGCGAGTCGGAGCGACAAAGTCGCTGTCAACGTAGGGGTTGAGCACGTCAGGTACTACGTCTTGATTGTAGTTATTTTCGACGTCTTCATCATGAATACAGGTGTTCATGCTTTTCTCTTTGTTGATGTTTCTTTAGTTTCTAATATCGTCAGGACAAGGGAGGAACTAAACACAGGCGCCACAAGGCCCCAAAATTATCTGTGGTATGCTCGTTATGTGTTTGTTAATCCTTAAAATTAACAAAGATACTTCCGAGTCTGGCGATGAGTCCAATTATTGATCAGATCTACATACAATCAGTTGCAGGAGTTTCGCAGAAGCTCTTGCGAAGTTAGGATTGCGAAGTCTTGATTTGACGAAGTGGTGGAGTCACAAATATCAAACGAAACGGTTGGCGACTTATTTATATGCTACCACCGCACTGGCTGTTGCAGATTATATCTTCTGCTAACTAATCGGTTCTGGAGGTACGAAGAATTATGTTCAAAGTGTTTCTAATTTCAATCTAATAAATAGTTTTTGTCATTTTAACGAATTTAATATCTAAGTCATCTTTTAACGTGTGCGTAACTTCGTGTTGTGCTCTAAATCCACACTTTTCGTATAACTTCACACCAGTGAGAGTTGCTGTAAGTTCCATTCGTTTGAATCCCTTGTTCTTAACATCTTCTTCACAATGTTGCATAATTGATTTGGCTATCCCTCTCCCCTCAAAGCCTGGCTTAACGAAGAAACATCTTATTCGAGCTGCGTCAACTTCTGGGTCCAACAAAGGTGGAATTTCTGATGATACGCCAAATCGTGTTCCTCTTTTTCCCCATCCTCCACATGCGACTATAATACCTTCACACTCAGCAACAAAGTATGTCCTATCAGATATTAAATTCTCATCCACTCCAAATACTGTACCAATGCAGGCATTTATTTGTTCTGTGGTATAAACATCTGCACACAAGGTCTGAGCAGACTCTTTTATCAGAGAACGAAGTGTAGATATGTCACGCGACTCTGCTTGACGTACTGAGTGCCGTTGCATTTTTTAACAAATTTACAAAACATGAGCGAGCCAAACACACCAAGCGTCAATGAAGAAGACTTGCAAACGTTGTTACTTGAAGGTTCTAAACATTATGAACGCGGTGAATTAGGAGACGCCTTACGCGCATTCAACAAAGCGATAGATGTGGACCCACTTTGCGAAAGTACATATTTATGGCTTGGTGCTGTACACCGTGCTGTTGGTAAATTAGAAGATTGCTTAGTAGACTGCGACAATGCACTGCGAATTTACCCTAACTGTGCTCAAACCCTAGACTATAAAGCAACATGTTTAATCGACCTGGGACGTTTCAGTGACGCTTTAAACACAACACAACAAGCGTTAGATATAGAAGATGACGATGTAGACGCATTTGACCTTCAAGGAATCGCACTACGGTGGTTAGGAAAACCAGAAGAAGCCAGAAGAGCCTTCGATAGAGCTTTAGAAATTGATTCTTCAGCAGAGTATGTACACATCCATAGGTGTACAACTTTGCATGATCTGGGAAGAACTGAAGAAGCACTGCGAGTGCTAGAGAATCTAACAAAAGAAGGACCATGTCATGTACTGTGTTTAACAAGTAGAGCAATTGTGTTAAGAGATTTGGGTCGATTCGCCGATGCTGATCAATTGTTTGACGCAGCACGTATGTCAAGTAAGATTGCATTCCGGCAGTTTGCGTTGGCATTTGGACAACGATTATATCACTCTCGGCAGTACAGAGAAGCACTCACTTATTTTCAAAGATATATGCATCCTGATGTTCAAGGAGCATGTGACATTCAAGAAGCAAATGTGTACTACTATTGTGGGTTAACATTATCCAACATCAAATATAGAGGAAAAGAAGCAATATCTAGGTTTGAACGCGCAGCCGTGTTAGATCCAGACTTGATTGAAAAATGCAACATTGCAAAAGAAAATGTAGCAAGGTTCATGCAAGGTGAAAGGACACATTCATGTACATCCTTTTATGATATTTTAATTTTATCTTCTCCAGGCAACAGTACTTGATAAACGGTACACTGTTGCAAATACAAGTAAATGTAATGCAATCAAGTAGAAAAATACAAACAAGCGAGAGTACTTGTGTGACAACATGATACGACTCATACGGAATGTGATCTTTTCCGCAGCTGATAACTTTTTGAATTGTTCGTTTCGTTCTTCTCTATGGAATTGAGTGAATGGATCTAATTGTTGTTCATAAATCTTTTTGTATCCTTCTTCTGTGTTATCATCATGTATCGTGATTGCTCGTTGTTTCATTGTTTCTGATGAACTTGTCTCACCTTTGTAACTCTGCAAGTAACGAATCTTTTCGTATAGTTTGACGTTATCTTTTTGTAGTTTGTCTAGTTCATGTCGTGACTTGTTGAGTTGTTGTGTTAGTGATTGGTTCTCTTCTTCTACTTCGTTTAGGCGTTTTCTGAACCTGTTACGTTGTTCAGATACAATTTGTAACATGGTGTTTTGATCTTCTGTTTGTGCCGATGGATCAACGTTTACCGTTGTTGGTACAGTTCCTGTTCCTTGTTGTTTTGTTGTTAACAAATCGTTTTCCAGTTTTTTACACAATTCTTCGGCAGTTGTTACTCGTTGTGATAATGATGAATTTTCTAATTTTGATTTTTCCAACTCTTGTTCGGCATCAGATATTTGTAACCGTAACTTTGTTAATTGATCTTCTAGTACACGATTCTTTTCATGTAATAGTTGTTCAATAGATTTGCTACGCATTTGATCATCCTTGATTGAACTAAACTGTAACTCTTCTAACATGGTTAAACGTTGTTTTAACGATTGATGTGATTCAACTGTTGGTCTCGTAGCAAGTTGTTGTTCCAAATCCAGAATGCGTTTGTTCTATATGGTTAGTTTCATGGAAAATCATACCAAATCAGTTTGTTGTCCAAGTAGTGTTTCAATCTTTTGTTTCTTCTTTTCTATTTCTTGATTCAAATTGTCTACATTTTGTAGCATTTGTCTCACTTGGGCATCTTGTTGTGATTTTTCCAACTCGTTTTCATTTGCACGGTCTTCTTCAATTTCACCTGTTGTATTCCTTAATCGTTCTTTTAATATATCCTATTCGTTAGTTTGTCTTGTTATCACTTACAATTTCACTCTCCAATGACAAAATCTTATTTATACACTTGGTGTTCTCATCGTTCAACAAGTCCAATTGTGATTGTTTCGTTGCTTCATTGTCTTCTACTTTTGTTTTCACTTGGTACAATTCTTTTTGTGCATTTTCGTATTGTTTTTGTATCGAATCGACTTCACGTTTCATTTTTTCATATTCGGTGCTCATAAAGGTAAAACTTTCTTTTTGTTTCCGATTAGTTTCTTCTTGATCGCGCAACCATTCTTGTTGTTTGTGTTCGATTTCTTTTTGAATACGATCTGTCATCTAACGTGTTAGCGCGAACAAACACATACACTCTTTTCATATTCTGAATTCTTTTCTTCTAATTGTCGAATAGTGACTTCTTGGTTTTTCAAACCTTTGAACTCTTGTTCATATTCTGCAATTTTTTGTTTCAGTGTTTCTGTTTCTTGTTCCAACGAAGATGATTTTGTTAATCGTTTCTTTTCGTTCTATTTTGTTATTTTAAAATCGTAACCTTACCAACATGTTTGTCATAACAACTGATGGATCGGGTGCTTCGCGTATCGTATTATAAAATTCTAAAAAGGCTGTTTCTGCTGCCAAACTGCGACGTGTTAAACTATCAATTTCATCCTGATAACTTTTCAAAACTGGACCAAATTGTGATGTCTTTTCGTTGTCGTTCAACTTTTTAAAATCTTTTTGTTAATATTTGATTGCATCAATACTCTTTGTAGTTTGTGCTAAATTTTTTCTGTTTGTTGCAGATTTTTCTCGCTGTTCTGCTATATCGAGTCCTTGTTTATCGAGAACAGCTTTTTTGTTTTTTAGATCGACGACTATGTTTGTTAATCTCGATATGGGTTGTACGTACTAGACCAAAGATCACGCGTTCGTTCGAGGTCGCCCCAAATACTGTCCACGTTCTCGTCTAACATTTTTTTTGCTTGTTTGAAGGCACGGTTGACTACACGTCACCAGGATCTGGACGTAACCCTTTGATGCAACAATTTAAAGACTTTTATCTTCAAGACACTGACTGTAGGCTAGAAATTCCACCACAAAGTCAAGTAAGACTCTACTATTTCATCATAGTCATACAAGAAAAGGTTCAACATTTGAACGTTACTCGGTTAATCCCAAGTTACTTCTTAGTACTCTAGCGAGTAGTTCAACGTTTGTGGAGCTCTCAAGAGTTTATCCCAACTGCTGTTACCGTTCAACTTAGCCCGTATTCTACGTATTTAGTAGTATTGATGTTCCGCAGTATCAGAAAAAAGAAGATTCTCGGTTCACCAACAACAACAGCATGCGTTTGGATGGAGAGTACCAGGTTGTGGAAGTGTTGCACATTGGTAAACACACCCAGGTTCTGAAATGCAACTATCAAGATAGCACTGTCGTCGTGAAGACACACATTGATGAATTTGCTTCGCCATCTGTAATTCGACAACTCAAACGAGAGTTTTTAATCGGTACACAAGCGTGTAAAAATGCAAAGCGCATTATCCGACATATTCGACTCGTTGAAACAGAGAATAACGACACTGAAAAAACAATCGCCATCCTCGTGGAGGATATCGGCGCACGCAGTCTTGCATCTGCAATTCCCACAAATGGATTTACACTCAAACAATTTTTACACATTGCCATAGAGTGTATAAAAGGCGTACGAGAAATACACACAAGAAACATTATACACAAGGATATCAAACCAGCAAATATGGTATGTTTATTCTATTTGCTTACAAAATAGTTAATAACAAAAGACAACCGAGTAATACAAATCGATTTTGGATGCGCTACTCGGCTGCAAGAAGAGAACGAACGTGCTACTGTACATTTACAAAAAGTGTATGGAACACTTGCCTATTTATCACCGGAACAAACCGGCCGTATTAATCGAAAGATCGATTACAGAACCGACTTTTATAGTCTAGTACGTACAACTATATACGACTAACAAATTGTAGGGAATTACTTTTTACCAACTATTGTCCGGTAAAGTACCATTTGTTTCCAAAGATATATTGGAACTTATTCATGCTCACATTGCAATTGAACCACCACCTCTAGTCGGTGTACCAATTGTTATCAATGATATAATAATGAAACTAGTGAAAAAAGATGCCTCAGACCGGTACCGGTCTTGTCAAGGTATACTACACGATCTAAAAGAATGTCAAAAGAATCTGGTCGATGATAAAATAGACTGGTTCGAAATTGGACAAAACGACTACATAGAACGGTTCAATATTGCAAAACAATTATATGGAAGAGAACAAGAAATTGTAGAGTTGATACAAACGTTCGAACGAGTAGCGAGTACTGGTGTAACAGAAGTCATGCTGGTATCTGGATTTTCTGGTGTCGGTAAAAGTTCTATTATTAGAGAAGTACAACGTTCGGCACACATGTACTATGGATATTTTGCCGCTGGAAAATATGATCAAATGGAACGTAATTCAATCTATAGTGCCATTATAGAAGCGTTACAAGGGTTGATCAAACAAATACTAGGTGAAGGTGAAACTCGATTAGAAATGTGGAAACAACGAATCATGAATGCAGTTGGTACACTCGGTACATTGATCATTGAATTGATACCAGAATTACAAGAAATTATTGGTGAACAACCACCTGTCATCAAAATTGCACCATCAGAAGCAAAAAATCGCCTAGATATGGTATTTGCAAAATTTGTGAATGTATTTGTACAAGAGGAGAAACCATTGGTATTGTTCTTGGATGATTTACAATGGGCTGATCGTGAAAGTGTAGCCATGATACAAATGTTAGTACAAACAACAAAACATTTATTATTTGTTGGTGCTTATAGAGATAACGAAGTTACACCACAACATCCTACTATGAAAATGATTGAAACAGTACGACAAACAATACGTGTACAAGATGTTGTATTGAAACCTTTACCATCGGATGTTGTTTACCGATGGGTGTATGACATTTTACAAGGTTGTGGAACGAACACGACAACGATAGGAACTGAGGAACGATATAAAGAGGATATAAGAGAATTATCAGATCTCGTTCATTTGAAGACTGGTGGAAATCCATTTTTCACAAATTTGTTCCTGAGTACATTGTATTCGGAAAAATTGATGATAAGAGAGGGAAAGGTATGGAAATGGAATTTGGACAAGATTCGTATGCAAAGTGTAACTTCCAATGTCATATCGTTAATGACGCATCGTATCAAACAATTTGGTGGTGAAACAGAGAAAGCGTTGAAGTGGGCTAGTTGTATGGGAAACAATTTTGATATTCGTGTCCTAGCAGTATCTATGGGAGTAACAGTTGAACATTTGATGCAAGATTTATATCCAGTACTAGATGCCGGTTTAATGTCCGTGTTCGATGATCGAACACATTTTGCGCATGATCGTGTACAAGAGGCTGCCAATTTACGTGCCGATGAAAAAGAACAACAACAGATTCATTTGAGTATTGGAAAACGATGGTTAGCCGCTAATGAAACTTTGATCAAGGAGAACGATTCTGGAGAGAAGAAAATGGCACTCGAATCGGCGAAAAATATTCTAGAAATTGTAGATCATTTGAACAAGGGATTATTACTATTAATCAAAGATGAAGATCGTGAATTTGTTTCATCATTAGACGATCGACCAAACAAGATTCAAATCCAAGAAATTGCAAAAATGAATTTGGAAGCTGGTAGAAAGAACCAAGAAGCAGCATCATACACGAATGCATTGAACTATTTCAATCAAGGTGCAAATTGTTTATCCTACTTGTGTGAAACAGAAGATGAGTACTGGACCGAGTTCCATGATTTGGCATTTGCCTTACACATGGATTTAGCAACTGCCTATTTCCTAGTTTCCGATTTTACCAATTTGGATCGGTACACTGAAATCCTAATGAAGAGAAGTACTTCAAAACTCGAATTGGGACAAGTGTATAGTTTATGTATTACAAGAGCAAATTCATCTTCGGATTGTCAAATGGCGATGAGTTACGGAAGAGAAGTGTTCAAACATTATGGAGTGATTATTCCACCTAGTGATCCAAAAATCACAGTTCCCATCTATGAAGCAGAAATTGTGAAAATAGCAAAACTATTAGATGGTATTCGTGATGATGATGGAAAGATTGATATCACACGTGTCGTTGGTGCCCCGTTACCAGAAGACAAAGTTATGTTTTCATCGTTCCAATCACTAGGTATCGCTGCCTTTATGGGTGATCAAATATTGTACCCTGTTATCATTAGTATCGCTACTCGTATCATGTTAGAGAAAGCAATCGATGAAGAGTTTGGTGCAGTACTTGTATTATATCAATTGTTATTGGTTTCAAAAGGCATGTTTGACATTAGTGGAGAGTTAGCTGAAGTGATTACACAAATGACTGATCACTTGTTTACAACTCAATTACCGGAACGTACAAGAGCAACTCACTTGTACAACTGTATGGGTCGGCATTGGTTTAGACCACTTCAAGAATCATTAAAAAGTTCTGCCGAAGTGTTCCTAATGGGTATGGAATGTGGTGAAATTTTATACATGGTATTCACAGTATCAGTGAGTTCACCTGCATTACTGTACAGTGGTTTGGATTTAAATTCATGTATGAAAATGATTACAGAATCACAAGTCATGTCACACAAGTATCATAACCAACCCATGATTGATATTAGTAGTTGTACAGCTGGTACTGGTAACATTCTACTTGGAAAAGTACCAAATGCTAGTGTACATGATTCAGTACAAAATATACTTGATATCATGAAAACAGGAACACCAATAGGTGTAATGTATGCTTTTCGGAGTATGTTACAAGTCATGTTAGAGGGTGATTACGTACCCAACACACATGAAACAGCGTTACAATATGCGAATCGTATGTTGGCTGATATTATCGAAGTAGATGAACGTATTATCTATGCACGTGCATTCTTTGCCAATTCGTATCATGCACTGTTCAATGGACTATTACTAATTCGAATATATCGAGCGTTAGAACAAGATTCGGAAAATGATCACACAACACTCAAACAAGAGATACTAGATCGCATTGTTCCTCACATGGAAAATTTGATACTATGGTCCAAGTTTTGTCCTGACAATTATCGAAACAAATTATTATTGTTACAAGCCGAGTATAGTGCATACATAACAAAAGAAAAATACGCGGCACTAGAAATATACCAAGAGTATGTTTATTACTATTTTATTAACCCTTAGATCCATTGCTCAAGCAAAAAGTCAAGGTTTTACTCATGAACAAGCAGTCGCGTTAGAATTGGAGGGACGATACTTGTTCAAATTGAACAGCAAAAAATTTGCAAAAACGTCACTAGTACACGCACTTGATAAATATAAAAAATGGGGAGCATTACGGAAAATGGAATTATTGGAAACAGAATTCCCATCCATAAAGAACAAGGATACGCTATCGACAACAGGTAATAATACAATTGTTACGACTATGGAAGTGCATGAGCAGACTATATCGGCATACGCGACTAGAACGATGAACATGAATATTGCACTACTCGATATGGAGAGTATTTTACACGCTTCACAAGCGATTTCTAGCGAAATTGAAACAACCAAGATTCTAAAGATCATTATCGATATTGTAAGTGTTTCTCGTGACTATTAACAATCTAGTTGCACAAGAATGCCAATGCGAACAAAACAGCAATTATCACTGAAAATCGTGTAGTTGCTCAGAACAACAATACAAATTCTGGACAAATATGCGACATTGAACTCTCAGAATTTAAAAATGCCTCAATAGTCGCCATTCGACACGTACAATCTACCAAACGAACCATTGTCACCGGATGTGCATTTGAAGATTCTCGATATGAATTCTTACAAACTGATTCGTACATTATGGAAAACAAAGTCAAAAGTATGGTCTGTTTACCAGTCATCAGAAAAGAAGAAGTTATTGCAGTATTGTATGTGGAGAATACATTAATTACAGATTGTTTCAAACCGGAACAAGTTAATGTACTAAGTATTCTTACGACACAAGTTGCCATTTCGTTAGAGAATGCAAAATATTTTAATCAAGAAATGGAAATGACTCGCAAGTTGACTGAAACGGAAATCAATCGAGCAAAAGAGAAACAGTATCATGCCCAACAAGAAGAGTTTGTAGATAGGTATGTGTGAAAATTGATAATATTAACTATTCAGAATCTGTCACGAAATTAGAAATCCTATTCAGGGTTTGTTGGGAAATTGTGAAGTATTACGTGGTGTTGCTGAGACATTAACACAAATTCAACACTTATCACCTGTACTAGTCGAAAATTTACCAATTTTACACTCGTGTGTAGAAGCTATACAATCATGTGGATCATACCAAAAAGTCATTACCGATGATGTGTTAACATTATCCAAACTAGAAATGAACAAGATCACGTTAGCGTTAGCACCAATGTCTGTGAATTCGTTAGTACTACACATTGAACAAATGTTCTTGGGACAAGCACTGAAACGAAAAATTTATTTGAAAAACAAACTCGACGAAGAGATGCGGAATTTGATCATTATTAGTGACTATAATCGTATTTCACAAGTGTTAATTAATCTCGTGTCCGTAAGTTAATAATACAATATTAACATGTAGAACGCTATGAAATTTACAAACGAAGGAGGTGTTTGTGTAACTGTGGAAATTGTACAAACCAATCCTCTACAATTGTTATTCTCTGTCAGTGATACTGGTATGGGTGTTGATGATATGGATCGTTTATCCATTTTTGACCGATTCGTACAAGCAACACAACGTAACATGGCAGAGTATTCTGGTAGTGGACTAGGATTATACATTAGTAAAATGATTGTAGAACTAATGGGCGGGAAAATATGGGTTGAACCCAATGTCAATCGAGGAAGTATTTTTAATTTTACAATACAATGCGTGGCCGCCACTCAAAGTGAAATTAGTACATTTAAAGGAACAGTACAACAAGTTGTTGCTCCTGTAGATGTCGATATGAATACACCACCGTTACGTGTACTAGTTGTAGAGGACAATGCTATTAATAGAAGTGTACTGGTACGATTGTTAGGAACTATGAATTGTACATGTACTGCTGCTAAAGATGGTGTCGAAGGGTATGAAATGTATAGACAAGGAGAATATGGTATGTTGTATTGAAAAATACTAATTTTTATAGATTTGGTGTTTATGGATGTGAGTATGCCTAGAATGAATGGATATGAGAGTACAAAGCAAATTAGAGATTACGAGACGCAAAATGGTCTAACACATGTTCACATAGTCGGACTGTCTGGAAATGCGAGACAAGAACATGCAGAGACTGGTATACAATCCGGAATGGATCAGTATATCACTAAGCCAATACAAAAGAAAGAGTTACTGCAGATTGTTGAGAATACTAATGGAAGATTACATGCAAAGACTTAAACTTTCTATTTACGTAGATAGCACATGTTCTCTTCAAGTCTCTTTAAAAACATTGGCATATCTTCATAATGTTCTATGAGATGAGGATGTTTGGTCTTGAGGTCCTGAATGTAAACATTAATTTCGTCCAGCGCTTTTGAGAATCCACCCACAGACTCGTCGATTTTCTTAGCAAAGCCGGAAATATACGCGTCTACCGGCAGCATACCAAAGGCATATCCTGACATGGCTTCTATTATATTAACAGTCAAACTCACAGATTTGAGTGACCCTTCTTGTCCCTCCATTGC
>JAESGV010000572.1_pt1 | contig 16231 bp, 18 predicted proteins | sample 9269781 | NCBI WGS metagenome assembly JAESGV01 (sample SAMN15741586, study PRJNA653496) | algae metagenome | isolation source: Tildeniella torsiva UHER 1998/13D and co-occurring heterotrophs from... | place: Slovakia: Slovak Paradise National Park, Hrabusice, Kosice Region | collected 2000-01-01 | reverse complement strand
CCAATATTCGTTTATTGTCATGTCCAAAACCATCCCTGTGATACCATCATCGGTCTCAAACTTTACTATGAAGCCAGGACCTTTAAATGTTGGTGTTTTTTCTTTCCCTAATCTCTTGTACTGGCAAACTCGTCAAGAAAATAATTTTCACGACCAAGGTTATGCTTTCTCGCTTCCTCCATGTCCTCTCTTTTAGATGACGTTGGGAAAATTCTTTTCTGCCATGAGTAGTCGTAACAAAAGATAAGGTACTGGCCATACTGTTGTACGCGCAGGTAGCCAGTTTGTGTCCATAGAATTTCTGGGTGTGTTCGTTGTGCGTATTCCAGAATTTTGGTAGGAATAATATTTGATATCTGTGTATTACTAAGCTCATTTTATAGCTCTAGCTTTGGATGCTCACTAAGAGGAACGTAGATAATTTTTGCACACATCTTTAGATGGGTGACCAACAATTATCTCTAATAATTACCAAGTTTACAACCGACAAATCCAACACAACAGCCTGCACGTGATACTACCTGGTACGATCACACCTTTTTTCATTTACTGTCTATGCTGACCAAACAACTACATCGCAAAACCTATTCTTTTGACCACAAATTCGCATCAAGTTTTCCGCATAGAATACATTTTGCAAATTTTGCTCTACAAAGTTAAAATAGTTACCAATCGTACTTGTCAAGTAAATGATCAACTGATCGCTATTTTCAGCTACATTAATCTTGATACATGGGTCAGATACGTTAAACGGAACGTCCAACTCCTCACAAGTATCACCAGTATCATATAATCGCAATATCTTAGAGTCTATATATTCTAGAATAAAACAGTACAACGTACCTGTAACAAAAATCGTGTAGTTTTGATACGTTACAATTAATTTTGCAGATTCAGGAAACACTGACGGTTTTCGGCCCACCATAATAACTCGACCACTTTCTAAACATGAGTATATAACATAGATTATACCCGTTAGACAGAATGTTCCCGTTGTTGACAAACAGTTATCATCTACATGTCTCTTGAACGCTTTTACAAGAATTGAAAAATCTTGCAGGCACACGCCAACCATAACACCACTTGTGGTGATACAGTAGCTTCTAGTCATATATCGAAACTTGGTTTCACATTCCATTTTTACAAACCTTTTACGTTCATAAGTGTACCGATACGCGTCACCACTTTTGGTTAACAAAACAACAGGTTGATCAAACTGAAAGGTTTGTATGGCTTGGATAAATTTTGGGTATTTATCACTGATTTTTTGTATGCCTATGCCGTTATAATCGTTACCGGCAAAGCTTCCTGATGCCCATACTGTTCCATCGTCACAAAAGAAGAAAGAGGAGCACCAACATGCTAAGACGCGCACTACTTTGAATGGTTGTCGCGTAAAGAATCTTATTTTGACTGGTTCTACTAGTGTCTTAAAGAACCATAATCCTTCTATGCCTAATTTGTTACGATCGTTTTCACCGACTGCATATACGCTTCCATCTTGTGTTAAGAATAGTGAATGTGAAGGTCCTATGGATACGTCGATTACAGAATACGGTGCGAATATTAATTTGTCGAGGTTTGGTTTGTATGGTGTATCGTGAAATAAAGATGCTGTACCAAAGTCTTCGTCTGTAACGAGAGGTGTAATTGTATTAAATTCGCGTCCGTAACGACCACAGTTACTGTATTTGTTATCTCCTATGCAAAACACTGTGCACTCTTGCATTGTTTGAAAACCAACAACTTTTGTAATCAAAAAACAAGTTTATCACGTTTGATCTTTGGCCATACTCAAATAAAAGTTAACGCAACGTTGTTTCCTTGTGTAGTCCAACGAGTTGGATAATATGTCATACAGTAGCTTATAGTACCGTTGTTCGTTCGGTAACGCTTGATACACACTCTTGATTGAATGGAAAAGATTATCTAACATGGATAATGGTACTAGTTGTGAACATTGGATCAGTGCCTTTAGCATGCCCTCTAGTTGGAATGGTTTTTGATCCGTAGATCGAAGGGCAGGTTTTTTACGCGATAGTTCATCAAGGATAGCACGTTGCATGGTTGTGATCATAAACCATACGACTTGAAGATCTTTTTCGGAAGGCTTTGCCGTTGTTGACTTTAAATCGAGTAGCATGGTTACCAATTTGTCGAATTTGCTCAAGAAATGTGAATACAAGTGGTTTTTCTTTCTATCGAAAAGTTAACAAACGCTAGTAACAACATACTTGGTGCTGTTTTCAACTACTAGTTTCATATAATAAGGAATGAGTTGATGCCGCATCGTGTGCTCCTCTTTGAAAAAATGCAAAAACAATTCATGAGCGATGTTCACAACAACGATATTTGAACTCTAAAATGCGTTAAAACATGTAATAATGTCCTACCTGCAACCCTTTGAACATGAATGATACAATTTGTTCCACATTATCACTAAAGATCCAAAATTTGCTAATCCACAACCAGAAAACACTCTTACTCATACCAACAGGGTCACTAGGTATCTCTTGTTCCGGTATCATCATGGGTGGTATCTTGGTCACTACATCATCTTGTCTCATACTACTATCTGTTTTTGTAAATTCCAAATTGGATAAAATTCGAGTAATTTGTTGCAATTGTTGTACTGTTACTAGTTCTGTTTCTTTGTTGAGATTTGGTTCGAAACTAAGCTTGTAAAGCAGTTGATCTACAGAGTGTGAACACTTTTGCATGTACTTTCGAACAGATTCTGATAGTATAGATCGTTTCTTTTCATCTTTGATGAGGTTTCTCCATGCGTTATAAGTACGAGTTGACCAATCTTCGATAAGTGGTAGTAGCTGATCTCTTTGTTCACGAGTGTTACATAATAGACTAATCGCGTTGACAATAATTGCACGTGACTCGAACAACTCGCTTTCTACTCTAGCTTTAACAACTTTTGCATATTCTGCAGGTGCTGTAATATTGATCACTTCTTTGTATAATTCATGCTCTAAGAGATCCCACAGTTGTCTCCATGGTACACACTGAGCTTGTGCAGCGATAACTGTAGTAATTGGATCATTAAACGTTAGCAATGGCTTCATATCATCTTGTTTCGTACTCAAACTATTTTGTTAATTTGTAAAACGTTTCTTACGTGATAGCAAGTGCTGCAGAATTTCTTGTGTAATCATTTGGACTTTCCGTAACAACTTTTTTCCACATCTCGATACGATCAGGGTACTGTGCACACAATCCGTAGACAAAGTTGAAAATGGCTCTCGAGTGTTTGAATTGAAAATCATAATCGGCGATTCTAGTGACATCATCAACAATGGGTTCTTTTCTGTCGGCTGCACCCATAACTTGTCGTACCACTTGTTCATCTCCATTTTTCAAGAATATAATCCCTTTCAAAATTTCCGAATAGGCATGGAATGGGAATGTACCTTTATCTCGACAGTAACTCAATATATGTGGTAGTTTGTTCTTTAAAAAGTTTTTGAACATGATAGTTACTTTGTTTCGTGATTGTTCGTTCACTATCGAGTAACTAACTCCTAATAGTTTAAACGCTTTTCCAACTAGTGATAATCTTCCTCCCCATCGTGTGAGAATTCCTTCACATTCGTTCACAATGTCGCAACGACCACCGATTTGTATACATAAACTTAGTAACCTCATGGTACGAATTAGCTTCTGCTGTGATGGTTCATGCGTTGGTGTGATCGTTTTCACAAGTCTTGTGAATAGTTTCGATAATCGATCAGTCAGTGGTTGTGGATTATTTCCTATAATTGACTTGACTAGTGGCTTATTTGCAGCGAGAAACTCGAGTTGCATGTTTTCTTGTCGATGCGTTTCTTCGTTTTCGATCAGTACTTGTATACTGTACTTGATTTGTTCAAAAATTTCTGGCATGTTTGGTTGATCAGGTAACATGCTATCTCGTTGTACTAGTCGTAGTCGGTGAGCTTCAAAGTAGTTATTTAGCGCTTTATCGATACCACTATGTGTAAGTTGCGTGTGAATTGTTCTTACTTGTTTTCAATGAATCGTAAGCGTCTTCGTAGTATGATATCAATCCATTCTTGTATTTTGTAGCCGTACAAGTTTTCATCTCCTCTCTATTTTGTTATTTTGCTGTTGTGTAACTTACTAATTCTCTAATACGCATGAGTATGCTTTTAGTGTCTGCGTATGACTCGTCTTTCACGTGTAGTAGCTTTACCGCTAGAAATTGCAAGTAGATGAGCACTGCTAATCTTTCTTTTTGTACATTAGGGTCTGATTGTTGCTTGTAACTGGAATATGTTAAATTGTAGTGAACGATTTGTACCTTCGTGCGATTTGTTTTGCATTATTAAAATCTTTAGCGTGTAAGAGTTCATGAATGATATCTTTAAATGTATGTGCATGGTTTCTGTGTAGTAGTTCATTTGTGACGTATAAATACTGATGCTGTTTCAGTACTTTTGCATCAGTATCTGTATGTTTGAGAATGTCTTTTATCGCTGCTAAGTGTTCGAAACATCTTGCTGTTAGTTTAGAGTCGTATAGTGTTACCCATAGAATATAATAGTTCCAATAACCGCTGCATTGAATGTAGCGCGTGGATCATCCGTTTCGTCCGATTTTCCACCATTTAAAATATCATCTTTGAATGTGTACGGTAATTCTTTTTGTTCGCCAGTGAATTGTTTGTTCATATCATCTTTCACAACATCAACGAGATGGTCAACTATTTTTACATGTTTTTTACGTGGAAGTGTCTCTAGCACTTCTCCTGGTTTGTTGTTCTCTATTTTTAGGGACAAGACCAGTTGTTGAGGTTTTTGCATTCTAATGGGGTTGACCTTTGTTACAATAGTGAAACTTCAAAACTAGAAACACATGGGCAAAGCATCACGTGAAAGAAAGGCTCGTGAGGAAGAAAAAGTATTTTCTATGAGGGACAGTATCTAGCATCGAACCGAGGCTTACTGGACAACAAAGCAGCACTGTGTAGCGTTCCAAAAATGAAATCATCTGACCAAGAACAAATGCAACTAATGTTCGCAATTCAAGAGTCCAAAAAACAATACGAAGAGATGGAGCTACAACGAATGCGAGTCTTGGACCACCTTAGTGTAGGCGTCACAGAGGAAAGCAATATGAATGCATTTGCGAGTGCCGTACGCAAACAATACGGATACCAAGTTGAAGAGGAAAAATTCGAATACGAAGCAGAAGATATTGCTTCAGATTATGAATTTGAAGAGGAAGAAGATGTACTATCAGAACTAGACACACCAACTGCAATTCGTGAACAACAAATCGCAGAAATGACTGAATTAATTCAGATACTAGAGTCAGAAGCAAAAGAAAAAGATAAAAACATAGCTCAGCTAAGAAACCATATTTTAAGAATGAAAATGAGACGTGAGTTAGTTAACCTTTGTGAGCTCTGTAAAGTTTCAGAAATTGGATTTGCTCACATCCCATGTGGTCACGTTGCATGTTCAGAATGCAGGTCTGACAACACGTGTCCTATTTGCACTGTTAAAATAAAACGAACCATGCAAGTATTTATGTAAACTTCGTTTTCGATTTTGCAAACAAATGGAACAACCTGACGAAGAACAGATAACCGTCGAAGAGACTGCACAAGGCAAAGAACAAATACCGTTCAACTTTACACCAAAGAAACCACGCAGAGTAAAGCAGAAAAAATGGCAGAAGAGAGAAAACGAAGACAAGCAAGAACAACCTCGCGTACTTGGACATGCTGTGCTAACAAAACCTGCGTACGATGATTGTAGATTACTGGGACCTAATGGAGAGTTGATGGCGAAAATTAATATCAAACGATTTAATTGGTACTTGAAAAAGGGGATTGCGACACAAGTATATTCATTTTCACCGTATTAACTATTTAAAAGGTTGATGAACACTCTATTCAACTCAATTTTGAACCAAAAGGACTTGGAAATGCCAATGATCCTTTTTATCTTGGACCTATGGTTAATCGTTGCGTTTGCTGTGGTGACGACTCCAATTACACAAAACATCATATTGTACCATACGAATACCGCAAATGTTTCCCTAAAGAGTTCAAGGTATGTTTAATATCGTTATTACTAACTGTTGTAGAGTAGAGCAAATCACGATGTTGTTCTATTATGCGCAAAATGTCACGAAGATTACGAAACAGAAGCAATGCGATACAAGAAAGAACAAATTGTAGACAAGTATCAAATTCCAGTCCATGGAACAGGCATCACTCGCGATGTAAATGTTGTTCGTGCTACGAGAAACGCAAACGCTTTGAAAAACTTTTCTGATCGCCTACCAGAGACAAGATTCAAAGAACTAGTACTTCAGGTAAACGAGTTTCTGGGAAAGACAGAAAACTTGGACGTTACACCTACAGACGAAGAATTAGATGAGATCATGCGTAGAAACGATCTGGTTGGTGTTGAAGAGTTTGAATCTCATGGAGAACAAGTTGTTAGCAAATTAATTCAAGAACCACTTGCGAATGACGATTTTGAACAAGTAGAAGAGAATTTGAATGAGTTTTGTATTTCGTGGAGGGAACACTTTTTGGAAACTATGAAACCCAAATTTATGAGTGAACATTGGGATCCTCGTCGCAAATTAGATCGTAGATAAATGATACAGTTGTTATTCGATGTTTGGTGGTTGTTCTATCCACGCACTAACGATGTGTTGTCCTGGTAGCATAACTAGTCCTAATCGCCGTTTCTCTTCTACTGTGTATGTTAGTTTATGTTGACATTTTCGTACTATTGCCTTCGCCAGTTTTTCTGTATTCATTTGTATCGTTTAGAACTACATTTTTTAGATTGTCAACACAAACAAATCGCCCGACAAATGATCGTCCATCAGTCAACGTTACACGCATAAATTGTCGCACCCAACCTACCACTACTTCTTTTGCTTCATTCTTGTCTACTTGCGGCGAGAATTCTGGTATCGTTGTAGTTTGCATTATGTGTTTCGAGTTGCAGATAGCGTTGTTGTGGCTTCTGTTTTTGTTTGTGTGTTTGTTTCGGTTGAGTAAAAAACAAGACGTCAAGCATATTCTCAACACGTGCGAGCTTGGGAGAACACCACGGATACGTTATGATACTTATGCGATGTTCGCTCGAGAGAGCTGCGCGTTTTATATTGAGTAGATATATGTCGACAAAATTAATAGCGTCAAAATAACTCGACGAGTGAAATACTTTTGTACAAGATAGATGACAGTTGATCATAAGTTTCAAAAAATCATTTAATATTTACAAGTACAACGCCAACTATGGAATTACTTTTCAAGCTTCTTGACAAAAGAGCTGAGTCTACGTTGTTGAGGAACGCATGCGCATCTATCACCACCTGGTGCAGTGGTCATACCAGCATCGTACCAATGAATCCATCCAGCAGCACAAGTCCAACATGGTTCAGGCGCAGATGGTGTTGGAACACAAGCGCATCTATCAGCTGGTTGAGTCATTCCTGGTACATCATACCAGTGAACGTGGCCGGCAGGGCAAGTCCAACATGGTTCAGGTGTTGGTGCAGGAGTTGGAACACATGCACACTTGTCTTCTGGTTCAGCCATACCTTCAATGTCGTACCAATGGACATGACCGGCAGGGCAAGTCCAACATGGCTCAGGTGTTGGGTTTGGTATTGGTACACATGCACAAACATCAGCTGGTTTTTCCATTCCTGGCACGTCGAACCAGTGGATATATCCAGCAGGGCAAGTCCAACAATAGCCGTAATTTGGTGGTGCAGTAGTTGTTGGTGGTGCGCTTGGTTGTGGTGCTTGAGTGGTGGCAGTGCACGTGCTTGGAGTGATGGCTAACAAGTAGTCGTTACGGTAGTTTCCACTGTTATAAAAGGTAACACCACAGTTGCTGTTGTCGTTAAAGTGTGGTTCAACGCCTGGGGTTACAAAGCGATTGCAAAAGTTTGGATTTGATTGAGTTTGATCGATACTAGAGAACATTGACAACACGAGTTGACTGTTTCCGGCAGCTTTAGCAGCGTTGTATGCAGCAGTAACGTCAACTGGTGTGCTGATGCAGTCATCCTCCATGTTGAGTCTAGTGGTATCTTGGTTGTTGTAGAATGGACATTGGGAATTGATTCCTCCTTGGTTGGTGATAGTAGCCATTGGATCTTGAAGCGTGGAGATTGTTAAACTCAACTTGTCAGTGTTGACGCAGTTGCGACCTCTGACATAGATCTCTACTTTGGATGGAGTGACAACAGTGCTGCTGATGTCAAAACCAATGTAGAAGCCTCCACGTGAGTTACCAGTAAAGTCATATTCAATATTGTGGCTGCAGCTCGTTCCACCTGGAGATGAGCCTGTAATCAAGTCATTCTTGGCGAAGACAACCTTTTGAGTGCAAGCGTTTGTTGGTGCGCTTGATGGTTGAGTTGCTTGTGATTGAGTTTTGATGTCAAGGAAAATCTTTCTTGTGTCCACAGAAGTATAGCATGTTACGGCATCTGGTTTTGGAGTGACAGGTGCGTTAAGGCGGCAGCGACTTCCTCCCTTATAGCTGATAGTAGCTGCGAATTGAGTTCTTCCAGCTACTACGGCATCTTTTAATGCTTGGGTAACATCAACTCCATTGCTGTTACATTGGGCATCAAAGCCTGCGTCTAAGTAATTTCTTGGTGGGTACATTGGTACCTCATTAACTGGGCAACGATAGTCAAAGCCGTCATCAGCTCCAAATCCTGGATACATAGTAGATTGATAAGGACTGAGCAAGTAGCTGACTTGGAATTCAGTAGGATTTAAGCAGTCATCAAACTCTGCGTTAAGTCTCGCAGAAATGATGTCATTGGCGTTCAACCCATCGATAGGGATCGAGAATAAATTGTCTGGAATTGAGAAATAGAGTGATCTCAACTCAAAAGTATCACTACTTTGGCAGCTCGTTCCACCGTGCGTGCCGATAGTAGTGTAAGCGATGTTGCTGTATCTGACTTGGTCAGCCAGCACTAGCGATGTGGCTAGTAGTGCTAATAGTATAATGGCCTTCATTGTTTTTTTTATGACTTTGAAGAACGTGAACAGACTCTCTTTTAAACCCACCAAGCAGTATTTTTGTTATCTTCTTTCCATCTTTGGTAAAACTTGGACTAACACACAACTATACGCCAGCTTTTAGCTGCAACTTGATAATATTGGTTATCGCAGCAATTATGCTACAAATCAGGCAAGATGTGTTCAAAAATACAACCATTTAGCTCAAATTTGAAGCGACTAGTGGAATAACTTTCAAGCTTTTCGTTCGTTGTAAATTCATTTACGTGGTTTACTTTCTTGCCACTTGTTATGCTTCGCTCAAGGTCAATTTTATTTGACAAAATGACAGACCAACGACTATGGATACGCGATTGTCCTTGCTGTGATCACTGTTATGAATATGCGTTTCAGTGTACGTGTGGAACAATCAACACGAACACTGAAGAGAGACCAACTGATAATTTAACACAGAAAGAAAAAATCGAACTAATCAAAAACTTCATCAAGACTGTTAACGTACGATGCAAGGATAAAAGATGCAGCAAATAGTTCAAGAAACGCTTTGGTAGCTATGAAGATATATACAACCTCATACAAATGAACGAAAAGAAGATTATTGCTGTTGTCTATCAGCAAGTCGATAAAACAAAAGATCAAGCGCGGATTACCGGCGAGAGCGTACACGAAATTTGTGGTGCTGCATTAACACAATTTTTCGAGTTTAAATGGGCGTTTATGATTCGAACACACATACTAGCGATACATAAAGTAGTTTTCCCACATGAACTATCAAAGATAGAAGACCTAATACAACTATTACTACGATGCTTTGACTATTGTTTTCCTCAAGAAATTGTTCGAAGTCAAGGAAGATATGAAGAAGTCTTTCACACGATAAGTTCATTGGCTAGTATCGGCGGAATACCAGTAAAAGAGAAACTCAAAAACCTTCTACATTACGCCCATCAAGTCGAAATCAAATCAAGATACCGTGTAAAAGGGTCCGTTGTCGCTCTGAATCTTCTAGAACAAGACGTCATGGCCCACATGAACAGTCGCTACTGGTGAAAGAAGTGTTTGACATGTCACACAGAAATATCCATAATATGACACAAAGAATGTTGGATAATGGAATCACTCAGAATCTGAATGAGCAAAAAGGATACTGTATGTTTGTTACAGATATGTTCCAACGATTTATAAATTTTGAGTGGACAAAGTTACACGAACATGATGAGGTAGCCCTTGTTGGAACAAGAGGCAGTCAAAATATACCAGAGGATATGCAACTTACGCACCTAATTCTTATGATGATATTGAGTTCACTCAAGAGGTTTATAGAATTATGCACCGATGATGAGCAAAAATTGTCTCTCATTGGAATGCATTCACTTGATTCGTTACCAGTATCTTGTTTTGTTGCAAACAGACAGAGAAAGCAGGTTCAAGGTGTCCAACATGCAAGTGTGCGTTCTATTGTAGCCGTGAATGTCAACACAAAGATTGGAAACAACACAAAGAGCTATGTAAAGAGATAGTGGACAACAGACACAAGTTGGAGCAAAAGATAGAAGAAATGTTAAAAGAATAAATGATCAAAGACTATTTTATACAAATATCACAAAATGCAGAAGAATGCAAAACTCTACTCAGTGCCACATACATATTTGTTATTTCTTTTCCAGAATTCTTAATTGTCCACGCGCGTATTGTACCATCAATGCTTCCAGAAAGTATAGTAGTTTTTCCCAGCAAACCAAGGCTCAAAACATCTCTTGTATGTCCTTTTAGCGTCGCCTCGCACTTTCCACTTTTAATGTTCCAAATATTTACTTTATAATCTCTCGCGCAACTGGCAAGGTAGTTATTTCCAAGCGGCAGCAAATATTTTATGTTTTCCTTATTCACTGTCTCTGTAGCCACAATACAAGTTCTATCTTTAATGTTCCAAATGCGAATCATTTTTTCCCAACCAGAAGAAGCAAGAATATTATAGTTGACAAGCGCCATACACAGTACACCATCAGTAGAGCCATGAAGACTATCCTGGTAAGTAAATTCTTCTGCTACTTGACCGTATTGGTCAAAAGCTCGGTACAAAAAAATACTTCCTTGTACATTGGCAAGAGCGATCATACCATCGCCAATGTTCTCGATGCATGTTGCGCTTTCTTCGTTTCTTTTGAGTACTATTGATGTTGTACCTGTCTCAATGTTCCAAACACATAAATTTGACTTGGAAGGGCATGTTGTCAAAATGTGTTTCTTCGTAAGGTAGAACATACGCTTTTGTGAGTCCGAGTTTGAGGTCTCGCCAGTTCCTGTCCAAATAACTTTTTGAGTTTTCCAGTTGTACACAGTTAAAGTTCCATCAACAAGAAACGCGAACTGTGAGTAATCATCGTCAGTCCCTGGTACGAAAAAGTGTGGTGGTGGAACCGATATTAAGGTTCTTGTCTCAACAGAATCACCACGTATCGCTAATATTTGAAAATCTGTTTTTTTGTCGATATAGAATAGACACATATCCATTCTTCGCTAGTACTAAAGTGTTCTCGTCTAGTACACCAAACATGGATGCATCAACGGTAGTCAGCCATTTTTCATTTTCTGGTAGTTCGCTTGGTGATAGTAGACGATTTTGGCTGTTTATCTCGCGCAAATAACAATCGATGTACTTTTGTTGCTGTTCTTCGTCAGTCATTGTTTGGGTTTACTTGAGTTTTACAAGGAAACATCACGGGTACTAAACCACCGTTTTTACGGATAGCTAACTAAACAATCTGATGAACAAAATTGAATTTTAATTACAGAAGAGCTAGAATGGCGGCAAGTATTGCCAATATTCCCAATGTTATAGTGGAACTTCCATTAGTGCCAGCCGGTACACCAATTAAGCCATTTGAGCATGCTTTGTAGTTTTCAGTGATTTCCTTGACGGATAGATCATCATTGTACACGACACCACTTGGAATCAAGTTTTGAGCAACAAGACCAAAGTGAACTTGTCCCAATTTGCCAGTGCCACCTTTGACGTTAGCGGAAACAGCCAAATCGCCGTCTTTCCAAACAGCAATTATGCCATCACCAGAATCGTAGCTGATGTAAATGGTAATGTTTGTCCACTTCTTGTTAACGATCTTGGTAGTGGTGTTCAAAGAAATCAATGATGTGTAGTTGTTTTGATTTGGAACATAGTACAATCCCAAAGTGTTGTCTTGGTTGACGACAACTGATACGGCTCTGTCTCCTGGTGTCGTTCCTCCATCAGCTCCAATACGTGCTAGAGTAAAGTATCCACCGTTTGGAATCGTGACGTCATAATTTACCCATGCTTCAATGTAGGCTGGAGTAGAGAATGAACCGTTAGTGAGCTTGAATGGTTGATAAGCTGCGTATTGCCTATGGTCACTTCCCTCAATCGCAGAAATAGTAGTTTTGTGTGAGTATGTGCCAGAGCGTACAACTCCAGTATCTAGCGCGTTTTGGGAACCATCAGTATTATCGGTTACGTATTGAAAATCGCTTAGTGATTCGTATGAAGACGAGAAAGTACGGCAGTACTTGTTGGTGGGAACTTTTCTTAAAATTCTTCCCATTGTGATGTCATCGGGAACAGTTGGGTATGTGGCAGCGCTTACTACTGCTGCAACAAAGGCTACGAGTAATAGCTTGGAGTACATTTCTACAGAATGTGAAGCACAGAAAGTTTCCAATGGTTTTAATTATTCTGTGACAGGTCTAAAATAGTTTCTAAAATAGGACAAATCAAAGATAAAATAAATTAAAATCCACAATAAAGTCTAGATCTTATGTTCTCCTTACTAAGACAATTGTCTCGTTTGATCGCAAGATCTTAATTTTGGCCCAATTATTTCCAATACAACTTTGTGTTCACTACTTTGCAATATTTTTCTCGTACACAGTAATACACTCTCTCATTTCCATGATTTGTTGCTCTAACAGTGTGCTGGTATCTAAATACGGCGTGCCTTTATCCACGATTTGAACAATCTCATCTTTGACAATTTCTCTCAGTTTCTCTGTTCGTTGTGAAACTGGTAACGTTGCTGCAAAACGAGCTCTGATACGGTGCATGGAGTACGGCGTTAAAAGTCCCTCTAATTTGTTAATCGCAGCCACTGCGTCTTGGTGAGTTTCAAAATCTATAAATGCTACACCTTCGTGTAGTTTGTTGAGATTCGAACATTTGATGCGTCCTAGTTGAGACAATGCGTCTGCAAACGGAAACGGTCGTGGAATGTGCGAAACGTATACGTTTGTTGGTTGCGTGCTTTGCGTACTCTGTAGCCTCTTTTGAACGTACTGTTGTGATCTGATTTGTTGCTGTAGAGGTGTAAACACTACTAGAAGTTCATTTCTTCCTACTTGCTTTCCCTTAAATAACTCTATTGCACGTCTTGCATCTGCACTGTTTATAAAGTTCACGTAACTACAGTGAGAACAGAACAACAACTCACCCATATTCACCATCATCTAGAACAGATTCTAGTTCTCCAACAGTAGCAAACTCTTCGCGAAGATTAAACGACGGTGGAATGTTTTTAACATATACGTTCGTAAAATCGTAATAACTGAACGCAGAGTTTGCATCTTTTCTTTTGTGCATAGTTGACTAGAAACTACAAAACTTCAAGAATATTCGAAAACGAATTATTACAGTACAACCTTAACTTGATAACCAGGTACTGTTTGCTGAGGTTTTAATCTGCACTATTGTAACATATGAAAGCTATGACAGAAAACGCTCACCATGTCAAACTATGTTTTGTACTGATCGCTTATTTGCTGGTGTTTGTTCAATCTATTGTTGATAAATCGTGTGATGTTGTAATTGTTGGAGGAACAACAGCGGCCTTTGCAGCGGCAGTATCTTCAGCAGCAGAAGGTGTACAAACATGTCTCATTGAACCTACAGATTGGGTAGGAGGTCAATTAACTGCGAGTGGAGTATCAGCTATCGATTTTGCTTGGGAAACAAGAAAAGTAGGAAACAAAACATTTCCAGTGTACAAGTATGCTCGTATGCCGGAGAATCTCACTCCATCATTCACTGAGATACTTAAATTGACCAACAATACCGGCAGATGTTGGGTATCTACCAATTGTTATTTGCCTCAAACTATGCTCGAAGATGCTTTGCATCCACTCGAAGCAAAATATTCCAAAACACTACGCGTATTCAGAAACTCAGTTATAAAACGCGCACAGTACGACAAAAAAGCAGGAATAATTCAATCCGTTGATGTTATTCAACGAACCATCAAGCAAGGAGTAGCATGCAAAGGTTACGATGTACTTTTGCATTCAGATCTACCCGACTGGTACTCGGAATTGAATTCGCAACGATATTCCAAACAAGTTACTCGATTTGTCGCTCCACTGTTCATTGATGCAACAGAGTGGGGAGAGCTCATGGCCGTATCAAATGCCGACTACTTGCAAGGTATTGCCGAACAATTCGACGGTGATGTATCAGGAAAAGGTAACCCAGGAGATGATACATGTGGACAATCCACAGTATTTGGATTTGCCGAAATATACAATTCCGAAAAAAACAAAGAACCTGCGAATCCATACCCTGTGCCATATCCAAATCATTACAAAGAGGTCATGGAACATACATGGGAATTGGTATGGACATACAGAAGATTATACAGTCGAGGAACAGAAAAACCACAAGTAGGTGATATCACACTACAAAACTATTCTGGAAATGACTTCCCGTATGGGTACATATTCACGTCACGACAAGAAACACAAAAAACAGTTACAGATGATGCATGGATGGGTGGTGTTAACATGACTACTCTTAAAGAAGCAGAGTACTTGGCATATGGATGGCATTACTGGTTCAAAAAGAACAGTACGATTAGTGATTACATGACATTCAAGAAAGATGTATTTGGAACTTGTCATGGACTTGTTAAAGTGCCATATTTGCGTGATACTAGAAGATCTATTGGTATAGATGATTTTGTAATTCGTATCGCAGATCTAAGTGGTGATTTTACAAAGAGTGTAACAGGATTTGTGTATTCGGATCGTGTAGCGATAGGAAATTATCCTTGTGATATTCACTCGTTGAGACATTGTGAATACAAAGACTATATGAAGAATGAGTACCAAACGTTACCATTTTTTATTCCATTTAGAGCGATGACAAATCGTGTGTATGGGAACTTGTTAGTTACTGGAAAAACGATGGCACAGTCGTTTATGAGTAACGCAGCTGTGCGTTTACACCCTATCGAGTATAGTTCTGGTACAGCTACTGGTGTTGCAGCAGCGTACATGATCAAAAACAAACTTTCGACAACAAGACAAGCATATGAACAAATTTCCACCATTCAAACCATTATCGCTAAATATACGCCAATTCGATGGTTAATAGAAGGTAAATATTATCCTGAAAAATAAATTATTTATCTTTCAACATGTCTTTTTCCAACGCTAATCGCATCTTTTCAATCGCTGGAGCAGCGTCACTTCTTTCTACAAGTACATCTTCCTCTTTCTGTACAGTCAACCCTTGTGTCACTCCCTGTTTAATCTTTTGTCTTAGTGAAGCTCTTCTTTGTTCTTTATCTAGTTGTGCCTCTCTAATCTTGTTAAACTCTTCTATGAACGTTGCCAAATCTTGACAAAACGTTGCATAGGTTCCACTTTGCATTTGTTTATTATCTTCACCGAAAGCTTCGGCCAAAGCAGTAATTTTACTCGTCATGACTTCATGACGACTTTGGATCATTTCAATCGTGTATGTCGCTTCAGATACAAATTCATCCATAATTCTTTCAAAAGAGTCATCAGCGTTCAATGGATTAATTTTTGTTCTTTGTAACTTTTTCAACCCAGATTGTAACTCGTTCATTTTTTGTGTCAAACCACCTGGATCGACACGAGCAGCCGCTTGAATAGATGGTAATTGATCAGAAAACTTGATACTTGATTGTTTCGTGATGTATTGTACAATATATTCCATCAAATTGTTATGATCACCATCACTCACGGTAACACGTAATTGTGGTAATTTTGCCAAACTACTCATACGTATTCCAACTGCTTGCTTTCTTTCACCATTCAAAAAATTTCCAATAGCCAAAATAGTCGCCAATACACGATGGAACTCTTTTGATGTTAAAATCTCATCTGCAGTGGTGATAATTGTTTCTACATCGGCTCTTACCGATCCAA
>JAESGV010000571.1_pt1 | contig 16273 bp, 11 predicted proteins | sample 9269781 | NCBI WGS metagenome assembly JAESGV01 (sample SAMN15741586, study PRJNA653496) | algae metagenome | isolation source: Tildeniella torsiva UHER 1998/13D and co-occurring heterotrophs from... | place: Slovakia: Slovak Paradise National Park, Hrabusice, Kosice Region | collected 2000-01-01 | reverse complement strand
AGTGATAACTCATCGGGTGAGATTTTTATGATAATACCTGGGTCACTATGGGACCGTGTTTCTAGTTTTTTAACGGTTGTTTTTCCTGGTATTGTGTACAAACTAGATGCATTTACTTTTTGTTTGATTCGACTTTGGATCGCTTGTTGTTTTAAACGTAGTTCTTCCTGGATCGATACACGATTGCTACCGCCACGAGGTGAGAGTTGAATCTCATATGCACTAGTGTTTAGCATGATGCCACTTTGTCAACTAAAGTTTTCAGTTTGGAAAGAAAAAGACAAATGGAGTCACAGTGCAACTTATGGTACAGTTTGTTTCCTACTCGTGTTAGGCACTATGGAGATCTTTGGGCCTTGTTTTTGGTTATTTGATGCTTTGTAAACAAGCAAACTTTGATAGTGGACATGACACAACACATCACGTTCCACCGATTCTTTGTGTACAATTCAAAGTTTCAAGGAAAGCGAGAAGAGGATGATTACCTGAAAATGCTCTCTTTCTTCCCACAAGATTTAACAATGAACCAAAAAATGCGTTGCATAGGTCTCGCAGAAGCAACTACATCGTTCACAACGTACGAAAATAAGAAACAATAATTTAACAACTTAAGAACGTTTTCTAACGATCCAAACGAACAGTGCGAGACGTTATTATGCGATAATAAGCGACATGTATTTTTACAAGTAGAACCAGGGTACTGGACAGTTCTCACGTGTAACCTAGTTCAAGCAACAACCACACAACCAACTGATCCTAACAAAATCGATCGTATCAAAGATTTTGGAGTTTATGACGACTACAATTTATCATACAAAGTTTTAAAATCAGTTCTCAAGAACGCGTACGAAACGTTTCGCATATTCCAAGGGAAAATGGATGATATCGTTAACAAATCAGGTGTAGACTCACTACGAAACACATTAGATATGTTTTTCTCACGGTACCTACCTACGCTCCCTTTTTACGCACCAAACAACACTGCACAGATGAATATTTTCAACATACTAGATGGTATACATTTCCTACCTGTTGATCCAAACGTTTTTCTTTCCGTTCAATCGTTCATGAATCAAACAGCGAATCATTTCAACAAGAGAGCACCAACTCAACAAAGACAAACAAGACATTTACCAGTTATGAATTCAAATCTGGTCACGAAACAAGAATCACCAAAACAAACTATTCGAGCGACAATGTTCTTTTTCGATCACTATTTACTATTCAGTGGCGGAATTTCACACAATGAAGCAAAAATCGTAACGAATTATATTCCCGTCGTATTGGAAGAACGATGTAAAGAAATGCAACCTGGCGTATCTTACAAACGAGCATTGTTCAGCATTGCCAAAAATGATGGATATTTATCAGGTCCAGAAAACATTGGCAACAAAGATACAAGATTTACAGCGCCTAGAGTATACTTGGGAGAAAAACAAGAATCGCATGTGATCATATTCAAACAACAACGCGTCACGATTTTATTTTTCGTGAGTCCAAGCGTGTTTTCAAAGATCAAGTTCTATACAACGTTAGCAGAAATCGTCATGCCAGAAGTGACCAAATTGGCTTCCGTTATCGCAGAAAGTATCAATTTTATTCCAAGTTTTGATGACGTGTACAAGTATATCTATTTTAATCATATGAACTTGGCGATCAAGACATCTATTGCCAAGAAACATGGAATTGTACCAACAGAAGATGATTTGAAAGATGATTCAGATGGATTGAGTGGAAATAGTGCAACTGTGAAAGAAGCATTGCAAACGATTGCGCATATTCACACGCAATTTAACAAGTACGTTTTAATTTGAAAATTTACACGATTTAGGAGTAAAGATGGGTTAAAAGAGATTTACATGCGAACGAGAAAAGATAGTTGGGTTGTAGGAAAGTTATTTGGTGAAAGAGAATTTTACATTATTTTCGATCAAAAGTATTACTCATTGATGGAAGTACAAGGTATGTTTTATTGGTATTGACTAACGTTTTAGAACAAGTACACAAGGTTAGCAGTATCTTTTTCTCGGCGAGTTCGAATAAAGATTAACTTTGAGTTTAGTAGACGGTGTATGACTATCTACTTTGCGCAATCTGAGCTATCTTGGTTATCTTTGCTCAGTATTTTCAAAAGAATGGCCTTCCCATTCTTCATCTATCCACTCAAAATCAACCAGGCGAGTTTCATTGTCCAATGCATATTCCACAGTATCATACAGGCAATCAATCATTTCGTCAAATTCGTGTTGTTTGAAATGTGGAAGGGCAAAGCTGTACGTTATAAACGTTAGTGACATAAAATTCCTTTTGTGTGACAGCCCTGTAATGCGCGAACGTAGTACTACAATAGCTCTTAAATCTTTTTTATGCTTGCAGTCACAAGTAAGATTACATTATAAACTAATCAATAGCATTCAATGCTTGTATGCACGCAATCCACTACTTAGATTTATACAGTATCGATGCTTTTGCAAAGCTATTAGAGCTGTTCTTGAACATTTCATTTCCGTAGTGAATTTCGTACAGCAAATAAAGCGTGTTTTTTTATCGTCCTGACATTTGTGTAACGGCTTCTCGTAAAACTGCAGCGATCATTGGAACCAAGTGATTTGAGTTGGCAAGACGGTATTCTGTGTTATTAGTATTTGCGAACCAGGCCATGCGCTCCATAAATTCATCTGTGTCTAGGTTAGAATATAGTTTGTTCGTAGATATTGTGTTTGCCATTGACTGCACATAAAACTCGAAAACGGGAATAATTTTAATATCGTCCATGCCGCATTGTTCTTCCATTATAGCGTCCAAATACTTATGGCCAAGCCACGTTATCAGCTTCGTTTTGGTAGTACGAGAACGCATAACTTATGCATGACCTTATGATGATCTGATACCTCTTCGAATTGCCCATCTAGTGCGGGGTTATTTACTGATTAATTTTTTAGCGCTTTTATTAGGTTTAATTTTCCACCACACAACTCTGCTGTTGACCCAGGTGTTTTCCATCGTCACCAGCGTCTAACTTGCCTACAATTCTCGCGTATTAATCTCAAGGTATCGAAATGGGATCTCTTTGGAGGAGTGAAACCATTTCGTTGGTGTTGATTACTATGCAAAAAGAAGCTGCCTATGATACCACAAGTGCTTTAGGAAAACTTGGCTACGTTCAATTCCGTGATGTATGTGCAGTCGAAAATATTCATATTTAATTTTTAGTTGTGCAGTGAACTAAACGCGTTCCAAAGACAGTACGTTGGTGAAATTAAACAGTGCGAAGAGCTGGAGAGAATTATTCGATATTTTCACAAACTCATAACAGAAGCGGGAATTCCTATTCCAAAATCCAAAGAGAAGGACATACAAAACGTCGATTTATTCGAATTAGAAAACACTTTTGAAGAATATGAAAAAGATATGATCCAATACTCTGATGGAATAACTCGTCTACAAGAACAAGTCAATCGTTGTAAAGAATCGTCCTACGTCATCAAAGCATGCTTGAAAACACTCACAGAAGATGCTAATATCGTGATAAATGACGAGCACGGCGAAACTATTGTACAAAACGTAGCTGATGCAGATATTCACAGCGCAGATTTACACAGTCAAACGGAAGAAGTTTTAATTGAAGATAATGGCTCCTTATCACCAGTGGAAGAGAAACACGCACCACAAGGACTCGTAACAGGTGTAGTCGCACAAAACAAAATACCATCTATGCGAGTTCTAGTTAATCGCGCGAGTCGTGGAAATTCTATTCCAGAGTTTGCAGATATCGAAGAACCAATGTACGACGTTGCAACAGGAAAAGAGATTCAAAAATCAGTATTCGCAGTGTTCTTCCCAATAGGAGAAAACTTACACTTGCGCATCACAAAGATTAGTCAATCGTTAGGAGCAACTATTTACAAGTTTCCAGAAAACGCAGAAGAAGTATTAGAAAAATTAACACAACAAACACTCGAATTGGAAACAACGTTAAAGACAGCAACAGAACGAAGAAATGATTTTTTGAAACAAATCGCAGCGTTCTATGAGGAACGATTAGATCAAATACTCGCAAAGAAGGCTATTTACAATATCATGAACATGTACACGCATGAAATTCATGATTCTGCAATCGCGGAGGGATGGTTACCAACAAAATACATTCCAAAAGTTAGAGAAACATTAGAAGAAGCACAAAAGAGTAGTGGAGTACGATTACAGTCCATATTGGAAGAAATAGTTCATCAAGAAATTCCACCAACCTATTTTGAAACAAACAAGTTTACTAGTGCGTTTCAAGAAATTGTAAATGCATACGGTGTTCCTCGATACAAGGAAATGAACCCTGCTGTGTTCACCATTATCACTTTCCCGTTTTTATTTGCGGTCATGTTTGGCGATTGGGGTCACGGAATCATATTAACACTATTTGCCGCATCGTTGTGCATTTTTGAGAAAAAATTGGCAAAAGTTGCTGCAAAGAGTGAACTATTTGGAATGTTATTCCAAGGAAGATATATCGTTTTACTGATGGGATTGTTTTCCATTTGGACTGGACTACTCTACAATGATATTTTTGGTTTAGCCATCGATATCTGTGGAACAAGTTACCCAACCTTTGAAACAGATTCTCGTAACTCTACGTATGGAGTGTTCACTAATGAAACCTATCCGTTTGGTGTTGATCCTGCGTGGTACGGTACAGCGAACAAACTGTTATTTTATAACTCTCTCAAGATGAAAATGAGTGTCATTTTCGGAATTGGACAAATGTCACTTGGAATCATACTTGCTGGAATCAACATGTTGTACTTCCGACACATTGTTGACTTTTTCGTTGAATTCATTCCAGAATTGTTTATTTTACTATGTACTTTTGGTTACATGTGTCTTTTGATTATCATCAAGTGGTCACGAGATTGGAGGTACATTAGTGGAGGTGTTCCTGCGGTATTACCGACCATGACAGATTTCTTTTTGAAATTTTATTCCATGGAACAACCTAGAATATACGGTACAGCAGCAGGAAAAGAACAAGACATTATACAAATATGTTTACTCGCGATTGCAGCAGTAATGATTCCAATTTTGCTTTTGCCGAAACCTATTTATGATCACCTACATGCCAAGTATAAAAAGAAAAAACAAGGAAAACAAGATGTCGAAATGCGACATCGTTCTGTCTCTAAAGTTGTTATTAGTGCCGAAACAAACGAATCGGCACCAATTGACCCTTCTCAAATCAATATTGAAGAAGATGTCAAATCGGAACCGAAAACAGAACCACAAGAAACCATTGTCGAAATGCCACAAACGGAACATCAAGAAGTAGAAGATGATCCATTCAGCGAAAGACTTATCAAACAATTAATTCACACAATCGAGTTTGTACTAGGTGTTGTATCCAATACGGCTTCGTATTTGCGTTTATGGGCACTTTCTTTAGCTCATGCGCAATTATCAGAAGTGTTTTGGGATATGACTATGAATTTGATGCTTTCGTCAAGTAACGAAGGTGTAATCATATTTATCTCTACTGGTATTGCTCCCTTTTTGATGTTTATTGTTTGGTTTATCCTTACCATTGCTGTATTACTCGGTATGGAATCACTTTCTGCATTTTTGCACGCATTGAGATTACATTGGGTAGAATTCCAAAACAAGTTTTTCGTAGGCGATGGACACTTGTTTGAACCATTTAATCTCGATCTAGTACTCAAAGATGTAAAATTACAACAATCACAAGCAGAAGACGAATAAATTATTTATTAGCTAACTTGTATCGAATTTCACTTAGAACAATTCGTGGTGGATTATGTGCATATCTTCGGAACAATTTTAGTCCAACATTTGCGTACAATTCTTGTAACGTTGGTGCGTTTTTAATCAACGCTAACACTCCTTGTTTTGTGATCAATCGATTGTTTGCATTTAACAAACTAATTTCTTCAATTTGAGTACAACACTCTGTCAATGTTTTAAAATTTGCATCCACTAACGATAGTGATATGATTTGTTTCAAATTGGGTTGTGCGCGTAAAATGAAATCCAAATCGTCGGGAATGAGCGCATCTTGTGTCATGACTAACGATTCTAGTTCGATTCCACTCGTACATAACCACTCGATATCAATGAAACGTAATGGTGTTTCTAATATTTCTAATCGTTTTAGATTTTTGAATAATTGTATCGATTGTAGTGTATCTAAAACTCTACAATGTGATATCTTCAAGTGAGTTAATAATGTACTTGTTTGTGCGAATTGTTTCATTTCGTTTGGTGTAATATCTGAAGATTCAATATTGAGTCGCTCTAGTGGGAACGCGGTTGCGAGGGAACAATAATTTTCATGTGATAGTATACATCGTTTTATCTCGAGAGTAGTTACAGTTTTTGGCAGATTTGTTAATCCTCGTCCATTACTGTTTGGTATGTTTTCTATGAGTAGATTTGTAACGTTGGAACCGATTGTAGCTTCTGTGCTTGTGATACACTGGTGTTTGTACATTGGGAATTTTTGTACAAACGATTGGGTATCGGAAAAGAGTGTAAAAATGTAGTTTGAACTCTTGGATACAATTTCTGCGAGTTCTAGTGTATCACTATGAAAAAGCAATAGTACATCCTCAATGGTTTTTGGTGTATCTAGTTTTGTTCGGTTTTTATATTCATCAATAACAGATTCGAGCAGTGAACTGAACGTTATTCGTGTTAAAGATGGATATTTAAGAATAACATCGATAAAGTTTTCCAACGTTTGGTTTGGTGGTAATTTATGACCAAGTTTATATGTTGTGATTGAAGATAGCACGAGTCTGTCGAGTTCTTTGCTGACTAACCGTGTTCGATGTTTATCTAGCGTTGGCAAATACGATACGACAACTGACAAGATGTCTGTTGGCCAGTAGTGAGTTGTTTGCATTTGTTTCAGTTGACAAGAAATTCGAAATGAACGCAGCGTGGCTTTAAAAGTGCAACGAAATACGTGTTTGAGTGCAAACCTGCAAATCTAGATCATCTACTTCACCGTAAAGTTTAAATAAGCAAATTCCACTAGAGACCTATCACGTACGAAGATCTTGCCAGGTAGTGCCAAGAAAAACCTTTTATTAGCCAAGTATCAAAGAATAAAAAGATCAGATGAATTGCAGATCGATACAGCTTGTTTTGTTTATGTGCCTTCACTACACTCTGAAGTATTTGCCTTCAGGAGGGTTATCCACCACACGTCGTGTTAACACTACGACCAGTAGTGTGATCATGACTCAGTACGGCGTCATAACGTCCCCGCAATCATCATCACCCATGCAACAATTGTTGCACGTAACACCGCTGCCACGACTCAATCTGTATTTCACGTTGCTTATCAGGTTAATGTTCGATCTATTGGAGTTTTCGTATGTGAAAAACGGTTGATATTTGATTCGTTCGATTTTTACTGTCACGTGTTCGTAACGAGTTATCTAGTGGCTTGTGTATCGCCAGGTGTAGATTTAGATGGTGATTGTAGATATTATTAGTGAAATGATTTTCTGACCATCCATATGACTCGAAAATTGGACAGACAATGCGCAGCGAGTTAGGCTACACGCCGCCTGAACGAAAAGGAACTACTTCGAATATTCTGCGATTTAAATTAAAATAACTGTTATTGACACAGTTTGCGAATCGTTTCCGATGATGTTTATTTCACTGATGCTATTGACAACGTTGATTCAGCATTTGGTATAGTTTACGCTCATGACGCTCCCTTTTCACGAAAAGTTAGAATAACGTATTCCAATGGACACGCGTTGATGGTGACTTGTTTACTACGACTTTCGCTGCAATAGAATCGTTCTACATTACCGTGTGAATGTTGTTTGGTTGTCTGTTTACAAACTTCAGAATCAAATGTTTCTTTATTCACCATCCAATATGATATTCATAGGTCACCTGTGCGTTTGTTGTTTGAACGCACTAGTATTGCTTGGTTACAGATACACACTCTTAGACTTAGACAAGATTGTGTTTGACCATCTCTTTGCGTTGCAGTACGCGCTTTTGTTCCATACTCTTATACTCTGATGTTTGCGAAAATCGCGAAAAAGTGTCCATCATGTTCATAATTAGTTCCCTTTCAAAATCGACAAAGATGTCTGACAATGAGTCGACACTGCCATTAACACCAGTCGCTAGTACACTATGGATTTGTTCCGACAGTCCTTTTGGAACATTAACTTCTGCAATGGCACCAACGGTGAGGTACGTAGTGTAAATCTTGGTTGCCAATTCATGACGTTCTAGATTGTTCGTACATGCGTTAAACTTTTGGACTTCCATGTACGCTAGAATGTTTTCTGAGCAGAATTCACCTTTGCAATACTGTAGCCATACGCCAAACACGTCGCGAGCGCTATCACGACCTTCTAGTAGATCAACCAGAGTAGTACTCGAGTGACCTGCGATCTTCTTCTTGCCAAAGAGTTTTTTGTAGATAATCGCTATCATACAGGTACCGCCTGACAATAACGTCATGAGAATACCCATAAAGAACAAACTAACTCTAGTGCAAATCAAAATAACTAGAAAACGAACTGGTACGGCTTGGACAGACGGTAGAGTCTGTAAAATTTGGAATGTTATCGCACTAAGGGTGAATGGTGCCAGAGTTACTAGAAGAGCAAAATCTAAACGGAATAGTAGTGGATCTCGTACAGTAGAGAAAAAGTTTGAGAACCCTTCATCTTTTCCTTCCTTGATCAAGCCCCAAATCACAACAATAGCTGCGATAAGTACTGCAACTACTGCGAATGCACATCCTTGAGAAATCATTACGATTTGGGCGATGGCTTCTGTAAGTATGCTGGTATGGATAAGTGCGATAAGCACGGCAGCGATAATAGATTGCACTACGAAGACAATCAAAGTTGTGACAACAAACGTTTTGTCCGATGTCATGAATCGATGGAATCGGTACATATTTGGGTTAACGACTGCGTTCTCACCGTTCCACGCTACCAACTTCATGCGATTCAAGTTTGTTATAATGATGAAACGCATGACTTGTAGGCAAAGTATAATCACAACGATGACGGACATCGGTATACCTATGCACAGTGCAGTGCCAGAGATTCCCATCTTAGACATTGGTAAATACGGCTGATATTGTTATAAAGTTGTGCATACAATCGTACCTGATTTACCCATTGCGAAACTAGTAGCGCGGATGCTTGTACAAACAAAAACACTAGTAAAAAGGGTGGGTACAGCCCTCGTGACTTTAGTGGTTGCTCTTTCCGAAATACAAAGAATAAAAATAACATGAGTAACCGGATCAATGTGATGGGCGCATAGCTCACAACAATTTGAATTATGTTTAGGGCGTACATGCCGTTGGTAACTATGAGAGCATCCCCACTCAAAGTGCTGTTAGTGGTGTTCATTATGCAATCTTTCTGTTGGACGCTTCGTTCGTGGAATGATACCAAACCAAGATCGTGTCAATCTAACGTCTATCCAGATAGACGTATCTTGCTGATTTCTATTTATGCGCACCAATAACGTGCAGTTCTACAAACTTCTTCATGTAGATTCTCGAAGACAGAATTGTTCATTGTTTTCTCCGCCTTTGTCAACAAAACTCCACCATCACATTAAACAAAATTGTGTTTTGCCATTTCCTGGCGTTGAATGGCTTGCTGCTCTGCCATTCTCTTATACTCTGCTGTTTGAGAAAATCTCGAAAATACATCAGTCATATTCAAAACAAGCTCTCTTTCAAAATCCACAAACATATCAGCAAGAGAATCATCTTCTCCTTTTTGTAGATGAGCTTGGATCTGTTCGCGAATTGTTCTAGCTGTATTCACTTCGGCTACTGCACCACTAACCAAGTACGTGGTATAAATTTTTGTCGCCGATTCAAATCGTTCTTGATTGTTTGTACATCCGTGATATTTTTGGAGGTCGACGTAGGCCATGATGTTTTCAGAGCACCACTCACCTTTGCAGTACTCTTGGAACTCTTCTAGGCCTGTATCTCGCCCTCGCAGCATCTCGACCAAACTAGTGCTGTATCGATTTGTTATTGTCTTCCTAACAAAGAATTTCTTGTAAATAATCGCTATCATGCAAGTACCACCAGACAACAAACTTAAAAGTATACCAGTAAACAGTAAACAAACTCTAGTGCAAACAACAATAGGTAAGAAACGATTTGGAACCATCATGATTCCAGGAAGTGTTTGTAACACTTGGAAAGTGACAGTAGCTATGGTCACAGGAATTAACAGTAGTAAAATGATACAATCTACACGGAAAAGAAGTGGATCTCGTGATGGTGATAAAAAGTTCTTGAATCCTCTCTCTTTGCCTTCTACATAGATTCCCCACAACATGACAGCCATAGTGATCACAATAAACACAAACATTATGGCTATGGATTGCGCAACCATGATCAATTGTGCTATTAACTCAGTCATTACCTTGGTTTGTAGTAGAACGGTGAACAGTGTTCCTAGTAACAACTGTACGACCAACACGACGATTGTAGAAATCACAAAAGTGATATCACTTGTGAGTATACGGTGTATTAGATATTTCTTTTCACTTATTACTGCATTGTTGCCGTTCCAAACGACCAACTTCATGCGATTCAGATTTGTAATTAGCATGAAACGAATTACTTGCAAGCACAGTAAGTACACGACTACGACGGTGAATGGTAGCGCAAAGATAATCGCACTGCCGTACAAACCGATTTTTGAAATGGGTAAGTAGGGTTGATTTACCCACTGTGAAACCAAGAGTAACGAACTCTGCAGGATCATACTTAGCAGTAAAACAGGTGGATACCACCCTCGTGACTTTAGCGGCTGTTTTTTACGTAATATGAAGAAAAGAATTAACATAATAAATCGTATAATGTTAATCGGCGAATATCCAGCTGCTACTTGGATAATATTCAGTATATTCATGCCGTTAGTGATTGTCAGAGCGTCTGGGTTTATGGCTGTCGTGTTCGTAGTGTTCATCGCTTGACCGTTTGATGAGATAGTGCTCGTTTAGGCCAATCAAAGTTACTGACGTTGATTTGTTTGACAACACACACTGGCGCACAGAAGATGAAGAGATAACAAATTGTTTCCTGATACAGAAATTCGCTAATTTACTGTAAACGCGTGACGCAACTACAGTTCATATAATTTTCAGAAAACATGGGAGCAGCGTGTTCAGCTCCAGATAGTAGCACTGTCGAAGCTCCACACGCTCCAAACCATGACAGACCATCCCCACAAGCAAAGTCACAAAGTATAAAAATCTCTGAGAGCGTATTTGCCAGAAATTTTAAATTCGCAGTAGAGGAGTGGGATGAGGTACGCGCAGCAATACGACAAATGAACGTGAATAAACGCCAAGTATTCGCGGAAGTTGCTGCGTTTGAGGATATATGGGAAGAAGAATATTCGGAAGAACTACAAGCCAAGTATGATGTATGGGCTGAAAAAATGCAAAAGATTTTCGATATTCAAGCAAAAGCATATCGTCTTGCCAATAATTTGGAAGAACCTGAAGAGGAAGAATACTATGAAGGTGAAGATTACGAGTGCGACAACGAAGAAGACGATGAAGAAGGGGATGACGAAGACGACGAAGAATGCGAAGAGGAGGAAGAGGAAGAAGAATGCGACGAAGAGGAAGAAGATGTGGAAGAAGAGGAGGAAGAACCAAAGAAAGATAAGAAACAATCCAAGAAAGATTCCAAAAAAGATTCTAAGAAAGACGCCAAGAAAGACTCTAAAAAAGATTCTAAGAAAGACTCCAAAAAAGATTTCAAGAAAGATTCAAAGAAAGATGACGAAAAGAATGATAAGAAAGAAACCAAAAAAGATTTCAAAAAAGAAATCAAGAAAGATGAAAAGAAGGAAAATGTCATTCATACCCAAGAATCTACTGAACCAATCGACTACAAAGATTTAGTCGCGTCCGCTGATCGTGTTCTCGCGTTGTTTAAAAGTTCTATGAAAGTCACAAAATCCGATAAAGCAAGTATGGACAATTGGGCAGCATGTCTACTTGGTTGGAGAAAAGTGTACGCAAGTGGTGATCATAGTGAGGAAACTACAAAACAGTTGATTTACCATACCAAATGTGCCAAACAAGTTTACGCGAACGCAACGGGAACGTATCTTGCTGAAGATGAAGAGTTGGATGCTACAGATACAAGCAAAAAGTTTGTTGATGCCGAGTTCCCACCAGCCAAATGGAATATTAATTTCAAAGGCAAGGTCATGCTTGCTGCAAAACGTCCTTGTCAACTACAAAGAAATGCTGTTTTTAGTCCAAACGATGAATTTAACTTGTTTGATATTGATCAAGGACAGTTGGGTGATTGTTACTTTATTTCTGCTCTGGCTGCACTAACTTGTAAGAAAGGGTTAGTTGCCAAAATGGTCACTTTCAAAGATGAGAAGCTTGGAAAGTACACTTTCAAGTTTTTCAAGAATGGACGACCAGTGTTTGTGACTGTTGATGACTTGTTGCCAGTGGACGGTAGTGGTACTCCAAGTGGTGCAAGATCAAACATTGAGAACCATTTCTGGGTACCTATTATCGAAAAAGCATACGCCAAGTTGCATGGTGGTTACGAGCAGATCGGACAAGGTGGTCAACCTTGTGATTCCATTTTAGAGATGATTGGTGGCACTGAATACTCTCCGCCATGCAAGAGCGCTAACGTTGTGTTCAAAACGCTCACTACCAACTTTGACAATACTGTATTATGTTGCTTCTCAGATTTACCTCCAAAGATGAAAGCAGAGGAAACAAACGATAAAGGTGTTGTCAAAATGCACGCGTATTCAATCATGCAAGCGACAGAAATCAAAATTCCAGAAGATAACAAGACTTATAGATTAATAAAGATTAGAAATCCATGGGGAAACGCAGCATGGAAAGGAGAGTTTTGCGATAAACATAAATCGTGGACTCCAGGTTTGAAATCCGCTCTAAAAGTAGAACCATGGTTACAAGCAGAAGAAGGTATCTTTTGGATGACACCAGAAGATTTTGTTCAAGAGTTTTGTTATTTGAGTGGTGTCAAGATTTAATAAATGTATTCTCAATTGGCTCGTGTTATTAGTACATCTGTAAATAGATTCGAACTATTCGCTTGCACGAGTAGTTTTTCAAATAGCTTGTCGTGTGATTTCCCAAACAATCTCGCAGAATCTTCTCGTTAGAATTATAAAAGTATATCTTACTTTCTAGTAAATATGAACCCCAACCACACGCTATCACTTCATAGATAAACGCAGTTTTATCAGGTTCGCACTCCATTTTCGTCGGATATTCAAATTGATCGCGTAGACCATTTCCAAACTGTCCAAATGAACCATGTCCACATCCATACGCAAACCCTTCTTCCGTAGACATGATGCTATGGTACCCACCTGCACTCACACTTTTTACATTTTTAATCCTTTGTACTTGCGCCATACCTCCAGTTTCACTTCCGCGACCCAATTTTCCATACATACTTTGACCAACTGACCACACGTCACCAGTATCCGTTAAAAAGAGTGCGTGATAGTATCCTCCTGCTCCACTAATAAATTTTCCATTTTTTGGAATATCCCAACGTGTTATTTCTTGTGTAGTAACGTTCCCACCTTGCGTTAATAACGCGACAAAAATATCGCCTTGTCGTGAAATAAATGCGGAGAACTCGTATCCACCAAACGCTTCGACGATGAAATGTTTTTCTAACGCACTCAAATTGAGTTTGTGTTTGTTATTTCCGCTATAATGTACTTTTCCATCAGTCGTGAGCACAATTGAGTGGTAATAGCCTGCTCGTACTTTTGCTATTTTTTTTCCATCAAAATATTTATACTTGAAAGGTTCAGTTGCTCTCCCTCCTTCATTATCGAAGTTTAATTGTCCCATTGAATTATCTCCTAGTCCATATACAGCAAGTGTGTTTGATTCTGAAACGAGAAAGATGGAGTGGGTGTATCCGGATGCTGTTTCTATCACATGCTTTCCGGCGAATCCGAGTAAGGGTTGCGGTGCAGTATATGTCGCTGGCACGTTGGTTTTGTAGTAATCTTTGTTTCCAGTAGTGTAAACTTTACCAGATTCTGTTACGATGAGAGCGAGCTCATAACCAGATGCGACGTGTACGATTCTTTCGTTTGGATTTGGTAGAATTACTTCTTTGATGTTGAACTCACTGTTACCAGTGTAAAACAATCTACTTCTAGCACCTGGTACAAGAGTTCGTTGCGTCATGTGATTGTTTGTGTCCCATCTGATTGACAGCTGAAATCTGGTATTACAACTATTTATGATGCTTGTTAGCGAGAAAAGTTTCATAAAAATTTTGCTGTGCAAATTTGTAAACGAACGATGTCTGACAAAGCAAGCAAACGAGAAGCTCGCAGACAAAAACACAGAGAAGCAGTACTAGAGCTCAGTTCAATTTTTACACATTTGGACCTTGAACTATTACACAACTTCTACAAAAAAGCAAATGAATCCGTAGAAGGTGCCATAGAACTCATCATCGATCATTTAGAGACACAACCAACGCACGAAGAACCAATTTCTACAAAAATCATACAACCAGTTACACACGTACAAAAACTAGAAGAAAAAGTACAAGTTATTGCATCGTTATTATCACCTGCAGTTCCTACGCAATATATTATCGACTGTTTGAAACAATACGGCGGAGATGTCGAAATCGCACTTGGAGTACTTCAAGAAAGTATTAAAACACCAACACCAACGGGAATTAAAGAAGATTTCCCAGATAGAAACGAGAACGATGACATATTCGAAGAACAAATTGAAGAATCATACTCGAGCGAAGAAGAATTGATTATAGATGACGACGAGGGGTTCGAACTCGGTGAATCAGATTTTAATGATTATTTAATAGACCCACACGTGCAACAAGAAATGCAAATCGAACGTCTCGCAAAATTAGCAGAAGAACGTGATAAATTAGATTGGAAAATCGCTGCAGAGTTGGATCTATTCCAACGTAACATGTACACAGAATTAGGATTGGAAGAGCAACTCGTACAATTAGAAGTACAAATGCAATTAGGATCAGAACTAAACACGCTGTCACCTGAAGAAATTAGAGAACAAATACGCTCCTCTTCGTTTTACGTTATTAAAGATGTCTCCCACGCGCAAAGAATTATGGAAACCATTCTGAAAAAATCATTAACTGAATCAATACAAACGTTACAGCAAATGTTTGGTAAGGAGGGTGATATCAAAATTAGAACTGTTGTCAAAACGAATTTGGTTGAAAGGTTTGTCAACTTTGTGACAAGATTACAAGCAAAGAGAGGTATTGATGAATGTCCTGTTACGATGGCGTTTCATGGAACAAGTCCATATAACATTGAAAATATTCTAAAAATTGGACTAGTAGTTCCTGGTACTCATGGCGTGGAACATGCTACTGATACTGGATATTGGGGAAAAGGAATTTACTTGAGTCCAAATGCGAGCATTTCTGTATCGTATTGTAGAGGTGGTGGAGAGTTACTTGTTTGTGCGATCGTGCAAGGAAAAATATTCCAATGTACGCAATTGATTCATGGAGCTCCATTAACAGAAGGATACGACTCTCATGAAGATCCAAGTGGTAGTGAAATTATTCTTTTCGATGAAGCGCAAGTCGTGCCTATTTTCGTGATTAGTTTCCCACAGTTAGCTAACACAAGTGGAGCATCGTTCCAGAAATCAAAAGTAGGAAAAGTGTCAGAGACAGAAATCGCGAAAAATGAACAAAAACAAAGAAGAGTGAAGGGTATGTCGAAAAAGAAACAAGCGAAAGCGAAAATAAAAAAATAGTTGATTTAAAAATTGCGATATGGAGATTTGTACACTTGTTGCTCTTGTGGAGGATACATTGGAGCTGGTTGTTGATATGGCTGTTGTGGATAATTTGGTTGATGATATGGATTTGCGTTATATTGCTCCGATGGTGATTGGTAATAGTTCGATGGTGGTGGAGCTTGATAATTTAGTTGTGGAGGTGGTGCTTGGTAATTTACTTGCGGTGGTGGAGCTTGGTAACTATTTGGAGCGTAATTATTTTGATAATTTGGTGGAGCTTGATATGTTTGTTGAGGAGGTTGATAATTCGTTTGCGGAACCGGTGGCAGCATGCTCTTAGTGTACACATTATGTTGTTGTTGGGTTATGTGTTGCTGATACTGTTGTTGATGTTGGAGCATTGGTGGCGCCGATGGGTTTGTAGTGGTTACAGTGTATGAGCTTG
>JAESGV010000570.1_pt1 | contig 16291 bp, 10 predicted proteins | sample 9269781 | NCBI WGS metagenome assembly JAESGV01 (sample SAMN15741586, study PRJNA653496) | algae metagenome | isolation source: Tildeniella torsiva UHER 1998/13D and co-occurring heterotrophs from... | place: Slovakia: Slovak Paradise National Park, Hrabusice, Kosice Region | collected 2000-01-01 | reverse complement strand
AAGTTTGCACCTGTACCTCCTTGGTACTGTAACAACTTGCGGATTTCATCATCTTTTACTTTTCTATCATAGATGAGTGCCATTGCGATAAAATGCAAATGACTATTGGCTTCCATATCACCGGATACACGCAATGAAATTCCATGCTTTTTCGTAGAGTTGTTACTCCACTTTTTCAACCCTTCCTCGGTACGAATCTCACCACAATATTTGGTTTCGTTTTGCATGACATGGGCAGAAACATAGTCACCAAATATGACAAAAGTATCTGGTTTGTCGTAGCGTACATATCGGAATCGATGTTGCGCGCTATCGAAATCGAGCCAACATTTTCCTACGAGTTTCTTTTCGTGATTGTGGATCAAATACACGGCAATATTGCAACTGGGATTTTTTTCTGTTTGAGTGATGGCCAATAGTGTTCGACCTTCGATGCGGTGACGAATAATTGCGCGATGGGAAGGTTTTAACGTATGTACTGTTTCGTGTAAAAAATCGTTTGTACCTCCAATTTTGATTTTTAGAGTGTTTTCCAAGTGTTCATCGTGTTTGAGGGATATGAGTATGTTTTCAGATGGTTCGTATTTTTCGAGTTGTTTCTGGGTGATTGGAAGCATTTTGAATAGTGAAGCGTCATAATCTGTGATGAGAACGGATACCGAGATGAATCCTGGTTTGCCAACAAGATGAAGTTCATGAGCTGATAATTAGTTGATTGGAGGAGTATCACTTACAGGTTACGACATTCCTTTCGAACGTGTTCAAATTATTCAGCATGGCGTAACCTATTGACTTTTTCCGAAGTATTTGAGCTGAGTAGATTGATATTTTGATGTTTTCGAGGAAGCAATTCTCAATAGGTAAGAATACAACCTCATTCCAAATGGGGTTGGACCCTTTTCCACTCCTAGATCGTCGTTTAGCTTTGCCACTGCTCGCTACAAAGAATGTTGCTAAACTATGAGTATTGAGAATTGAAAAGACGTACAGACTGATAATGGTTTTTGCTCTAGTTTGTCAAATGGTGTTTCTGGGTACTCGGGTACGGGAATATAAGAATGAAGATCGAATTCAGTTGCATCATCAGTATTCTGCGACAGTTCGTCCATTTGTGAAAAACCGCTTCCTAATTCTCCATATGCACTGCCTAGGTCGAAATTTTGAATTTGTTGTTGAAGTTCAGACATGTTCATGCTCATAGGACGCGCGGAGGACTGTTTCTTACCGCGCATGCTGTCAAACATGTCGGAAAGAGATTTTCTGAAACTCTTTCTGCGCTCAGAGTCTGGTGTGACCAGACCACGTGCACTGTGGACTAGAATACGCACAGTCATTGATTTACGAGTGGAATTAATTTCAATCGCGTTCGCGACGTTGTCGAATTCATCACCTACTGTCGTGTTTGTATCTTCCATTTTAATTGACGTGAGACAGCAAAGTTTACTAAAAGCAAACAGCTAAATGCAAGTTAATTCACAATTCTGACTTAATTTTTTGTTGGACTAATCGCACAAGGTTACTGAATGTCACGCTGTTCAATACAGTGAGGACGAGTAAGTACTAAAATTCTATTAAATATTTAATGCAATCTTCTTGCTTGTGCTTCTACGTCTAACAGCTCTTGGTTGTACTGCTCCACTTTTCCAACCTTGTGATGTTTTCGTCTACGAATTACTACTACAGCTACGATAGCTATTATGGCGACCAAAGCAACACCAGCTACTGCACCAATAATACCTCCAACAATGCCACCGACGTTTACGCCTACTGCTGAAAGAACATCTCCAGTTGAGCTTGGTGTTGGTGCTCCTGGAGAAGATGTTCCTGGAGGAGATCCTGGTGTATTTGGTGATCCTGGCGAAGGTGCCGCTGCTGATACAGCTGTACTTGTTGATGCAAATACTGTCGTGTGGTTGCAACTACATGTGATAGAAGTTGCTGTTACATTAAGAGTTGAACATCCGTATGTACTCCAATCATTAGCATCAGAGCTCCAATAGGTACAGTTGTAGTTGAACTTTCCATTCAACGTGAAAGTACCTGCAATAGTAAATACGAGAGGTGTAGTTAGATCCTTGTGATCGGAAGAGGTTTGGTTGGTATCAGCACCACCTGCAAATTTAACGGTGAGTGTACTAGATGGTACAGTCTTTGATGAACTAGTAGCATACATGTTACTCTTTGTAATGATAATCTTGGTATCAATAAGTTGCTGATCAGCTCCTGTTAATCTTTGACCTGCTTTTACAGGAATTACAACTGTTTGACCAGAACCTATATCGACAGTCTTTGGTGCACCCAAGTTGCGAATATCATCGCGAACAGCGATCATTGTTAATGCACCTGATCCTAGTGTTTGTGTATCTCCTGATGCCATACTAGCAACAACGTTATCTAGTAGTTGTGATGAGATTGTTTGTACTTGTTGCATGACTGCTGCTCTCTTAATGGCTGCATCGCTACTGTTTGTAGGTGATGCAGTTGTAAGTTGAGCAAGAGTAGGTGTAGGCGACGCTTGGTTTGCATATCTTAGAGATCGTTTGACAACAGTGCCATTAGATGCTTTCGCTTTGGCAGCATCTAACATGTCATCGTTTAGAGCCTTGTTAGCAAGATTCTGTAGAGCAGAAGTTGCTACTTTGGCTGTATCAACACTAATTGCTACTGTTGATGTATTGAGTAAGTTTCCAATATAGTTTGCAGCAACTAGCGATGTATCATCTCCGAGACGATCAGTAGAGCTAGTTGCCGATTGAAGAGCGTTCAATCGACTTGTAAGTTGACTAGTTGTAGTAGCAGGTTCCGTGTAAGCAGTGATCTTGTTAATAAACGTATTTGTTAGTTGTTGTCTTGCTGCGAGTAACTCTTGATTCATCGCGCAATCGTTACCAAAGTATCCAGTGTTACATACACAAACTCCTGTAACGCATGTACCATGACCAGAACAGTCGTTTGTACATCTTAATTCTGGTGCACTGGTTGACGAACCTTGTGTTGGTGATTGTGTAGTTACAGCTGCAGAAACAGTTTGTTGAGCGCTGGAAATAACTGACAATGCTTGATTGATAAAGTTGAAAGCATCATCTTCACTAGCAGTGGTATCTGTTAGTGCTGATGTAGCTGCAGTCATAAAATACTCTGCAATAGCTGTTTGATTATATGCAGCTGCTCCAGTGTTGTTAGAACCTGCTTTTGGAATACCTGCGATTACAGGTGCAGTGACAGTGACATTAGTGGTGGAAGTAACACTGTTTCCAAAACTATCGGAAACTGTAGCTACTAGAACAATAGTACCATCAGAAGAAGTACTCATTGGTAGTTGTTTCGAGATGAAAGATTGAGTGGATGGGATACCAAGTGGTCTTGTGACACTGGTGGATCCTGATTGATCAATGTATGAGAATGCATATGTTAGAGCGTTTGTATCATCACCATTTCCGAAACCTGCGCATGTTAGCACAAAGTTATCGGTGACTGCTGCTCCAGATGTTGGAATAACTGAAAATGTACCAACGGTGAGTGCACTGGCAACTACAACAGTAGCTTCTGCGTATGCCGTTCTAACTCCAATGGTTACTGTTAATCTAAACGTGTAGGTAACAGCTGCGGTGAGCGTGTTACTCTCAATTACCAAGTTGGGTGAATTAGTCTTTGTGAGTGTCAACGTTCCTTGAGTAACTGTCCATGCGTATACAGCAGCAGCATCAGTGTCACTATTGTAGTTTACAATTCTACCGTTCAAGTTTACACGTGTTGATGTACCAATGGTACTTACAGGAATACCATCAATACGTAAGATGGGAGGGTTAGTGTCACTATAGATGAGTGTCACTTGTTCTGTGTATGTCTTGGATCCACGAGTAACAGTTAATGTGAACAAGTATGTCGCAGGTACCATAGAATTGGCAGCGAGTGTCAACGTGTTTGTTGATACAGCTGTGTAGTCATTTGCACAGTTATCTAGTGTACCATTGTTATTCTTTGCACAGGTCCATGCTACTGTTGCTCCTGAAGGTACACCAGTCTGCAATGCAGCAGCTACTTGACTATCAGGATCGTATATCAAAGCAGTAATTGTCGCTTCACGAGCTGTAGATAGAGTTCTTACAGCACCACCTACAATGATAACACGTAGTGGTTGTGAGTTTACAGTAACTGTCAATGACGCAGTAGTGTTTGCAGAACCTCTTCCTACCATGACTTGAAGACCATAAGTAGTATCCGCAGTAGGGAATGAGAATGGATTCAAGTACAAACGTCTAGTTTGTTGAGGAGTAGCTAGTGCTGCGATTTGTGGACCTGAAGTTTGTGACCATGTATAGTTGAGTTTTTGATCCATATTTCCAGAGCATGCAACAAATCTAACATTGGCATCAACTAGGAAGGGATCGATCATTCTTACTGATGCGCTAGCGATTGGTAGCGATACTACAGGTAGTGGAATACTTGATTTTGTTACAGTGAGTGTTGCAGGTGGGTTGTTTCTTCTACCCAAGTAACTTTCAACACTTAGTGAGAAAGTGAAGCTTTGTTGATATGGGCTGCTTGACTCGAACACTCGAGGAGGTAACATCAATATAGTAGAGAATGGGTTTGTAAAGTTTGCAATGAAACCTCTGATTTGATCTACTACAGCCGAAATGGCAACATCGTAGTCGTACTGATCGATGCCTACAGACAAGTACTCGCTGTTTACGCTCCATAAATACTTGAGAGCTCTATTCTCATTAGATTGTGCGTTAGCAACTAGCGTTACACTATCACATGGATTTAGTGTCTTGGGTCCAGAGATTGTAACTGTTGGACGTACAGGTGAAATGTTTTCCGTCACTCCTACAGTTACAGATACTCCGTTAACAGCAGCGAAGAGCTTGAGTCTTGCACCAGGTAGCACATTGGCGTCTCCACCAAGTACAACAGTTAATGGTATACCTTTGTACACGTTTTGATTTGCAAGGCCGGTAACGACAACGATATCACGAGTGATACTCTTTGATGCGATCGATGCTCTGCAAACGGCTTGACCAAGTGCTGCTCCATTATTACCAAAGAGTCTTTGACATGGGAACATGACATCTCTATCAATTCCACTGTTCAAGATTCCTAGTACATCAATACCAAGTTGCACGTTGGCTGTGTTATCAGTCAACGATATGGAACCTATCAATGCGTTTCCTTGATCATTGAATTGTAAGTCGGAGACAAAACTAGCGCAACTACCACCGAAATAGTTGGTGAGTAGCGTACAATCAGTGTTTGGAATTGGTATACTACAGTTTCTACCAATGTAACCAGTGTCGCATTGACAGAACAATCCATTTTGTACACATTTTCCGTGTCCTGAACAAACAATGTAGTCGTTTCCTCCTACATCATCGCAGATACTTGGTTGAAAATAGGTGAACGACGTACAGACAGTTGTTGAAGATGGCTCGCAAACGCTGTTCCTTGTGGCGTCATCTAAACTACATGAACTAAAGAACGCGTTACACACTGCAGGACAAACTGGTAAACGAACAATTTGATCACTGCTGAGTAGCTGTTGTACTGGTACACCTGTTGGACATGCTGGATACAACGATGAGCACAAATAGTTCTTGTAACTGTAAATACATGCCTTGTTTGGATTTGGCATGTCAACCTTGGAAGTGTTGAGTTTTGCGTTGATAAAATCATCATTTTGTCTAACAATTTCGTATGGACCTTGTGTTGATAAACGATTGATCATTACAGGGTAGTTTAGTGGACATACTGTACTTGCCACATACTCACATGATGTTACGCGAACAGGTATGGAGCAATCACTTCCTGACCAACCAGCGTTACATGAACACGCTGATGGACCAGTGCATCTACCATTTCCTGCGCAGATTCTACCATTAGTTGTAGAGGCTGGACATGAGAATATGTCACAGTTAGGTCCTGAATAACCAGGTTTGCATACACAGTTATTGTTCGAGATGCAAGCTCCATTTCCGCTGCAGACAGCAGTATGGTTACTATCGTATCCGTTGCACTTCCATGTAACTACAGTTGCCGTTTGACATGCATCTCCTGACCAACCAGCGTTACACAAACAAGTGCTTGAACTAATACATTTACCACGTTGTGAGCAAACATCTGGACTATTAGAGCCAACAAACGCGTTAACTGCTTGGTTAACACCAGTGGTGGTGTTTCTGTATACTGTTGTTCTGCAACCGTATTCACCACAGAGTGGACCAAAGTATCCATTGTTACAAACGCAAACGTTTGGTGCGATACAAATACCACTACCTGAGCATACTCTGTATACAGAGTCTTTTGGAATACCACCACAGGTGTAGCTACTACAATCTTGACCAATGTATCCTGCTTTGCAGTTACAACTATCTTTAGCTGCGCACTTTCCTTGTCCAGAACATGCTAGTTCAGAAGACGCTGCATAGCCGAAACATGTCACTTGAGCGGCAGCAGCAGGAGCAGCGGTGGTTGTAGTAGTTGGCGCAGGAGTTGCAAAGATTGATTTCTCGCAGTTAGCACCATAGTATCCAGAAGTTACGTTACAGATACAATAGTTGTTGGAGTAGCAAACACCGTGACCGGAGCAAACACTTGGACTTGATGATGCGACTCCATTACATGTAAATTCGAGTGGAGGGTTGGTTACGTTCGTGTTGTATGGAGAGACAGTTGTTACTCCGGCAGTATTGTTCGGCATAATACACGTGTTCGGAGCAACACATTTTCCTATTCCGCTACATACTTGTGGTGAGTTGAATGGAATACCTAAACATAGGTATCCTGAACAATCAGCATTATAGTATCCAGTTGGGCAACTACAAGTGTTGAACGAGATACACTTGCCTTTTCCACTACATGCTGTGTTATTTGCTTTATCGATTCCATAACATGACCAATTCTCGCAATTTGGACCTGTACTTCCAGCAAAGCATGAACAGTTGTTTGGTGCTTGACACCAACCCTTTTGTGAACATACAGAGGTGTTGTAGTTGAATATGCCACCGCATGTCCATGAAGTACAATAGTCGCCAGAGTAACCAGGGTTACATTGGCACTTATCTTTGGCAACACACGATCCTCTGTTGGAGCATACTCCAGTAGTGTTTGGTAACAATCCGTAGCACGTGAATTGTTCGCAGTTCTTTCCTTGGAATCCTTGCTTACATCCACAAACACCAGTGTTCAAACATACACCGTTACCGCTACATACAGTAGCATTAGAGTTGTATGGAACACCGTTACATGACCAATCGGCGCATGTTGGTCCAGATCTTCCTGCAGTGCAGTTACATACGTTTGTATCAACGCAGCGACCTGAACCAGAGCATACACTCGCGTAGTTTGATGCAATACCGAAACAAACTTTGATTGGTTCAGGGGTTGTCGTAGGTGGTCTCGTTGGTGGTGGTGGTTCAGTCATTTGTTGTCCACAGTTTTCACCTTGGAATCCTCCTTGACAACTACATTTATCAGGTCCTAAACAAGCACCGTGGCCGCTGCAGGTTGCGTTGACGTTACTTGGAACTCCGTAGCATGACCAAAGATCGCATCTTGCACCTGAAAATCCCTTGTTGCAAACACATGATGAAACATTGTTTGCAGCTTGACATTGACCGTTACCTGCACAAGATCTACTATCGTTTGCAGGGAATCCGTTGCAAACAGGTATTGGTGAACCAGGTGCTGGTGTAGTTTGATTGGAAGGCTGCTCACACTTATCTCCAACCCATGTATTGTTACACCTGCAAAGATCAGGAGCAATACACACACCATGGTTAGTACAAGCAGTAGTCGAATTATTGGGGACGCCGTAACATAACCATGAGTTACAACGATCTCCTTGATAGCCTTTCTCGCATACACAGAGTGATCCGTTGTTTGTACGTGTGCATTGACCATGGCCGCTGCATGCACGAGTGTCGTTAGCAGGTAATCCGTTACACATGAGTTCCGGTAGTGGTGTTGGTGATGGTTGTGGACTACCTGACCCTTGTGGTGGTGGTGAGCCAGATGGTTGAGGACTTCCACCTTGGCCAGTAGGTGTTGGTTGCATCGTTTGATTTTTAGGTGGCGTTGGAGATGGTTGTGGACTACCGGTACCCATTGGTTGTGATGGTGAAGGTTGCGGTGATCCTGAGCCTTGTGGTTGTGGAGAACCAGATGGTTGAGGACTACCGCTACCTAATGGCATTGTACCGGATGGCATTGGTGTGCCAGTACCTTGTGGTTGAGATGGTGATGGTTGTGGACTTCCTGAACCTTGTGGTGGCGGCGAACCAGATGGTTGCGGACTGCCACTTTGACCAGTTGGTGTTGGTTGCATCGTTTGATTTTTAGGTGGCGTTGGAGTAGGTTGTGGTGATCCTGTGCCTAATTGTGGAGTGTTACTTGGTTGTGGACTTCCAGAACCAATAGGTGGTGTTCCACTTGGCATGGGGCTACCTGATGGTTGTGGACTGCCCATTGGTTGTGTACCACTTGGTTGCGGACTGCCTGTACCCATTGGTTGTGAAGGTGATGGTTGTGGGCTACCACTACCTTGTGGTGGTGGGCTTCCCGATGGTTGTGGTGATCCTGATCCCATTGGTGGTGTACCTGAAGGTAGTGGTGTACCAGTGCCTTGTGGTTGAGATGGTGATGGTTGTGGACTACCGCTACCTTGTGGTGGTGGACTTCCACTTGGTTGAGGACTTCCTGATCCCATTGGTTGTGTACCAGATGGTTGTGGACTTCCGGAGCCCATAGGTGGTGTACCACTTGGCATTGGGCTACCTGATGGTTGTGGAGAACCTGATGGTTGTGGTGATCCCTGCTGTGGTGTTGGTGATGGTGGTTGACTTTGACCACTTGGTAAGGGACTACCACTACCCTGTGGCATAGTACCACTAGGTTGTGGACTTCCTGATGGTACTGGCGTACCAGTGCCTTGTGGTTGTGATGGCTGAGGTGAACCTGATGGCATTGGTGATCCAGAAGGTTGTGGACTACCACCTGGTGGCATAGTACCGGAAGGTTGTGGACTTCCGGAGCCCATAGGAGGTGTACCAGAAGGCATTGGACTGCCTGATGGTTGAGGTGAGTTAGATGGCATTGGTGATCCTGATGGCTGTGGACTACCACCTGGTGGCATAGTACCACTTGGTTGCGGACTTCCAGAACCCATAGGCGGTGTACCAGAAGGCATTGGACTACCTGAGGGTTGTGGACTGCCAGAGCCCATTGGTGGTGTTCCACTTGGCATTGGACTTCCTGATGGTTGTGGACTACCCATTGGTTGCGTGCCACTTGGTTGCGGAGAACCTGTACCCATTGGTGGTGTACCTGAAGGTTGTGGACTACCGCTTCCTGTTCCTTGAGGTGGCGTTCCTGATGGCTGTGGAGAACCTGTACCCATTGGTGGAGTACCACTTGGTTGTGGACTACCAGAGCTCATTGGTGGAGTACCAGAGGGTTGTGGACTTCCTGATGGTTGTGGTGAACTGGATGGCATCGGTGATCCTGATGGTTGTGGACTAACAGAACCCATAGGTGGAGTACCAGAAGGCTGTGGACTGCCAGAGCCCATAGGTGGCGTACCACTTGGCATGGGACTACCTGATGGTTGCGGTGACCCTGATGGCTGTGGACTACTACTTGGTTGTGGGCTACCAGAAGGTTGTGGACTGCCAGAGCCCATTGGTGGTGTACCACTTGGCATTGGACTTCCTGATGGTTGTGGAGAACCTGATGGTTGTGGTGAGCTCATAGGCATAGTGCCAGTTGGTTGATCACTTCCACTGCCTTGTGGTGGTGGACTTCCTGATGGTTGAGGGCTACCGCTTCCCATTGGCGGTGTACCAGAAGGTTGTGGAGAACCAGAGCCCATAGGTGGAGTTCCAGAAGGTTGTGGACTACCTGATGGCTGTGGAGATCCTGATGGCATTGGTGAACCAGAACCCATTGGTGGACTACCACTTGGTTGCGGTGAACCTGAACCTTGTTGTGTTGGTGATGGTTGTGGACTACCACTAGGTTGTGGTGAACCTGTACCCATTGGTGGAGTACCACTTGGTTGTGGACTACCGGTTCCTGTACCTTGTGGCATAGTACCACTAGGTTGTGGACTTCCTGATGGCATCGGTGAACCACTTGGTTGTGGACTACCCGAAAGTGGTGGAGAACCTGACGGCATTGGCGAACCAGAATCTTGTGGTTGCGTACCACTAGCTACTGGACTACCAGAACCCATTGGTTGTGTTGGTGATGGTACATTCGTATTTTGTTGCGTTCCTGATGGTAATGGACTACCGCTAGGTTGTGGAGAACCTGATGGTAGTGGCGAACCCGATTGATTTGGTGGTGTTACATTCGGTGTCGCAGATGGATCATTTGTGTTTGTTCCAGTCGGCGTGTCGCTCGCTACAAGTGTAGGCGTTGGCGTATCTGTTCCAACGCATGCTACAACAAGTAGAGCTATAATCAATATAGCTACTCTCGTTCGCATTTGTGTTTTTCGCGGTAGTACTCGCCAACCTAGTGTTTACAACCAGAATTGCTCAATAATTTGATCGTGATCTTTTTATGCCCATTATCTGTACTGGGTATGGAAAATATACGTTACGTACCTTTACTAGGGGCGATAATCTTGTAAAGTTGATCTATTAGGGTATTAAACTTGGCATACACGAGTATTTTTGTGAAAACGAGAAAAAGTGGGACACAGTCTTGTGAAAAAATTTCTCACATACGTGCATACATGAGTTAGCATAAAATGTGTACTGAGCCGTGGATCTCGTGTTAAATAGTTTGTATCCAACTTGATACATTATATGGCCTCGTAGAAAAAGGTACCGTGCGTGAGGATATTGCGAATTACTATGCTGCATCAAAAAGTGTATTCTAACTGCACTAGGCACTAAATACGACGTGGAGAAAAGGTTACGTCTATGTTTCGTTATACTTGTATTTCAAATGTTATAACGTTGTACAGTAGGAAGTGGTCTTATGAAGCGAATACGACCGTGCTCGTTCCAGAAGTAACAATTTGTGCGTGTGTACAAGAGTTTTTACTTCGTCTTTACAAGTTTGACAGCAGCAACAGCAGTCGCCACCACGAGTTCATCGCTTGAGGTGACTGTGTTAAGTAACAACTTTTTTCCTTGCGTTTCGTCTACATCTTCAAGATTGGGCCGTGGAGGGTTCAACATTACTCTGGTATCTTTGACAGCAACATTTAATCCGTTCACCTTCACACCAGAAGCTCTCATAAGGCGCACGACTGATTTGGATAGTACGTCTATTGGAGTATTGTCATCGACCAATGTTATCAGAGGCACATGTTTCAACGCGATTCTTGAAACCAAATACCATATAGATTTGAATAACAGGGTTTCACCCATTTGGTGGTTTGACCTAAAGATTAAACATAGAAATTAAAACTCTTACTTCGCGTGCCAGTTAAACAAATTACATGCATGGTTTTTGTATCGTTTTCCAAATGATATCTCAATCCGCTCTAAAAATTCTTCTCTACATTTGTCGCGATTTTTTTCATCTTTTTCTGGAACCATGATCTCTACAGTTGGTGAACTTGTCAACCCTCCACACGAAGTGCAAGCCCAGCTGTCTAACGATCCCTCGTGTAGTTGGTCGAATGAGTCGCCTCCGCAAAACGTACACTCTCTACAAACTTCAACTGATATCAATCTTTCGTTCATTGTCGAGTTGTCTTGTTTTTCGATTTCGTTTGCTTCAGAAAAGTTTTTGATCCAGACAAGAATAGAAATTACAATCAAAAAACATGAACAGCCATTTATCACCTGTACTCAGTCCAGAAACATTAAACGTCCAAGTAACGGCACTGTACAATGAAGGACTACCACTACTATCAGACCCACGTCTGAACACGTGCAACGTACAATTGCTACGACAGATTTCTCGAAAATATATTCACGATACAACCATCGGCCGATTTTTAGACGATAGAAACAATTTCAACAATAGAAAATCGGTACAACATGCGACTGGAATAACAACTGAGTGTGCTAAATCAATTTCATTTTTGCAAACGTGTTGCGACAGAACGATTCCAGCAAACTCTACTGTAGAAATTTTGTTTTCAGATTGTGTTGGTATGCTTTTATGCCAGTATGGTAATTATTTGGGTTGGATTGAATCAAAGTGTGTTGTTCAAAGAGTATGTTAAGTTTAAATTACTTAATATGTAGGGAAGATCACTAGCAAATGAAGACGAAGCTTACATGTTTATTCTAGAGGGATTACTACTAGTCGACGGAAATGGCTGCAGAATATGGAAAGCAACATTACTATTGAATGGTGCAGCCGTAAACGTAGCTGCAAAAGTATACCCACTAGATTCACACGATGCAAAATCAGAATACACCATTTGGAGTGCATTGAAAAACCCGAATATCGTCAAATTGTATTGCGCGATCAAAACACAAGTCAAACCACTACAAACAATATTCTTTATGGAACTAGGTTCTCCTATAAAAAAGTAACACTTAAATTGTCGTTATTAACATCGTGTTAGCGCATTAAGAAGCGAATCAGAAGTGTTGTATATCATGGAACATGCATTTCGAGCGGTGGAGCACTTGCACAACAAACGAATACTACACTTGGATATAAAACCACAGAATTTTATCGCAGTAGGAAACATGATCAAGTTAATCGATTTTACAGGTGCACGCATGTACACCTCTTCGTTAGAAGTCTCGAGTACTAAAGTTCACGTAACGTCGATCTTTTTACCTCCAGGTATGTATTCAAATTTTCCATGACTTACCAAATAGAGCTCTGCGAGTCGGAAAATGCGTCATTATCATTTGCGAGTGATATCTGGGCACTAGGAGTCACGTTCTATATTTTGTTAACCAACTCAGCACCGTTAGATCCAGAGTATGCTCAAGGTTATGCTTCTATGATCCCAAATCACGTGACAAACGCATGTAAGAACATTATACTGTCATGTTTGCAAGTGTGAGTCGTATTATTGCTACTAACGATAAAGAGATCCAAAGCGTCGTCCATCTATCAAATCTCTTGTTGAAAAGATAGGTGCAATACGTGGAAAAAAAGTTCATGAACAACCACCGATTAGAAATGTAACTTCGACGATGGGAAGTTTTACATTGGCAATCATCACAAACTCACAACAGTTTGCTCAAGTAGTCGCGATGGCAAAAGATCCATCAGTCAATATATGCTGTATTAGCACTGACTTGTGCGTGTTCTACAATGAAAACTAACGATCTAGACCGTCTATGACTAGTAGAATCACACCATTGACAACAGTGAAACTAGTGAAGCAGTATCAAAATGCGTATTTGGAATTTCCTCTTACTCAAATTGATATCTCTTTGTGGTACACAACGTCAAGTATTGTTAGAGTGTCTACGTTTAGGTGCATGTTCAATGAACATCTTCGACCATTCGAATTGACAAAGTAAGATTCAACCAGTGATCTAATATGCAGGCTTCATGGAATTAGTGTGATTGTTCAAGGTGGCGTTGATTTCTTTGCTAGATATTATGCTTCGATTTATCCACTAAACGTAGACTTTCTTAAACGGGTCTCAAAAGACTTTCCAGAGTACGTGTTTCGTATCGTGTAACCATGTAGCGTAATAGATGTAGTGACGTACTCCAAGATACATAATTTGCCATGGATCTCTGACGAAGACTTTCCTGTGTTTGCGACGATAGTTGGATTCCCAGTAAAAGGCGACCTAGCCCGTGCTCCATCATCAATATCCGTAGGGTTAAGAATATACATTCTACGTCAGATCAGTGCAGCTGATAGAAGCTTTTACCAGAACTGGATCAGCGTACCACATTACATCCCTACAACACTGTACTCAGTCACACAAAACAATAGTACGCATTTAAAACTCACTAACAATCGCAGTTGTATGTAATAGAGACAATATAGTTGTGTTCAAAGACAAGAAAGAATCACGAGTCACTATCAAGAGCCTTATAGAGGACTTTGACCTCAAAATCTACGAAGAAACGAAACATGGCACTTGTGTGGAACTTAAAAGCATAAGTTGTGCTCAAATTGAGAGGCTATGTGGAAGATTAAACCGAGATGGAAAAGTGGTTTACAGATATTCAGAACTAGACGAGCTCTATCTACGAAAAACAAAAAGCGTTAGAGGCAAGAAGAGAAAGAAAGACAAGATGTAAGGTTGTAAAACTATGCTCTTCCCAGTTTGTATTTGCCGGCCTTTCTTATCGTTTGCTGACAGGTGACGCTAATCACAAACAAATTGTATCATGCCACAAGTACACAGGCAACACTACTAACTATGTCATTGTATGTGTGCTTATTTCAAACTCTGCGTTTTTGACGCCTAACAGAAGCAGTTAGATACCAGTTTAAGGTCAAATAGTCTGAAATCTCTTGGGAATGACTACACTTTTGCGTTATTTGCTAGTGTGTGTTGTAAATTCTCCCGCTTTTATTTTTGACCGTTACGTTGGTTGTTCCAGGCAAAAACAGAGAAACATGGATGCTAAACAACCACTCTCACGAACTCAATTTCAACACGCGCGTAATAGTTGCGGTTGCACGCATCCACTCGAACAAAATGTCGAAGTAAGAGGCAACGAAGAAGACACAGTAGCTCTGATAACTGATTTTTTTGCGATCAAAAACTTTTTTATGGGACCAAAAAAACGAGATAACAACTCAAAACTACAAGTCAAAGTACACGTTTGTGGTTTCAATAATTCCGTACGGTCGAATAATTATTTTAACAACATGAATAGGATCAGGCGCAAGCCATGAAAATGTTCAACCAGATAGACAAACAAACGCATCCCTCGCGAACCTTAATCACTGGTCTATCGTTTAACTTTGCCAATGGACTGATGGACAGACCATCCAAACGCATCCGATTAGGAAAGAGTTTGGAAGAAATCCAAAAAGAAGAACAAGAAATTCGAGACAAAGAAATCCAACTACTTGGTGAAGCGGAGACTGAACAATTCGTTATGGACAATATCTTATTATCTGTTGCGGCAGAATTGTTGGACAAAGAAGACGAAGAACTAGAGAAAGAAAACAAGACACCAACCATCAAAACTAAAAGCATGCAGAAAGACAAGAAACGAAAACGATTGGAAGTTTATGGACTATTCTAATTGATCATAGGTCCTGTACAGAATACAAACTTGTCTATTAAACAACTATTTATTTGCAAACATTTGAACGCGCTGATAATATGTCTTCTCACAATTGGTCAGCACAATGCGAACGTTCCTTAAAGCACAACTAAGTGCAAAAGAGGGAGTTCTAACTAATTATGTATTCTCGCAAAGCCAATCTTTAAAATCAATGACAAACGTACTTTACGATGCAACTACTAGGCTGGTTATCTAGTCAACACGTATAATGATAAAATAACTGCGCAGGAACAATAACTTGAGGAGTGTAGCCTAAGTTCTAACAGGACACACTGCAAAAGATATTACCCGTCTATTGTGGCTAGCTGTGGATTTGATCACACCATAAGAATATGGAATACAGAAACAGAAACAGGAACACTTTATTTTCAAGTTTCGAGATGTTACAAGTGCAGTAAGAATACTAACACAACTCCCACATGATCAATCGTTTTCTTGTGGTGTTCCATTGATTGAATATCCATTCATCAAATAAAAAGATAATTGATGGTATGTAGATCGATACAGCCTGTTGTTGCGATGTGGCATCAATACAAACTGACGTTTGAATATCAGGGTGCAAATCTGGCACATGTCATGTTGGCATCACGTTCCTTTGTGATGTGAATGCGCTTCAAACACCTCCGTGGACGTGCCCTCCACGCATTCCAAGCATCTCTGCCCCCAACACCGCTGCCACATACTCACCCTCAGAACCAGCCTTTGACGAGTGTTAGCTTTCACGAACGAAGCTTACCTTGACTGAACTTGACTTGAGCCGATTACCTATGGTTTGTAAAAACCCTTTTGTTCAAAAAAAGAAGCGTTGAATTGCGATTATGGGAACAAATGGTCAACTGGAAATAGGCTAAAAATAATCGATGAGTTGCAGATCGATACAGCTTGTTGTTGCGATGTGGCATCAATACAAACTGACGTTTGAATATCAGGGTGCAAATCTGGCACATGTCGCATTGGCATCACGTTCCGTTATGATGTGAATGCGCTTCAAACACCTCCGGGGACGTGCCCTCCACGCATTCCATGCAACTATATTGTTGCACCCAATACCGCTGCCGCACTCTCACCTGTCAGCCAACTACGTGTTGATAGTGTT
>JAESGV010000569.1_pt1 | contig 16310 bp, 17 predicted proteins | sample 9269781 | NCBI WGS metagenome assembly JAESGV01 (sample SAMN15741586, study PRJNA653496) | algae metagenome | isolation source: Tildeniella torsiva UHER 1998/13D and co-occurring heterotrophs from... | place: Slovakia: Slovak Paradise National Park, Hrabusice, Kosice Region | collected 2000-01-01 | reverse complement strand
AACCCAAACCCAAACCCAAACCCAAACCCAAACCCAAACCCAAACCCAAACCCAAACCCAAACCCAAACCCAAACCCAAACCCAAACCCAAACCCAAACCCAACCCACACCCCAGACTTTCTTTAAGACAAAATGAATAAAATATTTATTACTTATTATATTTATATATATAATAAAACTATATAACTAACAAAAGATATCTTTAAAATAAAAGTTACTTACTTATTAAATTTCTGGTAACAGTAAAAGTACCTATGATACTTATATTTGTAGAAGTGTTTGTAATATACTCTTTAGAAATGTTAATAATCTTGCTGGCATTTAACAAGTACATTATACTTGTGTGGCTGCATGCTTTGTGTGGGTCTTTTATAAGTAAGAAAAATCAAGATTCTAACAAATACATCTAAATTTCACTAATAATATGCATATGTGTAGCTTGTTCATTTGCAGATGTACATATCTGTTGTAAAGGTAAACGCGGTAAAGCAACATAACTATAAGCATGTTATATGCTTTACATCTGCAAGAATTACTCTCCTTTAGTTGTTTCGTCAAAGGTGAAAACCTGTAACAGTACTTTTTAAAGCAGAAAGATTAACTGTTATTATCTTCGAACTTATTATATGAGCGAATACCAATATGTGCGCTATACTTACTATTAACGCTCTATTGAAGACTTAATTTAGTTATTAATGATGCAAAGACATATAAAGCAGTGGGGGATGAAAATATGTTTGCATATCTTTTTATACGAAAACAAATAGATGATAACTTTCACAGACAAGACATGTTTTGTTAGCGACCAAGAAAGCATATTGAATATGCTGCTAAGTGTGTAACAGTTAAATATTATACCTATTTGACTACAGTAACAAAGAAAGATTTTTCTATATATAGTAGGCTAACCAAGTAAAAGTACTTTTTGTCAAAAAAGTTGAATGAAGAGACAGAATATCGAGGGATTGTGATATATTTTAGGCTAGCAACTGTGCTAAAAGATTATATATTAGCACTACATAGAAATTTAAAAAATTCAATAACTAATTACAATCAAACAAGTAAAGCAAAGCTAAAAACTCTGAAAGAAGGAATAGTTACAAGTGAATATGGAAAGGCAATAGCAAATATAAAAGAAATAGGAGGAGCAACCTGCAAAAACATTAATCAACTTTCAGTTATGTGATACCAGCAGAAAGACTCACAAAAGATGTTTGAAAACACTTATATTTTAACATTACAACAAAGTAATGCTGTTCGATCACTTTAATATATTGAAGTTAAACATATAGCTATAAAAATGCAAGATTCTTTAGCAATTATGATAAAACAAAAGATGTTGATAATAGACACTACTTTTAAGGTTAGCTGTAACCATATTACAGCTGTAGTAGTTGAAAACCAAGATTTCACAAACCTTTTATATGTAAGATTTATGTACTTACATGAGGTATGTATGAACATTATTATCATAACTTACATTACTAATAAGATTAAAATTGAGAGGAATACACACATATTACAAGGTTGCATGTTTTGGAAAAAGCATTAAAAGATGAGTTTAATGAGTCAATTGCAAGCAAAATTATAATTCACAATGAAGAGCAAAGATTGATAAATGCTTGGGATACTGTGACAAGCAACACTGTTGAGCATCTTTTGTGCTTAAATCATTTTAAAGATAATGTTAAATGAAAATTAACAAAGCTAAGTATTATAAATAACCAAAAAAAGCTTGTATTAGCCCCATTGTTTGGAGCCAGATGGTGTGAAGGAATGGTAGATCAAACAAAATACTACATTGAAGAGAACTTACCTGCAATATACAAATATTAGTAAGCTTTTATTTTTATTTAATAATTAAGAAACATAAAAATGTTATTAGAAAAGTAAAAGGACAGATTTTACAGAATTGGTTTGAAAAAAATAAACAAAAGGACTTATTAAAGTATATATCAAAATCTTAACAACAAACAAAAGGACAAGTAGATAGAAGAAGAGTTTTCACTAATTTGATAGAATTTATGAATATATAGTTCAAATTTAAGTTCCAAATAACTACAAACTCATTATTTAACAAAATTGTTAAAGCAATAATAGATTATTTTGACCAGCAAAGTGTTAATACATATATTAGATATACAAACTTTAGCTGAGAGAAGCCGTTGTCTACAACTGTTACAAAAAAGAGTAGAAACTTTAGATTAAACTTGCAGAACTATTTTCAACATGCTTAAAAGCTTATTAGATATCATAGAAATCTATTCCAGTTGAAAAGCATTCAGTTATTATTTTCTGTTTTTCACTTAACTAGTATAGATAAGAGCAAGAGTAAGCATTTTAAAAATCTGGTTAAAAGCTTATTTACAAAAAGACTGTTCATATTATTAATGCTAACAATATCAAATGTCAACTTGCTGTAATGCGCTCATTAGAAACTGATAAAAGAAAAAAAGAAGAATGTAAGGTGAAAGACAAGGTTAACATTATAAAAAGTACTAACAAATCTTGGAATATATTAACTTGTTCATGTTTTGTAAGTAATATAAGTATCATAACTAATATAAGTAGCAGTTTCACACTTTTAAGATATGTAAATGTGTTATTGCAGTAATAGAGACAGTAAAGAACACAACATATCTAAATTATGTTAAAAAGAACAAAACAGCAACACAGGTTGAAAAGAGTGTAAATAAAAAGAAAAATAAAACAAAAGGCTTGAAACCAGGACAAAGAAGGCATGGCCAGCGATTTAAAAGAAAGAATTGGACAAAAGAAAAAGTAGCCACAGTGTCTGCCCTCTTTGATTTGATATAACTTGCAAAAAATAACAAAGAAGAGTTACAACAGCAAAAACAAGAAAAGAATAGTTTTAGTAGAGATGCTGTGGTAACACGATCAAAAAATGTCAGAAAGACATATCTTAGTACTCAAACAAAGTATGTGGGACAGAAAAAAAAGTCTAACTTTGATAATTCAACTTTAAAACGAAAAAGAACAAATGCAATTATGATATTAACTGATTCAAAAAGTGAAAGTAAGAAAACAATAGTTACACTGACAGATTCCTCTGATGATAGGTACAAAACAGACTTATTTAACAGATATGAAAGTTAATAACCTCGCAAACTAATATAATGCCATAAATATCAAAAACAAAATTGTTTTTCAATAAATTACCACATAAAAAAATATGAGTAACAAAAGTAATGTTAGTATAAAAACTAAAATAAGTTGCATAAAAAATAATGGTATGTAAAATTCAGATACCTGTAAAGTTTATATGTGTTTACTCGCAAAGTATTATAACTTAACTATATGTATAAAGCAATTCACTAATAGTACTTTAAGTATTATTAAAAATTTATAGCCAGTTGTTTATTACAAAATAAAATTATTTAATACTTTACAATTAAACTGTTTTAATTATAACAATTATATGCAAAAAAAAAAGCTCTTTACTTCAATACATAAAAATTCAAGAAATAAACATTCTATTTCTTAGATTTTTACTTCTTTCAACATATATCAGCTCTTACTTTTAAGTATTCTTTTATTTGCTTCATATTTACTATCAGTTATTTATTTAAGTATGTGTGAGCTACACAACTCTTAAGTACTACTGAAAAATAAAAGATATTTTAAAGAATCTAGCTATCTTCATATAAGACAAACTGCATGTTATCTGCTGACAATAGACATCCCCAAATTACACTTTATATAAACTTGAGGATGTTAATCTAACTACAAATAAATAATAGCTCAGAACTTGCTCCCTTGGCTGACGATTTTGCGGTGTTCTTAACCTTTGTCAAATCAGGATAATAATAGTTTGTATGGAACTGATACTCCTTGTTATCATAGAACTTTGCTCCATGCTTGTCTAGTAATTCTCTATCATAATCATTTGTTACACGTCCTCCGTATTGTATATTACATACCATGTGTAACAAAGTCTTGAACTTGGGAAGTTCGCTCAATGCACATAGATTCGCCCATGAGGCAAAATCCACGTACTCTGCTATGAGCGCCAAAAAAGGATTGGAAGATGATGCATTACTCACAAAACAGTTTGGAAATCTTCGCCCTATGCCTATCTTTGACTGACTCACCTGTAGAATATGTTTTCCATTTGCGATGTATTTCTTAAAACGCACTTTGGAACATTTTCAAACGAGTTTGTACTACTCTTGGTTGGATACCCTTCTAATCGTACATTTGTTTGAACTTACATCGATAGTGAACGACTTCAATACTGTTTTAGCAGAATAACACATTTTTGTTTGGGTTTACACGTGTCAACTTCAAATAACAAAAATGCAAAGCACACGCAAAATTTTGTTCTCTCATAAGTTTCGGCCGCTGCTACTAGGAGTTTGTGGAATAATATCTACGTTATTCTGTGCACTTATTTATTTAAATCCCTTTGACACGCACGTTACTGTGATGGAACCACATGCAACACCAGCAGTATGGGACCCTACAAGCGGAAGTCATTTAGAACACTATTCCCCACCATGCAAATATTTAGAACCACCAGCACCAACAAATATAATAGTGAATTGTAACAACGCACACTACAACTTGGTCGACAAAGATACTTACAAGCAAAAGGGTATTCTGACATTCACTGAGTTATCAGAAGAAAAACGAAATCGTCGTGTGATCGATTTTTCTATATTCAATACAGAATTAGATATGCTTGACGTTCGGTTAGCTGAACTATGGGACGTGGTAGATGTTTTCGTTGTTTTCGAAGCAGGTATGACTTTCAGTGGTAAAAGAAAAACACTTTATTTTGATGAAAGTCGTGGAAGATACGCCAAGTTTGCCTCGAAAATCGTGCACATTAGAGTTGACACTCTAAAAGCGTGGGGTGCATGGGGAAAAGAGCATCAAACTAGAGAATTGTTAATGAATGAAGGTTTACGAATGTCAAATGCCAAAGCAGGAGATATACTGATCCTTGGTGACATAGACGAAATGCCAAAACCTGAAGTGATCAGAACTTTGAAACAATGTGGTGGATGGGAGAACTTGAACCCAAAAGCACATCTTAGTAGTATTTGTTTGGAAACAAGTTTCCATTATTATTCGTACGAGTGGCTTCAACCTGTAAGAGAGTTAACTGAAACTAACTTGTTAATAGGTAAAATGGTCCCACCCTGATATTGCAATATATCCTGGTCCAGGACACAAAGTTGATGGCACTTTGTTCAGACAATCTCCAGGTGACAACAACTGCATCGAGCATGCTGGGTGGCACTGTTCATGGTGTTTTCCAAACCTTAAAATGTTTAAGAACAAAGTACAGTCATATGCACATACGGAACACAACACACAGGATGTAACAAGTGATGAATGGATAAAAGAAGCTACATTGAATGGATTAGATTTAATGCATAGAAAAGTACTCGATCAGAGTAGAATACCCAATGATCAAATAGATGGGCCAAGGTGGCTTTTTGAACACAAGAACTGTTATCCATACTTTTTAAACAGAAAAATAGGCATAACAGAACCAAACCAAAAGAAATAAAAAATTGTAAATCAGTAAACAAGCGAAGTTTTTCATGCGTTTGCGCCACTCGTCTGGCTCTCAAGACGATAGCGATGAAGAAGAGAGGACATATGGTGGAGAATCACCACGACGCAGAAATACAGTGATAAAACGAATAATTCGAGCGTTAGTCAAACCTGGTTGTTTTAGAACATTTTTTGTTGCATTGTTATGTGTATTAGTTGTTGGTTTGACAACCACATCTTTTATACTCTACTATGACAACACAAGACTGTACACAGAAAGTAACACGCGAAAATCGAACAAGTATTCATCAACAAAAAGGTTAAATTGCAAACCTCCACCAACATACGCGAAACCGTTTTTACTAAAGACTCCTGTGCGACAAGAACGACCAACGCTAATTTTAAATGCAAGAATAATGCGAGAAGACGGAACGTTTACCGATACTCTGCATGACATATTCATCATCTACAGAAAAATAGATGCAATAACACCAAACATAGAAGACGAATGTAAAAACAGCGAATATACTATCATTGACGCAGAGGGACGACTTTGTACGCCAGGAATAATTGGCAAGTTCACTCTTCTGTAACTAACTTTTATAAGATATGCACTCGCATGTTGGCTTACATAACTTTCCACAGTTAAAAGGTGACAACGACGTCAACGAGAGGTCTCGTGCTGCAACTCCATTCGCACGTGCTATCGATGCATTCAATCCTTCAGATAAAGCAATTCAACTAAATAGAGACGAAGGTGGTGTAACAACTAGCATGATACTCCCTGGTTCTTCAAACGTTATAGCAGGTGAAGTACTGTACATTAAACATAGAAACACCTCACGCGTAGTGGAAATGGTATGAATATTTGCAAATGTCACTAACATTAAAGGTTTTTGAGAACACTCCAAGAGGAATCAAAATTGCAGCTGGAGAAAATCCAAAGCATTCTACACATTCGAGAAGTTTAGACTCTCCGATGACTCGTATGGGTGTTGCGTGGGTTCTACGCAGTAATTTGAAACGAGCAAGTGACTTACTCAACAGACAGGATCTGTACGATTGCGACATAATAACTGCAGACCAACGACCCAGTGACATGGAACTAGATGTGTTAGTAGCATTACTACGAGGGGAGAATGTACGTGTAAACGCACATGTGTACAAGAGCAACGATATGGAGATGCTAATACGCATAGCTCAAGAGTACAACATCAAATCAATGTCATTCCATCATGCAACAGAAGCGTACAAGATCGCAGATATTCTGCGTGAAAACAACATTAGTACTGCTATTTTTACCGACAATTGGGGTAAAAAGAGCGAGGCATGGGATGCAAGTGTCCACATGCCGAAAATTCTAGTTGACAGTGGTGTTAAAATGGCCATCAAAAGCGATCATCCAATTATCAATGGAAAGAATTTGATATATGATGCTGCCAAGGCTATGTTCTACGGAATGTCACCTGACGCTACTATGAGAGCAATTACTAGCGTACCAGCATCTATCATTGGTGTTTCTGACCGTATTGGCGCTCTGAAAGAAGGCTATGATGGAGATATCGTACTATGGGATAAACATCCACTATCACTGGGTGCAAGACCTGACACGATTATTATTGATGGAAATGTAGTTTTGCATAGAAACCATGCCATAGTAAGTACAAGTTTAAAACCTGAGTACATGCCAGAACCTACTATTGAGACACTTGAACTCAACAATGCTCCTATCATTACTGAAACACATGATTTCAAGTGTTATGCAGTCAAAGGTGCAGTCATACATGTCCAAGACGAGAAAGACACAATTATACAGTCAGGTACGATAGTAGTTGTGCATGGAACTATCAAGTGTATGAAACAAACGTGTGAAATACCTCCAAGTTGCAACGTTTATCAATCTAGTCACCCTATACACATCATACCTGGATTAATCGAATCAAGTTCATCACTTGGGTTAGTAGAAATAGTTACAGAATCACAAGCTCATGAAGGTTCTGCAGAAACAAGAAACAAGGGAGAAAATCCTGATTTACATGCTATTGACGGACTAAGGCTATTCAATTCTAGAACAATACCTGCTGCACGCAAAAATGGTGTAACAGTAAGCATTTCACATCCAAAGAATGATGCGTTAGTTATGGGTACGAGTGTAGCGTACTATTTACTCGACAACCATAGGATTGAAGAAGTACTAGTGAAAGAAACAACTGGTCTTCATATCACGCTCGGTATCGACTCTGTTCATGATTTAAACAATGCTGTCATGGCACAATTGCATGATTTGCGAGTGCTCTTAGAGAAAAAACAAAAAGAAATATTATCAAGAAAGTTGAAACGAAAATCAGAGTTGGGAAATTTGAAAGATCAACTACTCAATAATGACATTGTTGTACGAGTACTACGAAAAGAAATACCATTAGTTGCCCACGTTAACCAAGTCGATGTCATGAATCACTTGTTACGTCTGCAAAAACTATTCAAGTTTAGACTTGTTATCGTTGGTGGTGCAGAAGCACATTTGATTGCAAAAACTCTTGCAAAACAAGAGGTTAGTGTGATCATAACACCAAGCAAAAAAGGACACGCTGCTCATCAACGCTGGGATACAATGTTAACAGATAGTTGTGACTTTGGAATATCAATACTCCATAGTGCTGGTGTTAAACTAGGAATATCAGTTGGATACGCACACTATGCAAGAGATTTGAGATGGATTGCTGGAAAAGTTCAACAAAGCGGAAATGAACAAGGAAAACGTGTTTTGAAAGAATCACAAACATTGGCAATGATCACGAAAAATGTTGCACAAATGTTTGGATTGTATGAACAAGGAATAGGACAATTACGTGAGAAGGACGTTGCAAATTTTGTAGTTTTAATAGGAAAGAATGTACTAACGTTTGAAAGTCGAGTAAGAGTTGTTGCTGTGGGCTCGCGCGTAGAAACCAAACCAATACAACGGTAATAATTTATTTGAACACTTTATACTTTTATTAACTGTGCTTGCGATATTAATCTTGCTTCAAAATTTAAGAATTCATTCCACTCTATCTTTCCATCATTGTTAATATCTCTTTTCATAAAATGTTCGACGCTCTTAGCACAACAAAGTTTTGCCATTTGAGAGCGTCTTTCAAAATCGTTTTCAAATTTTGTCTTTTTGTCTGGGTCGTTCTCGATGAAAAGATCCGCTATGCGCCTAAATGACTCCACTTTTTGTTTCATTATTTGGTTATAATATTCTTTCACTTCCTCAATATCTAGAAACCCATCAAAATCTTTATCTATCCTATTAAACTTTTCTTTTATAGCAACAACTTGTTCTCTTGACAAGTTTCGTACATCATTTCTTCTATTATCTAATGTGAGTAAATAGTGATAAAATAGTACCTGTTACGACTAGTTCATATTCTACTCCAGCTTCAATTTCATTCATAAAATTTTCCGGTATTGAAGTTGCTCCTTGCATATCTTTATCCACAGCCATTGGAATAATTTCACGTGTACCAGTATGTCTTAGTCCAGTACATGTCAAATACATGTGTTGGTCGATTGAGAAGTTCAACGCTTCTTCTATATCCAAACTAGTGATTGGTACATGAGCTCCATATAATGTAACACTTCCAACTACTTCTCCTAAACGTACAGCGATAGACATTCTTTGTAAATCATGTCAACTTGTATGATTTTGCTGCAAATGTACCAAGTATCCTAGGCAACCATTTTGGTAACATTTTAAAGTTGTACTCACGATCATCAATTAACGAGTACATGGACATGATTTGTTCTCTATCCTGTATAGACTCTAGTACCACTTTCTCACATTGATCTACCAGTCCACGTAGTGATAACGGGTGAGCAATGCATAGTACAAAGAACCAATTCTGTGCATCGATTTGGTCTTCACAATAGTAACTGCCACAGTACATGTACTCTACTGCGAGTTGTGAGAAATCGTGTTCTGGATCTTGACATTCATCAAAACTTAGTTTCAAGATGCGTGTTTCTGGATCGTAGTCAACGTCGCAAAACTCGCCTGGTATTAGTCTTTGCATGATTGCACAAAAGTACCAACTTCTGTGTTTTAATAGTGCACGGTGGACACCCCATCTTGCATGATCAAATTGTAAGTACAAGTCAACATGGGTGTCATTAGTGTATAAAGTATGTAGTGTATCTCGTAGAGAAATAAACGTCTCTAGTGGAGTGAGTGTACCTTGCAAATATCGTAATAGTTGTTTGCATGATAAATCACTGGCGATACTACTCAAAATAGATTTCATAGGTTGTGTCAACTCGTAGGTGATCTGTGATGTGTATACAAATTCTAGTAACGAATCTAGAATAGCTTGCACTAGTTCTTCATCAATATCATAAGTTGTAATCACGCTTTGTGAATAAATAGGATACTGTTGCCATAGTCTACATGCTAGTATAAACTTGTGTGCACTACAACGTACTTCAACATTCTTACTGCCATTCATAACGAGTAACGAAATAACGCAGTCTTTGTACTCTGTATCATTTCTCATTGCATTCAAATCTTGAATGAGTTCTGTATCTAGTTGTGTATCTCTCGAGTGACGATATTGGGATACAATTGGGTAACAATTTGTTGCGAATAAACTCCATTCTTTGTACTCGTTAAAATTATCCTGTACGTGTTCCGCATTGAACGTACTCGACCTCGATTTGATTCGATTCCAAACATACTTGATTTGATCAATCTCAAAGGACTCAACAACAAATACGTGAACTGATACTTGAGCCTTGTGTGAGATTTGCAAGTATGTGTCAAGTAGCTCTTCTATGTTTGATCGTTCCGCATTCGAGAGTGCATCCCAATGTGTAAAAACGAGGCTTACATTCTTGTCTTTTGATACTTTTAGTACTCTCTTCCACAATGCTTTTGAATCTTCGTGGTTGGAATCAAGTGTCGAAACCGTGTACAGGATATCGATACGTGGCGCCTTATCTGCTAGTATTGTATCTTGCAGTGTAATATCTGGTTTGATAACGTCGATTATTCTGGTCTTCTCGTGTTCATACTCCTTGAATAGCGCGAATAGCTCTAAATCGTAGAAACGAAGCCAGTCCCCTCGTCTTACTTGTGTGGCAAGTTTTACCATTCGCGTGCAGAAGCTTCGTGTTATTAATTTTAGTGTTAACATACTATTTGCCGCTTGGTTCAACATTATATGGCACGTGTGGATCGTTCCAAACAGTGTCGTGCACGGTATTAACCCACTTTTGAAACTCATTCTTGTCTGTAACAAGATTGGGCTGATCTTTCAGCAGTTGTAGCATATCTCTAGCATGTGTACTTCTTTCGTCGTATGATTTCTGTATACTGCACACTAGTTCGTTTCTTATTAATGTAAATATTTTAGATTTTATCATATTCTTGTTGTTCGGTTTTATCTCACAAATTTGTCTGCATAAAGTTGTTTTGCCTGACATTGGGACTCCAAAGATGTATAAAGCATCTCTAGAGTCTTCGTTAGTGTCTGTAGTGAATGTGTTCCATATACCAGACACATAGTCGGTCAGCACACTCATGTGCCTGTTTGCCGAGTCGTTTTCTGAGGTTGTCCAGTGTAAAGTCTAAAACGTCTAGAATCCAACTTTATCGCGACCATGTACAAAGAATAAGAACTCGTAGAAGATAATTTATTGTTATATTACTCAATATAAATTCTCATTAAAGAATGAAATTAATCTATTCTCGTAGCCAGTGGTATTCAATAATTGGTTGTAAATATGATCGTCACAGCCACCAAAAGCGGTGTTTCTTGAACTCTCCATAATGTTAACTGTTACATTAGCTCCAACTCGCTTCAAAATGGGCAGACAATTATTTTCCAAATTCCAGATTGGAACGACCAAATCACCCTTAGTCCATTCAATGTGAACTCTTCTGTTGGCTAATTTCTCACAAGCTGCTAATGGATCATTTTCAAATGGAGGACATCCATATCTTGACTCTAGTTTCGCAGTAGCACATGAAGAAGTCAAAACAAATGGTGGATTGACTTTGTACTCACCACTTACAATGTTTGCAATGGTACCATACACATCGCATGGTGGTGAATCAATAAACGCTGCAGTTACATTGGTAAGTGCACTAAAAGCAATAATCGAAGTTGTAGCACCCATAGAGGCTCCATACAATCCAATAACAGGTGTACCTTGCGTCATTGTCATATTTCTGTAACGTTCAACCAAATAGTCATATGCTCCTAGTACATCTTTATGCTCTTCACTGCCAAAAGTAGTGTATGCTTTTTGGAAAGCATAACAATCTGACTTTCCATGATTTCTCAAGTCGATGTTGAGTACATTGTATCCATTATGCCATAACATACCACTGGCTAGCAAACTAGAGGTAGCCATGCGACAATCTTTATATCCATGAACAACAATAATTGTTGGACGTGTTGTCATGTTATCAAAAGAATAAAAAGTTGCACGAATAGTTGCAGTAGCACCTTGTGAAATCCAGAAAGGGTCTCGCGATGGGAATGAGACATTGGTATCTAGGAAAGGCATAGGAACAACATAACGAGCGAAATTGAGTGCGTGTGGTTCTGTTAAACCTGGACATCCACCCCACGTGGTAAAATCATCGTACTTGTTGTGAGTGCATTCTTGTGCCAAATTATCTGGTCCAACAAGAAAAATTCTGTCAAATGCCCAAGAGCCTAACATGAGCCACGCAAGTACAAGTGTACCTGCAGTGATGACTAACAACACTGCAAGCACCACAAATACTATTAACAGAGTTTTAAGTGCCTTCCTGCGCGGCTTTTTGGTGTAGACCCCATTTCGTTGGAGTATAGTTATGTGTTCGTCATCTTCATCTTCGTACGCATTCCCAGAATCAAATATGTTGTCAAAGTGTCTTCTACTCGTCATTTACGTGTTAGAAGCAACCACTTGGTTTTTGACGTGTGAGATTTGTAAAAGGCGAGTAACATAAGAATACAACGATAAACCAAGATCTAAGAAGGTTACTTAATATGCTCGTTACTGCCTGTTGTCATAGGTAAATGTTTTGTAAAAAAGCATTTTTCCTCGCCCGACAACTTCAAAGTATTTCTGCAGGTCGAGCGTTAAGTCGAGTTGTCAGTCGCAGTATAAATAGTGCTTGTACAGTTGAATATTTTGCAAAACGAAACTACATAACAAACATTCCGATAAAGATGGAAGAAGGCCAAGTTGAAGATGTAACTAATATTAAAAAGAGAAAAAGGGTAGTAAAAGAAAAACCAAACAAAGAAGCAAAAGTGGAGCCGCTGCGCTACCAACCAACGGGAAGAGATGATTGGCGCAAATGGTTAGAAGATAATCACGATAAAATTCCTTGTGTTTGGGTGGTGTACTTCAAAAAAGCCGCCAAGAGAACAGACACTGTAAATTACGCAGAAATGGTAGAAGAAGCACTGTGCATGGGGTGGATTGATTCGACAGCAAAATCAATAGACAATCAACGCTCAAGTCTTCGTTTCACACCCCGAAAAGATGTATCAAACTGGTCAGAGGTGAACAAAAAGAGAGCAAAACAGTTAATCAAGTCAGGCAAGATGACAGAACTTGGTCTAGCAAAGATGACAGATGCAGTTCGAAAAGAAATAGAAGCAGATGCAAAATAAATAGGTTTTCTTTATGCAGTTCCTGCAAACAGAGCTACTACTGCAACTCCACAACATACAACACAACATCCTAATACAATACTGCACACAGTCAACGAAACAACCACAGCCCAGTAGGCGATGAGGAATGGACTGACCATTGTGTAAATTCCTATATATTAGTGAGTTGTTAAAGCTCCTACCGTTCTTTACAGTATTGCAGTTAGATCCCCACACGAATACGCTGAGTACAATAGCTAAAACAAATGTGGAAAGACCTGCCATGGATCTAATAAAACTAAAACATCTTTCCAAGTTTGATGTGAACGCATTTTGACGATATGCTGCCATAATACTGAAGCACATTCCAATAGTAATTAAACTACCCTGAATAATATCAATAATACCGACTGCGAGAAGTATTTCTAGGATGGATCTGCTCTTGCAACTTGTGTCGTCTGTTTGATTCGTACGGTTCATGTTCCAAATTACTACTGCCCAAATACCGAACCCAATGGTGACAAGTACCGATGGAATACTGATGCATACCAAAAGCCTAAAAACATGTGAGAAAGAAAGTGGCGTAACTAGTACCCTGTCGAAATACGTTTAGCTCTGGGGTCTTCTGTTGGTCTTCCCTCGTCATCATCGTTGTAGTTCTCATAACGGTGTGCCATGATGTCGATTTGTTTGGTTTGAAAAGAGTTGACAGAAGACACGGGTCAAAGTTTACTATTCAAAAATTTATTGTCCCACTTCCATTATCAACTCTTGGTCTTTGTGTGAGAACCTTATTGATGTTTCATTTGTTAGTGTTACAGAGTTTGACAGTGAAAACTTTCTTGTATCTTCATCACCACCCATTAAAGAGAATGCACCAACTTGAATTTCTATGGGTACACCCTTGGGAAGGTACACTTGTTCTACTGTTACATCTCCGTTATCACCACCTGTCATCACAATTACAGCATTCTTCCATTTGTTTAGTTTATAACTAAGAGCAAAAGGCTCTTGCGTTACTTCCAAAAACTCTGCAGCAAGTTTCCCATCAAATGTAATTTTAACTGGCATTTGTTTTGCTTGTATATGATCCAAGTTAAATTTACTGAGTTGCTGTTCAATGTTTTCAAATTGTTGTTTATCTGGTCCTGATAAAGTGACACGTTCCGAGCATCGCACTTCTTTTCTAAATTGTTTTGGTGGTACGTTGATTGTTATAGATCTTCCACTGTCACTACCACTAGTATTGAACGCCTTTGCGTTTTTGTTTTTCAATTTTAAAAGATTCTGCAAATCGCTATTATAGAACTTGAAAAGTTCACCCTTTTCAAGGTCGTAGTACGCACAAATTTTTAGTCTTCCCTTCTCGACAGTAAAAACGCCGTTTGCACTTTTTATCTCTACAATCTCCCTATTTCCAATCGCAAGCTCTGCGTTTGTCGTAGTTCTAGTATAATTGAGTTCTAGTTGTGTAATATCAGACTCTGACAGAGTAACACCTCCAGAGCCACCGTTTCCCATTGTTTTATTCGCCTGTTTTGAATGTTGATGTTACAATCAGTCCTGGTTGAGCGAAAGCCAAACAAAAACATCTTCAAACATGTGCTGTGGCGGTCGAAAACGTAAAAAACATGACTATGATCCAGACTTACCAGTACTACGAGCTGACGTGTGGCCAGCTCGTCACATACCGATCTTTAACGGAAGTATGCTGTTAGGACCAGATCGAATTACATACGCGATAACATTCTTTCTACTGGGATTACCTGCAATATTTTTCATCGCGTTTACATGCGCAGATATTTTCCGTTATGTACACTGGAGCGCAGGAGTTATCATACTATTACTGGGACTCACACTATTCTTTGCCAACATTTATTGTTTGGTTAAAGTTGGTACTATGGACCCAGGTATACTTCCAAAGAATGTAGAATGCTACAGAGAATTTTTTGCTGAAAGCCAAACGTTGGCCACCGAAGAAACAGCAGCACCAATCGAAGGACGTTTTCAAACAGCGAATAGAATCACAGAACTACCGCAGGCTAAAATAGTAGAAGTCAATGGTGAAAATTTGGAAATGAAGTATTGTCGTACTTGTAAGATATTCCGTCCGCCTAGAGCGTCACATTGTTCAAGATGTGACTGTTGCGTTGATCGATTTGATCATCACTGTCCGTGGACTGGTACATGTATAGGAAGAAGAAATCATCGATATTTCTACTTTTTTGTCACGCTAACATTTTTACTTTGCGTGTATACCACTGCTTCATGCTTACTACAAATTGGCATGCTCATTTCGATATGTATGAAACCTGCTGTTGATGGTAGTACAGCACCGTATCATGATCTTGATTTTGGCCAAGCAATATTCACATCTATTTCATTGTCACCTGTTTCGTTTATCATGCTTTTATACGGAGGTGTAATGGGTCTTAGTGTCTGTGGTTTATCTTTTTATCATTGCTACTTGATTGGTATTAACCAGACAACGTATGAACAAATTAACAATCGATATAAACGAAGAAGAAACCCTTATGAAAAGTCAGCATGGAATAATTTTAAAGAAGTACTGTTTGGTCCCATTGAACCAAGTCTAATACATTTGGATCAAAAGATTATTTTCTCAGAAATGGTTGAGGAAGAACGGATACGAAAAGAACATGATCACGATGAGATTATACAAATAGATGAAGATTCGGATGAATTAACATAAGTACTGTATATTTACATGATACTACATGGTTTGCAATGTACTTTCTTTCTCCGTTTTCCTGGATTTTTGTCGTCTTGTGGCGCATCACGAGTTTGTTGGTTTGGTAGTGAGTGCCTTGTTGGTCGTTGTTCAGGACGAACATCTGGATTTCCTGAGTATTCTCTACCTAAATGTCCAGAGTTTGTCGACTGGTTCGAAACTTTAACGGAGGAAGATAAATTGCCATCAACATTTGAAATACTCGCACTTCCTCTTGCATATGTTGACATGACTGGTGGATCCTCAATCATTGAGTTTTGTGCAAGTTGTGGTAGTGGAGAAGCTGCACTTAACTGTTGTGTATTCCAATCGAATGGCATATCATCTGTTAAACCTTCTCTATCATAAATAGTTTGTAATAAATTCTTCAAATAAAAATAATCTGGTTCGTCCGCATA
>JAESGV010000568.1_pt1 | contig 16315 bp, 7 predicted proteins | sample 9269781 | NCBI WGS metagenome assembly JAESGV01 (sample SAMN15741586, study PRJNA653496) | algae metagenome | isolation source: Tildeniella torsiva UHER 1998/13D and co-occurring heterotrophs from... | place: Slovakia: Slovak Paradise National Park, Hrabusice, Kosice Region | collected 2000-01-01 | reverse complement strand
AATGAAAAACTAGTCGGAGCAATAGTTCTCATGGCAGCGTTGAAAAAGTATTTTGAGTACAAGATGGTTCTCGACTGTAACTTACCAAGTGTAACCCTGCTTGGAGAAGTTGAAGATTGGGAAAAAGTTCGAGATCGTGCAAATAGACTTGTCGAATACGATGTCACAGAGGGTTACATGCAAAAGTGGTCCGACATGCTACTCCCTATTCTAGACCAATTCATTGATGCTGCACGAGGAAATCCAGACGTAAATTTCTGGAACAAAATCGCCAATCAAGTTGGTGGCGGATCTGGTCCATCTTGGCTAAGCGGATGGATTACTGCATTTTGTATCTTTTCTAAAGATGGCGACTGGAATGGAGATGAAAAGACAATAAATGATTGGGGAGCGACAAAAACAGCGGAATGGTTGTATATTGATACTGATGAAATTCCTACTGGGTATGTAACGTGTCCTGTCAAAATAGAAGATGATTTATCACATGATTGTGATCTAATCGCTGGTCATACGCATGGAGTGATGAAAGATGACGTTACACTTGCACCCGCTGTTGGATGGACGCTATGGGAAGTAGATAGAACTAAAGACGCGCAGGTAAAGCGAGGCACAGATAGCTCAAGTGGTTGTATAATGACTTAACATGAAAATCTCATTGATTCTATTTTATAATCATTTTGGCTTTATTCTGGCTCAAGTAGGAACTATCTAGACTTCAACAATGAGGATTTGAAGACGTGAGCTGAACAAAAGCTAACACATAGCTATTACGTATTACAAATTGTCGTATGTCACGTATCATTTTCGCATGTCAGGCATCACAAGTTCGGCGAATGTTAGGAAAACGCAACTAGAAAGAGCCAGGTCGACAATAATTTTGAAAAAACGCGACAATGGGTCTCAAGTCGTTGTTTGTACTTCTCGCCATCGTTGTCGTATCAACTTTTGCTACCAGAACATTAGCAAAAGCAAAAGCAAAGTCGCACTTGCCACTCACTAATTTAATTCACCAAGTGATGAATTATTTTAGAGAACCAGAAACCATGTTCAATGGCCCACAAAGTAGGCCAGTTGACAAGGAGGCAGTCCTACTCGCTATGGATGTCTACACCAACACAAAGGTTGGTTCTTCAGTCGGAGCATGGAAACTCACTGACGTTTTTATCACACCACCAGCATCAAAGACCAACGTCTACGTTAATGACGTCACAAAGATGGTTGCTGTTTCGTACCGTGGAAGTATTTCCGAAGTTGGTGACTTGAAACAAACTTTCCATGACTGGATTATGACTAACGCCAACGTAAAGAAGGTGCCATGCAATGTCGGTATTGCCTGTGGTCAAGTATCACGTGGTGTATACAACGAATTCAACAACGATTGGGCTGCAGTATCTGGCGCCATTAGAAGAAACTTGAAAGCAGGCTACCAAATCGTAGTAACTGGTCACAGTCAAGGTGGAGCTATCGCCACAATTGCCTCACTTGCTGTTAAATCCACTTTCAAAGCTGCCCCATATTTGATTACCTTTGGTAGCCCACGTGTAGGTGATGAGCAATTCAAAAACGTAGTTAACAGTAACATCAACTACAATCTCAGATTTGTTAACCAATTCAGAGGTCTTGATGAACTTGTACCACGTGTACCACCAGTAGAACTTGGTTTCCACCATGTTGGATCAAAGATTCCATTGACTTGCACTAAGAGTGGACTACTCGTAGAAATCCAGTGCCATTTGGATTATCCACCAGCATTAGGAATCAAAGGATAAATAAATCATAACGGTTAGTCAACTAAGAAGTTTGTGCTACTTCATAACAGAACACATAAATGGCGTCTTGTTAACTTGCTTAAAAAATGCTTTGTAAGTTACTCAACCTTCTTTTGCAACAAACATGACGCAAGCCATCATAAGAATTAGGTTGCACGATGGTTCCGTTCTCCAGCACACATTTGCAGCGGATGACATGTTATCCACTGTCTGCGATGTTATTATTGCTCACATTGAAACAAACTACAATCAAATAATGGAGGAATCGGATGAACCAAGCGTAAAGCAACGATACAACTCTGGAATTAAACTATCTGTGCCGTACCCACGAAAACTGTATGATGGTCAACAAATTAAGACTATATCACTGCAGGAAGCAGGATTGTTACCAACAGCGAGTCTAATAGTCGAACTTGATGAAAGTGGATATCGAAAACATATTCCAAAACCTAAAATACAGAAACGCGATGCACCTACATATACACTCCGCAAAGATTCGCAACAAGATAAAAATGAGTACATGCAAAAACAACGACAAAAAGAAGTAGAAGATATAGAGCGTGAACGATTGGAAAAGAAGAGGATAATGGATGGTTTAAGAAAAGAAATTGCAGCCGATAAAAAAGAAAGAGAAGAGCAACGAACTATGATGGAGTTGAAACGAGAGCAAGAGCAACGCAAAGAAAAGAAACGAAAACGATCTACATCATTGAACTCTCGTGCTCCTATTGAGGGTAATTGTACAATAACTGTTCGTACACTGCAAGGAAAGACACATGTTGTTAATTCGCTCAAAGAGGACGATACTTTGCAAGATTTGTATGATTTATTATGCACCAAGCGACTGATACTTGTAAATGATTCGATAACGTTTGTAAATACGAGCTGTATGCCAAGGAAAGAATTTGATGAGAACGATTTTGAAGATATTACGCTCAATGATGCAGAACTTGTTCCTAACGGTGCAATAAGTGTGTTGAGAGGTTCACTAAAAGGTGTGGTGAAACAAGGTGCAGGTTCACCAAGAAAACGCAAATCAAGAGTAAAGAAGTAAATTTAAATACTTAATGTACATTAATGGTTGCTAATCTAATGGAGTATGACCTAGCATATAATAGTGTGAGTTAAATTTCTTCAATGTTATTCCCTTTATTCGTCCTTTTGTAATACATCTTTGTAAAGATTCAAAGTGCGGACGCTTTTGATGTAAGGAGTTCAAGGAACTTCGAATATTAAGAAACGAGGACAACCCGATAATCACATGCAAACAGACGACTTGCTTATAGAGAGCTACGGTCAAACAGAGCCTCTTACAACTCGTTTGAACTCGATTCTGCGAGACTATCCGCGTGGACCACAAATCTTTCGGGAGTTACTACAAAATGGTATATTTATTTAAGATGTTGTTCTAATACAATGCAGCTGATGACGCGAGAGCTTCCGAGTTTTGTCTCATGTTTGATGAACGCAACTTTGAAACAAAGAGTTTAATGAGCGAAGAAATGAAGCGTATGCAAGGGATGAGTTTGATTTGTTATAACAGTATGAAATAATCTTGACACAAACTAAATATTAGATGCTATATTCGAAGAACGAGATTTTATTAGTATACGTGAACTTGGAAACTCGAGAAAAAAACAAGATATGGAGAAAACAGGTCGTTTCGGAATCGGTTTTAATAGTGTTTACCATTTAACCGATTACCCGACTTTTATTTCAAGTGAATATTTGGTCATGTTTGATCCTCATCTCAAAGTATGCCACGATGAAAGCATCAACTAACTATGTAGACTTTACCCAGAACACATGTAAATATTACTGATCCAGGTTTGAGAATCAACTTTGTCAAAGCACAAGGCACGTACGACAAATATCCAAATCAGTTCGAACCATTCCAAGGACTTTTTGACTGTAATATTAAGGGATCGGAAAAATTCCAAGGAACACTTTTCCGCTTTCCATTGCGAACAAGTACAGATTCCAAGATTTCAACATCAACATATGACAAAGAAATCATGTTACAAATGTTGGAGTCGTTTATGGAAGAAGCAGCAATGGATGTTTTATCATTGAAGCATGTAGAGCGAGTGAAGATTTATCACAGAACACAAGATACACAAACGTTAATTTATGAATTATCAGTAACACCTGCTGAAGAGCAAGATCAAATCAAACGACAACGTATCAACGATTTACTCAAGAATGCGATCGAAACGGTACAGTCCACCGAGAAATCAATTTTTGACAACTACACCTATCGCTTAAACGTTCGACAACAATTTATTCGTTCCGAACGAGTGAACAACCAAGAGTGGATTGTTTCTTGTTGTCTAGGAAGCGGAAGAGCAAGACAGTTAGCTCGAGAAACATTCAAGACAAGAAGTGATTTGAGAATGATTCCATGGGGAAGTGTAACAGCATGTATATCTGATGATGCACGTGATGGATTGGATCTAGCGTTGCAAGACTCTAGAGCGTACTGTTTCTTGCCTTTACCAAGTTCAACTGGACTTCCTGTACACATGAACTCATTCTTTGAGTTATCGAGCAATAGAAGAGATTTGTGGAAAGGATCACAAGGTCTAGAAGGTGAAGCTGCCATGCGCTCCATGTGGAACGAAGCATTGAAATCGGACGTATTGGGACCTGCGTATGCGTACTTGTTACGTCAAGTCAGAAGAAGAGAACATCAACTTTCTGATGAAGCGTACTATACATTATTTCCAAAATCATCGGAAGGTTCAGAGTGGGAAGATATGGTAAACTCGTGCTACCAAACATTGAAGGCGTACGATAAAACACCACTTTTCCGCACCATGCACAACACGTTAACTTCTGCGCAAGATGCAGTTGTTGCTGCTGATTTGGAAGAATACAAGAATGAGTGTACAGCTGTGAACGAGTTGGTTTCTCGTCATAGAGATGTAGTTTCGACACTACCAGAGTTTATCGAAGAAGGATTTGTGGATGCTACTGTACCGTTGCACAAGGTAACTCCGGCATACGTACGAGACTACCTTCGAGAAGAAAAAGGTCTTGGCGCATTCCCTGTAGATTTGGTACTACAATTCATGGGCATTGACCGAAAATTCCAAGAATTGATTGGTGTTCCGATCATCAAGCTTGCCAATGGATCAATGGTACCTATCAGTACCAAAGAGAAATCGCCAGCTGTGTTCATCACTACAGAAACAGAACACGCGATTCTATCTCAAGTCGCGCCAACTAGAATCATTGATGCTCAATTGCAACACTCTTGCAAGTCTATTTTGCAGAGTTTGTGTAGCATTAGTAACATTGCCGTAATAACCGAAAACGATTTCTCAGTGTTACTGTTATATTTCTTTGGCCGTGGAGAGGAGAAGCAATGGAACGAACAAAAGGTTCCTATTGCACTTTTACACAAAATTACAGAGTATTTGACAACTGTACAAGAGTTACCACTGTTTACCGATATGTCGATGATTCTCACTACTTCAAACACGTTGGTTCCAATGAACGCAACTCCACTCGTTGATGAAGATGAAATATTATCTCAACCTGTGACAGAAGCGCTTAACAAGATTGGAGTACGATTTGTAGATAAGAGAGTAGCTTTTTCAGCTTTGAAACGAGTTAGTTTCAGTACCGTTTTGAATCGCATACTTGAAATATACAAGTCCGAAACATTGACAACTGAATTGAAGAAAAAGTTGAATGACTCTCAAAAACGATGTATATTTGAGTGGTTACTAAATGTACATTCTCACAAGGATGATAACTCGAACATTGTCATCATGAAGCTGTTACCTATCTTTGAAACATATGCAAAGACATTTGTTGCACTTTCAGAAGGCGCGGTATACCTACCACCTGATGGGTTAGCACCCAACTTGGAGGTATTACTAGACGAAAGATTCGTTCGTTGTACATCTGCCAATCGTTACTTTTTGAGCAACGATTTGCATGCACAAGAGATGAGAAAGTCGGACTTTTACTTGGAGGGCTTCCAAAAAGTAGCCAAACTCGACAAAACGATTTTAGAAATGTTGATGTTAGCCGTATTAGATGATTTGTCACAGGTTTCCAAAGAGAATCCACAATTTTTAAATGCACTCAAAGCAGTATCATTCGTACCTACAAAAGCTGGTCTTACAACACCAACAAACGTATACGATCCAAGAGTAGACGAGTTAAAGTTTCTTCCACAGGAGTGGTTCCCTATCGGAAGGTTTGCAGAAGAAGAAGTTTTGACAAGACTCGAGTTGTGCGGCATGATGCGTGAACTTAGTCCACTTGGATTCGTATCACTCCGCAAAAAGATTCATGAAGAGAAGAGCTTGCAATCGGCTCAAGATTTGTTATCATACATGTCACAGAAAGAGACAATGTTCAAAAAAGATGTCGAGTTGTGGACTCGAGCAATCATGGGTTCCAAACAAGCGGCCGAAGAGTTCAAATGGATGCCAGTGACAGCAGCCAAGAAACAAGGTCTATCGGCAGTCAAACATACACGACCAAAAGAAGATACCGATTTGGTTGCCACAGTGTTACCGATATGTGTAATTGATGTTACTTCTGCAACACTCAAGCATATTCTTCAATGGGACGTCCCACCAGCACTACCAAACGTTATCAAGCATTTATCAAACATGTCACAACAATTCAAACAACTCACCGCAAATCAAGAGAGCAGAGAACGTATTATAGCTGCGAGTGACAGAATCACAGAAATGACTACTCGTGTTTACCAATACTTGGAGAACTTTTTATCAACAAGCGACAACGAAGACATGAAGCAAACATTAATCAAAGAGTTGAAATCATTTGCAAGTGTTTGGACAGGTGACCGCTTCACTGATGTTTCACAAATTGCCATGACATCAAGTAGAATGTTAAACTTGCAACCATACTTGTATGAAGTTCCAGTAACATTCAAGAACTTTATCGTGCTAGTTGAGAACCTTAAAATCAAGCAAGAATTTGAAACGACAGACTTGTTGCGTGTGTTAAATCACTTGCAACAAGTTCACGGACAAGTGCCTTTCTCGATGCAAGAAAATAACTTGAAGTTGGCAGTGAACATTCTCCAAGCGATTTACAAGGATACAAAGACTGTGACAACACAAGCAATCATCGCGCCAACTGCAGCTGGAAAGTTTGCACCTGCTAAGACTCTTATCTATGTGGACTCGAAAGAGTTGTTCGAGAGATTGCACGGATCAATGGATGACTTTACTTCCATTCTTATTCATCCAGAGTTATCCAACGAAGTGTCGAAGAATCTTGGAGCCAAGTCACTAACTAGACATATTGAAGAAACATCTTCAGAACTATTGCAAGACGACTATGGAGAAACATTTGGTCAAAGAGAAAAACTCACTCAACGTATTGGAAATATTTTGAAGGATTATCCTGCTACTGAAGCTACAGTCTTCAAAGAAATGCTACAAAACGCAGAAGATGCCAAAGCAACACGATTTGCAGTTATTTTCGACAAGAGAACATTTGGAAAAGAAACTCTAGTGAACGAAGAGTTGGCAGCCTTCCAAGGACCTTCTTTATTGATTTACAATGACTCAATCTTCACTGATGATGATATTCGTGGTATTCAACAATTGGGTGTACCAAACAAACTATCAAGTTTGAGCAAAATTGGTCGTTTTGCGATTGGTTTCAACTCTGTGTATCACTACACTGATTTACCATCATTTGTGTCGTTAGATAAACTCATTCTACTTGACGCTCATGCCAAGTACGTAAGAGGAGCAACAAACGCTCATCCAGGTCGGCTGTATCGTTACACCAATAAGGGATTTGTTGAAAGTTTTGATGATCAAGTATCAGTGTTTCGATCAATGGGTTGTAACATGAATACTTCTAGTTTCAACGGCACGTTGTTTAGATTACCATTGAGAACGAAACAACAAGCAGAGAAGAGTGAGATTAGCAAGCACAGTTGGGACAACGACACTGTAATGAGTCAACTAGAAACATTCATAGCAGAAGCACGTGATTGTCTGCTATTCTTGAAGAACGTGAAACGCATCTCTGTATTTGTGCAGCACGCCGATGAGAACAACGCTCTAGAGCAATTACTTGATATCCAAACAATCAAATCCACTGAAGTAGCTGCCATGGAAACTGATCTCGCAAAGTGCATTGACCAACTTGAAGAAATTGCAGAAGAACTTCCATCAAACTTTAAGAAATCAAAGAAAAAGAAGGTAGAAAAGTCCATGTTTAATCGATTCTTTTCTGGTGTATCAGAAATACTCGGAGGTTCATTCTCTAGTCAAGTTCAAAAACGATTAGGCAAAATTGACATTCACATCTCGTCCAAAGATCCAACGACCAAGGCGATCAAACAAGAAAGAGAGACTTGGATTATTAGTGGTTGTGTAGGTGGAAACGAAGCATACGATTTGGCGTTACAAAACGTGAAAAGAGCAGAAAGAAAATATCGTCTTGTTCCGCATGCTGCTGTTGCCATCAAGTACGATGACTTTACCACTGCAGAAGATATCAAGTCATTAGACGGTAGAGCGTTCTCATTCCTGCCATTACCTATAGAAACTGGTTTATCCGTACACATTAACTCGTTCTTCGAGTTGGGCACAAGCAGAAGAGATTTATGGCAATCTAAACTTGGAGAGAAACGTAACGAGAGTCATTTCGACGTAAGAGACAAATGGAATCGAGTGTTATTGTCTAACTGTGTCGCTCCTGCATTAATGAACTTGATCGAATGGTTATGTATTAATAACTCCGAATCAAATCGATCAAGAGTTGACAAGCAAAAGATTTTCTATAGAATTATGGACTTGGCACCACAAAAATCGCGTATTGGAGCAAATCCATTAATGACAACACTTTTATCACCATTTTATACGTCGTTATCGCACTTCCAAGCGTTTTACTCGCAAAGTACACCAAACGCGTTGCTTTCTATGCGAAGTATCAATTTGGACAGTCCACAAGGTCAAAACGAGAAAGAAAAGCATGACCATAAACATGACAGAAAGAAGCAACCCAAACGACAAGTTGTACCAACAAGAGTTCTACGATCGCAACTTCACGAGATGCTCATCAATGATAGCTTCCCACTCGTTATAGTTCCTGATGCTGTAATTGAAGGATTGAAAGATGCAGTAGATTACATCTCGTTTGTCACGCCAAAGAACGTACGAATATTCTACAATCAATTCTTTAGTAACCAAATGAACCAACGAATTTTGCGAGAAAAAGCAGCAGCTGACGCAGAACGTGCTAGAAAGCACAAAAAGCTTTTAGAACTACAAGAAAAACTACGAGAGCAGCAAAGAGAGCAAGGAATTGAAGAAGAAGCTCCACAACCAGTGCAAGCACCATCACAACCAGAACAAACTGTTCGTGATTACGTTGAAAAGTTGTGGGACTTTTGTATTCGTACAAACGAAGATGTTGATGCCTCACACTTTGTCAATTTCCCAATTTTAATGGTTTCAGGGACAGTCATGTTTGCTTCACCTCAAGAGCATCATCATCACAAAACTCATCACAAAGGTAATCGCAAGAACTCATTCTGGTCTTCTTCATCGCCACAAAATGATGTTCACATGTACTACACCGACAAAGAAGCGTTGATTAAGAATCTCATACCTTGGAAAGCAGCCGATTTTGTAGATATTGATTTTATCAAACAACTAGCGGGACTTGTACCAAAACATAACAAGGATGATGATAAAGCATTTTGGACACAATTAGGAATCACGCAACTCACACCTGCGTTGTTTTACGAGTTTTTGTGTCAACACATGCCACAACGTTTGATTCTTACGCAAAGAGCAAGTTTCACAACATATGTTCCAAACAGTACATCACAACCAACTACGGAATGGTTACTAGATATTTGGAAGTATTTGGAGGAGCACAGTGATGACACCAATCGCGAGTTGTTCTCTCAGTTAGCTTTGATTCCAACTGCCGATAGGAAATTGTACAGAATTATTTCTGGAAAAGAAGTTATTCATGTAACGCCGGAACAACCTGCATCTATGGTAGATATCTTAACAGTATTGCAAGTACCAGTAGCGTTACCCGAGTTTTGTCAAAAGTTCCAAACGCTACGCAAAGTTACATCTCCATTGAATGACAATATACTCATCGAGTCGTTACACAAACTAAACGCAGATCGCTTTAACGCGTTAAATGATGACCAACGAAGAATGCTTTTGCAATTCTTCAATGCAAGAAATTTATCACGTGAGGAACTTCACGCATTGGCTTCGTTACCACTATTCGAGCTCACAAATGGCGAATTCTGTTCATTGAACCAATACCGTGATGGTAACAACAGAAGTAGAATCTTTATTGAATCCAAAAAATGTAAACTTCCTCACTGCCCATCTTCCGTCAAGATTTTGAAAAAACAAAACAGAAGTTTGAAAGTATTGTACATTGAACTTGGAGCAAAGAAAGCGTTAGATGAGAACTTGTATCGTGAGTACATTTTGCACGCACAAGCGTTCTCGTCACTTAGTGACCAACAACAAGCACAACACTTGAATCACATTTTGGAAACACCTGTACTTCGCAACGCGTTGAAACAACAAATTGCAGAATTACCATTCCTCAATGGAAAGAAACCATCAGAATGTTACGATCCAGAAAATGAATGTTTCAAATTGTTCATTACAGATCATAACTATTTCCCAAGTCCTCCATACGATAGTGAAGAGTGGATTCAATTCTTGAAAAAGGATTTGGGATTGATATCAAAAGTCAATACCGAGTTCTTACTCAAGTGTCATATTACTGATTCGGATATCAATATTGCGCGATACAAAGCGACTGTGCTATTGAATCAACTTTATACCAAACAAAAAGGATTGATATTTGATGATACAAAATTCTTGAAAGAAATGGCCAGTAAGAGAATTTTACCGATCAAGGAATTAGATCGATCGTATTGTTTCAACAAAAATCAAAAATGTTTTGATGAACCAAGAAGCAACGGACTACAACCCATCACATCATGTGTTGATCCAAAATATACCGACATTGCGTTCACATCGGCGTATATTTATGATGAAGAGTATAGTGATGTAGTCGAAGCGGTGTGTAATAGAATTGCACAACCAGCATCACCAAAAGCATCTGTTGTTATGGAACATTTATGTAATTTGAGTCACATACAACCAGAAGATTTGGGTCAACTAGAAGTACAAAGAATCTGTATCGAAATTTATAGATACTTGTCAAAACCACCACTCAAAGCAAACACCGAAGCACGCGATCAAAAATTAATTTACATGGATGGATACTTTTTGAATCCTCAAAAGTTTTTCTTCAAAATGGATGAAAACTATGCTCCATTTATTTACAAAGTACCAGATGACTATTTTGAATTTACAAAACTTTTTGCACATTGGGGAGTGGAAGAGAAACCATCTGTAACATTTTGTAACATGATTTTAAAGACGATGCGTGAAAAGTGTAAAGAAGCAGAAGTAGAAGTGTTAACACCAACTGAAGTGGAACTATGTTTGAAGATTATTCGTTTACTGGTTTCGGAACATGGCAGTACGTTACAAGGATCGTTCCTAGTAACGACGAAACGAGTTTTGGCGCCACATCGCTCTGTACTTGTTGATGATGCACCGTACTTGCGTCAAAGAATCAATGTTGATGAATTTGATCTTTTACATCAAGATTTATCAGATTTGGCGTCCAAGTTGGCGTTAAAGACAATTAGTTCTGTCATTACAGAACAATTGAAAACAATTACGCGAGAAACACCAATTTACCAAACAGAGATTACGAATACGATGACTAATGCGTTGAAAATGAAACAATTTACTCCATCGTTGGCTAGATTGTTACGACATAGCATTGGAGCAGAAATTGCACTTCCATTGGAGAAAATATCAGAATTAACTGCATATGCATGCTGTGAAGTTGATGTTCTCAAATGTGCGTATATTGACTCTAGAAATGGTCACGATGTTACACGTGGAGATTACGAGAGTGGCACTCACTGTGTACTAGATACCAAAGCAGTACGAATCTACATTTCCAGACGTATTCCATCCTATTTGGATCCATATGTAATTGTTGCAAGATCTATCAACCAACATTTAGGATTCACTGGAAACGATGCCACGATTTTATCACTCATGCTCAAATGTAAATCAGGAGAACAAATGGAAAAAATTCTAGATGATTTCAACATTACAAGTGTAGTCGGTAGCGATACCAACTTGAACAGAAAAGTAGGAGAACGTGTCGTTTTGGAAGATTTGAAATATTTCATACCTGCCGATCCCGATACCCATTTTACAATTGGAGAAACTATTGCATTCGAAGATGTGAATCCAGTAACACGTGAAGGTATCTTACGTTATGGTAAAATTACCAAACGATTGGAACATCATCAGTATCACATTGAACGTGCTCCCCATGTTTCTTTCACCGTTCACATTAACAATATGCGCAAATTTGTGAACGCGAGTGACATGGAAAAGACAGAAGATGAAGTTTTAAAGAGTACTGTACCACCACCAAACAATGGAAAAATTGTACATGAGGCACTCATGCAATCTTTGGTTTGTCCAATCACACAAGAAGTATTTAGCGAACCTGTAATCTTGAGTGATGGAAATACGTATGAAAAGTCGGCCATTTTGCAATGGTTATCGTCTAGAGATACAAGTCCTCTAACCAGAGAAAAACTAAGCAGCAAAGTGTTACTACCAAACTATTTAATTAAGAGTTTGATCAAAGAATACATTGACTGCGATTAACAATTAATTTATATAAATTTATCTTTTATTGTCTGTTGATGTTATAATCTGGAAGGTATGGATACTCTTTTATGACTACAGCGCAGCATGCACCTTCTCCATTCGGCAATTCTTGTATTCCTTTGTCATCTCTGTAAGAATAGCTCTTGGTACCCAATGCGATAATAGTTCTATCTGGTTTAGCTATTAACTTGTACAAACAACCACGTTGGTAGAAGCCTTGCACTACACGCGTACATTCTTTTGTTTCTCTGTCCCAGAACCGTATCGTGTTGTCGTAGCCACAGGAAACTATACTATTGTCCAGTTTTATAATTCCCCATACGTTCTTGCTATGTCCACGCAACACGTACAAACAATCCCCATTAAATATGTTCCATATTCGTATTGTTTTATCAAAACTGCAACTTGCCAATACGCCATGCGAGAGTAGCAACATACAAGTTATTGTCGCTTCTTCATGGCCAATTAGAGTTTTTATGCAACTCATAGTTTCCACATTCCAAATTTGAATATCTTCACCTTTTGGTGCTATTAAATTGTCTCCTGCCACCGCTATGACTTCAGTGTGTACTGTAAGTTTATCCCTGATGTCCAGAGTAATAGGATCACACAAACAAAGTGATGTATGTGTTAACACTGCAACAGTACCATCAGCGAGTTGTGCAGCGAAATGTCCGTGAACCTTATTATTTTTTAGGTGATGTAGTTGTTTCATTTGTTTGGTTTTAAAATTGTACAATATTGATGTATCACCAATCAAAAGTATGTTGTGTTGGTTTCGAAGTTGCAGAGCGTAAATGAATGTACAGTTAATATCATCTAAGTGTATATCGTTAAAGAACAATAGCTTGTTTGTTGCATTCATACTTGAGTGTGAGTTTATCTTTTAAAAGAGCCTGTAGGTAATGTTGTGTGTGGCTGTCATGCCTACCTTTAAGGTGGAAGGTTGTACAGTTTTGCATTATTTTGTTGTCAGCAGCCAACTATAAAATTGTAAAATGTCCCACTTAAATAAAGAGCATAAATTTCATATGAAACTTGCTGCCGCTCTTTTAAGCTTATTTATCAGTTAACGCCATATTTTGCGAAATAATGTTTTATTTAATAAACATTCACTAAATACACAGTCAGATTGAATTGTAAGGTCACAGACAGATCTCAGAGCCAATCATGTGGACCAACTTAAACGCTACCGACTTTCAACTAGTTTCCTCAAAATTTCTCCAATAGTGTCAGATTCATTCACTCCATGTTTCTTCATCGTGTTTCTGGTTTCTTGTGACATTTCAGCAAACACTTCAGAGTACACAAGAGGTTTATCTTCACTAACATTTTCCTCTATTTCCGATTCGACTTGTACAGTCTCCAAAAACGCAGAATTCAATTCTTCTCTGGTCATTGTATCCAATCGTGCTAAATTCTTTTGGATCGAGTCATCTTTTACCGGTTCCACTTTCTTTACTTTCTTTTTAGCGTCTACTTGTCGTAACACTGCTTCTATTTCGATGTCTTGTTTAGATTTTTTTATCTGCTTTGGAATTGTTGTTCTTTCGTTGCTCCACTGTTTCCACAATTTTATCAATGCGCATGAGCCTCCAAAAATCCCTAATAGAGTGAGTAGAAGCCATTTTGGACTTATTAAATCGAATAACCAGTGTGGTTCGTATAATCGCTGGTAATTAGATCTGTATCGTAGATTGTTGTCTCCGTACGTCGAATCGAATTGATTATTTTGCATAGAGTAGTTTTTTGAAAGCGTCGCATATTGTGCTCTGTTGTGAAGCTTAAAGTAGCCATCAGGAAGATGTGTAGTCGTGTATGTTCCAGTCGTTGGTTCATAACTACGGTAGGGCAAGAACTGATTGTTCACACTGGCCATCTGCGCATTGTTTGAAGTTACAATAACAAAAGCGTGCAAAACACCTCGTCACTATGAGAAACGATTCAATTCCAAAAGGAGAGTTAAGCTATAAAGCTTCCATTCATCTGCTTTCAAGTAAATGATCGAGAATATACAACAAATTGCGACATTGTTCCTGGATGCAATTAAAGATTCATTTTACTTAATCGCTGACCCATTATTGAGTTTGGATATTGGTCTCTTAGTTTTTTCAATTCAGAGATTGTTTTCTCTTTGTAACTAGGATCAGTTTCCATCGAATAACTAAGCAATAACGCACTAACGTTATTTGGTTGTAACTCTAACGCCTTTCGTACGTGCACTAGAATCTCTTCCTTGTTTGCACCAGATAACTCTTTTGCTTTTGCCATTTGCACATGCAACAAGTAATCTTTCGCATTTGTAGCTAACATCTTGTTATACAACGCTATTGCTTCAGTAAGATACGCTTTAGATTTGGTAGCTTCGTACGCATCTTGTAATGCGTTAGCATATACTCCAGTAAGTGAATAATCACCACTATCAGCACCAATTTTCAAGTCAACAAGTGCTTCCTTACCACGTCCCACTTTACTGTACACTAATCCTCTACTCAACTTGACTTGGTTGTCATTTGGTGCCAGTTTTACTGCTTGCTCTGCAGCATCAACTGCTTTTGTTTTATTAAGTTCTGTTCCTTTTCCAAATTCGACCAAACTAGCGTTACTAAGCGCAACAATTCTAGCAATAAAAGGACCAGTGATCGGTACATCAATATTAGAAATTTCAGTGTACGCATTTATCGCTTGTTGCGATAGTCCTGACCACAATGCTAATGTAAACATGGGTACAACTTTCTTGACAGGTCCTGCGGCTTGTATGGACCGATTCAAGTATTGCAGAGCAAGTTGTGGGTTTGTACTTTTTAACGCTTGAGCAACTATGAATGATAACCTCCAATCAAATGGCATACATTTCTCCATTGCTTGGAACATTTCATTGGAAAATTTTGCATTTACAAACGTGCTCTCTTCTTCGAGTACGTGACCGTTTTTTTGCAAGACTTTTACTGATGGAGTGTACTGTTCCAGGTGTGAGGCTAAATGAGTATCTGAGAGAGCTGGAAGTAGCGTGTTGATGAGCTGTAAACACTCGGTGAAGAGATGATAAGTGCACAATCCTTGTACGACATTGCTCATCAAGTGAATATGACCTTCTTTGTTACCTTTCGATGCTAAAAGTGCGTCGTTTATGTATTGAACACTTTTTTCGTATTGTTTTGCTCGGGCGTAGTACCATGCAAGTACCAAGAACGCATCAACACGTTCCAAGATATTTGGATTGTTTAAATTTTTTTCTGCGAGTTGCTTGGCTTCGTCCCATTTATCTACCTGCAAACGTATTGTGTAGCGTTGCATTACTCCTTTTTTATCGAGTTCTGGAAGATACTTTTCGAACGCTGCTCTCTCTTGTGGAAGTAGGTTGTGAGTAAATAACGTTGCACTGGCGTATCTTACTACACCCGAAAAGCTTCTCGCACGAGCAAACAGGCGTAACATGGTTTGCGTTTTAAAACTTGTAAGAGCAAAATCGACCTGTCAATTTAAAAAGAACAAAGCATGCTGGGGCTCGTTGTAGCAGGTGTTGGTGCAACTTTCACAGCATTTGTATCTGTTGTTTATTGGCAACCGCAATGGGTCATGGATATACTTCAATCGTGGTATCCAGATGTACTATTTAAAGTGAAGACAGAAAGAAAAATTGTTGCACTAACTATTGATGATGGACCAACCGCAAAAACAACTCCATTAATTCTAGATGTTCTCAAGGAACATGATGTCAAGTGCACATTCTTTTTGATCGGACGTCAAATAGAAAAAGATGGAAATGAAAAACTAATA
>JAESGV010000567.1_pt1 | contig 16335 bp, 19 predicted proteins | sample 9269781 | NCBI WGS metagenome assembly JAESGV01 (sample SAMN15741586, study PRJNA653496) | algae metagenome | isolation source: Tildeniella torsiva UHER 1998/13D and co-occurring heterotrophs from... | place: Slovakia: Slovak Paradise National Park, Hrabusice, Kosice Region | collected 2000-01-01 | reverse complement strand
TAACTTCGTAAACGACTTGGTTCATGAGGTTTGGATACTTTGGAGATGTTGGATAATTCCATCTGTAACAAATCTTGTCGTCTGCTTCGATTGCTCTTTCTGCAAGTGTTGCTGAGAACGCAAGTGCGACGACAGCCGATAGTACTAGTAGTTGTGATATCATTTGTTGATGTTGTGATGTGAAATAAGTCTCGCGATTTTAACCACTCGAAGAGTCCATTCATAGATCGCGACTATATTTGTCATTGATGTGATTCGGGTGGTTGACTTCATGATAGCGAGTTTAGAAACTCGCAGCTAGTGTTAAGGGTATGACCACAGTCTATGACTGCTAGTCGATAAACTAGTTTTTTGGCAACGTAATGTGCATTAGATTTTCTTGGTGACTTGTCGTATTGGGATGTCCAGTCAAGCTCTACCAATCGTTGCCACAGATGAGTAGCATCTTGCAAGTTATACTACTAGGAATTTAAACCAATGTTTTTAAGAATGCCAACTTGATGTACGGTGATGACCATAGAAGTATCTACTGTTTGTTAGTGCCCGTTAATACAAAAATTACCTACGTTACTGTAAAACCGACATTTCGCAAGTGGTACGATGTACTACCAAGCAGTACTATTCGCTTTACTACCAAACAGGACTTCGCTCGGTGACGAGATTAGCTCAGTAAGAGTATAGAAGTTCAGATACGCTTTCGCCACAACTGGTAAAATTCTCGTCTACAGTTGCTCTACCGCTATCGCAATCTCCAATTAGACTAACAAACGTATCCTAATAAGAAAAACTAAAATGGATCACTCACGCGCAGCTATACTACGAGAGCGAAGAAGATGCATCCAAGAGATACAAGATGTTCTACATTTAACTATCGGCGACTCTGCTTCTGATACAGAACTTTTATACCTTATGAAAACCTACTATTTAGAAATAGGCGTAACTATTCCTCCAGATTCTGAACTATTATACAACATTGACGCATACCGATTAAATGAAAGTTTAAGCAAGTACAAAATGGTTCAAGAGGAACAAATAAAAATTGTACAGGTGACTCCTAGGAAAGAAAAAGAATACGAGTGCACGGGAAGACTATTTGGACATATTCAAAACATGAAGCCAATTTGCGAGACAAAAAAAGAGGCGTGGGTTATGATGTCAATGCGAGCTGATAGAAGATTTAATCAACATAAACCTACATTGAAGAGGCAAGTTTCACAGGATAAGAACGTTACCCGGTTGAATAAATTGTTGGAGCACGCCGTGTATAGGAACAAAATTCATCCTGGAGCAGGAGTATGTAAATTAGATGTATAAATGTGAATCAATTGTAGATAATTTGAGCGTTGATGATTAAGTGCAAAACATCTTGGTTAACGCTACTAGTTTTAGCTGTCGCATTGGCGGACCAAATTTAATAGCTATACAAAACGAATTCAAATACCAAAAATCGAACGTTATGGACTTTGCTATTGCTACACGTGCCACCAGAAAACATTAAGAAAATGAATCAGACATTCATTCTGATAAAATTCAGACAAGAATCCTTTACAACAAAACAAGTTTAAATTCTAGCGATGACGACACGAGAACCCACCACAGTACACCCTAGAGCTAATTTTATCACTCAGATGAAGGCATTAGATAGCATGAAACAAGAAGAAAGTCCACCGGACCTTGAATTTTCTTCCAATTTCGAAAGCGGCAATTTAAACAGAGCATACAAAATGTAAACACTATTTAACTGTTTCTCACCCTACTAGCGCGCCAAACGAGTATCGACTATTCCTAAATTATGATAAATACACTAAAGGGCACACGCAATGGTTCTATTTTGCTGTTACTGGAATGCAGAAGGGTAGACGCTACAAATTCAACATTGTGAACTTGATCAAAAACGATTCGCTATTTAATAACGGTATGAAACCGCTCATGCGTTCAAAAGATGGATGGCAACGTTGTGGATACGACATTTGTTACTACAAAAATCATTATTACAGAAAAGTCGGATCATTTTACACGTTAACGTGGACGGTAAATTGTCCAGTCGAAAATGAGACAATCTATTTCGCACATTGTTTTCCATACACGTACACAGACCAAATATCCTTTTTAAATCAAATAGAAAATAATCCAAACGTGACGAGAACATTATTAACGGTGACGCCAGGACAACGTCAAGTAGATGTATTAACACTTACGGATCCGCATTCGACAGTTCCTATGGACCAACGACATGGAGTCGTATTGAGTGCTCGAGTACATCCAGGAGAATCAAACGCTTCTTTCATGATGCAAGGTGTGATCAATTTTTTGCTGTCAAATGATCCAAAAGCAAAACGACTATTAGAGTCGACAGTATTCAAAATCGTTCCTATGTTGAATCCAGATGGTGTAGCAGAAGGGAACTATCGATGCGATTTACATGGAGTTGATATGAATCGATATTATGATAATCGAACTCCTATCAACCACACCATTTTTTCATTTAAAAAAATGGTCTCTGATTTTTCAAAAGAAAGAAATATAATACTGTTTTGTGATTTCCATGGTCATTCCAAAGAAAAAAATATTTTCATGTACGGGTGTATCGATCGTACTGATTTTATAAGAAATATAGAAATTCAAGTGTTTCCGAAACTTGTTTCTTTTGCAAATAATTTTAGTTTTGAACATTGTGATTTTAATTTGGATGTTTTGAAGAGAAACACAGGACGTGTTGTGCTGTTTACAGAATTTGGAATTATGAATAGTTTTACGTTGGAAGCATCATTTTGTGGTGCTGATCAAGGACCAAATGCGAACGTTCACTTTACTGAACAAGATTTGGAAGAGATGGGAAAGAATGTCATGCAGTCGTTGTATATTTACCAAAACGATCAAAATCGCGTCAATGCTGTACGTAATGAGTTGCTAAATAGCAAGACGGTTACTAGTAAATTATAAAGTTTATATCTGCAAAGGTTTTGCTGAGTTGAAGGTTTTCGACAAACCTATCCTGACACCGGTCTACCAACTCTTTGATGAGACATTTTTCAGCGTATAAAAGTGTTTCTTTTTCTATCATTTGTCGCATATCTTCTGTTTTTATAAAATCGAGTGGAGTTTTGCCATCGTTATCTTTTGTCGTTGTTTTTGCACCATGTTGAATTAATATTCGTACGATATCTGTATACCGATACAGTACTGCGTAATGCAATGGCGTATACAAGTCCTGAATGTTAACAACAATTTTTAAAGCATACATCTGCCTGCGCATTTGGGCATGCATTACGATCTAACAAAAATTGTACAATTTCTAACGATCCGCTACACGATGCTTCATGTAATGGTGTACTACTATCGAAATCGCGTATATTTGGGTCATGCTTTTCTACTAACACCAATTCTTGTACTTTTTCAAAATTCTTAGCCTCACACGCTGCGTGTAATGGATAGTGTCTAGAGTAGTATGATTGCGTCATGTTTTAAAAAGGAAGTGGCCAACTCGAGTTTATTGAGCGATACATTTTTGCTTTCGCTCTGATAGATCTCTGTCGCTGTAAGCGCCATAGCATTGCATAATCATGGTGTTTAGTTCTTTTAATCCGTATCCCCGTTCTGTTGAAATTTCAATATAATCAATGCACATGTTTTCCCTCGCCGTTGCCTCTCCTTGCTCATACGTAACAAACGCTAGTCCTTTTTCTGTTAACTTTTGCAAAGTTTTTGGATCTCTTCGCAATTCAGTTTTCATTCCAACAAGTATGAGTGGTACTTTTCCACTTGTGTAACGAAGCGCCTGAGGTATCCATTTTGATTTCACATTTTCAAAAGATCTTGGGTTCACAACAGAAAAGCAAACCAAGCAAACAGAAATGTTAACATACGCATATTGTTGCTTTGGATGATACTCTTCGTTTATAAATTCAATCATCTCCAGGGTAACTTTCTTGCCATGAAAATCGCTTTCAATTTTGTGTGGCTCTATAACAGTTGGAACGTACTCATGAGGAAACTCTTTTGTTTGATTCGTGGTCAACTATGAATGTTACAAAAAAGCAGCAAAACATACCCACGACGATTTACCTACACCGTAATCACCAGTTACTAGAACCCTCATTTCTGTATTTTCTTTTGCGTATCGGTGCAACGCTTCTTCGATACTTGGTACACCATAAAACTTGGTCGTCTTAACAGATCTTTTGTGTTCAGTGTATTCTAGAGATCTCTTGTACTTGGCTACTAGCGAGTACATCATGTCGCATGAGCTCTTGTTTGCTATTGGTGGTGAATATAGCCAATCTTTAAGATACGGTCTCCATGCGTGTTGCTGATACCGGATCTCAAATTCCTTTTTCCAAATTGGCAAATCTAGATGTAAATTTGAGAAATAAAACATACCTTGAGCGATTTTTGCTATTTTCCATTTCTTACTAGTACAAACGATCTTTGAAAGTTCTCGTATAGTCAAAAAGTCAAGTACTATCGCGAAAATATCTACATTCTCTTCTGACAGTTTCTCTAGTACTAGTTTTTGATGTATAATTGTACCTCCATTAAATTGATGCGGTAAATAAACTGACGAATGTACACATCCATGTAATAGCGGTGAATCACCACTTTGTATCCACTGATTTTCCACGAATGTCCACCCACCAATGTTAAAATCTTGTGTATGGTCACAACCACCGTAAACACGTATTGTTTCATGAAAATAGGATACATGACCATATCGCGCGTTTGGTAACGGTGTCATTTCGGTCACTAGATAATTGTCACAGTTGATACTAAAAACATGATTGAAAATATTTGAATCATCTTGGCCTCCGATTATGTAGATTGTGTTTTCGTGTAAGCACATGGTGTGGTGATACCGTGGTGTTATAGGTAGTATAGATACTGTCCATTCTTTTGTCTTTGTATTGTACAAGCATAACTCGTTCGAACAGGCATCCTCACGTTTACCGCCAAACACGTACATGGTATCGCCTCTGATAACTGCAGTGTGACCGAATCGTGGTGCTGGTAAGTTATTTGTATGCACGGTCATCCATATACATATTGATTGTTGAGGACTGTGCCGTATTTCGTATGTGAAGACGTCGTTGTGAATCTTGTCGAATGTTTTGCCTCCAAATATTAAAAAGTAATTGTTGTATGGTACAGTAGAGTGAAATGTACGTGGTTCTATTGGGTATAGCTCATTTTTTGGGACCAGCCTACCAGTTCCTAGTTGTGAATGGCAAAAAGTGAGTCGTACGTAATTCTATACAATCTATCTGGTTGGATTCTGTTTGTTTGTCGTGAAGACCTCCTATTATCACCACACAATCTTCCACTGCATTGGCAGCTACACCATCAGAAGTACGAAACAAAGCTGTATGACCAAACATCTGGTGAAGATGTGACCTGGAATTTTGGACGTACTTGTGTCCAAATTTGTATTTTAGCGTACGCTGTCAAAAATCATGCCAGACAGATTTAAGCAGGGCATCTGTTTGCTTCTGTGCTTGTGTGTCGCAGGTAGAGTCTTTGTCATTAATTTAACGCTGAAGTTTTAGCACAAACAAGTTGTCCTGGTAATGCACAAAGTGACAGAGGTCACTGCCGTTTCCAGTACAGTGGCGTGTGTTGTTGGGGCACTGACACTCGAGGAGAGTTAGGAGTAGGATACCGGGCGCCAGATGTTATGCGTCGACTAAAGCCAAATCAACTCGTAATTGCAGACATGTTCGATAGATTCTTTATTACAGACACCGGCGACCTTTATTCTATAACTACCGGACGTCTCATACGAATACAAACAGATGTCAAATTTAAATATATGATTCCACTAGAAAGTAGATATGGAATGTATGCTGTGTCTGTGGATGGTCTAGTATATCAACTGTTACCTGATGTTGTCGTTGCGCAGATACCTCTTATAAACACTGCTGCACACAGTGAAAGCGCGCGTATCGCGTACGTATCAAATGGATTATTCATATCAACAACACAACAAATATCAACAATTCCACAATACAACGAAACGCATCTTTTCTATCGACTACAAGTTGGTCCAGGTTATTTTGGTAAAATTATCAAAGCAGCCGGTGGTGCATCACATATCGCAGTCATCACGGCAGACAACAAAATCCTATCGGTAGGATCAAACGATGGTAAATTCTTTTTACTAATTTTTAACCATTACAGCGTATCAACTCGGTAACATACAAACTAGTTTTGGTCCTACTGCACCAAGACTACAAGAAAAACTCGAATTTGTAGATATCAAAGCAGGACGATATTTCACAGTCGCGATAACAAAAGAGGGTCACGTATACTTTTGGGGAACATTAATGGTTAATTTGTTAACACAATTTCCTGTTCGATTAGGATTACCACATGTTACCGAATTTTCACAAATCAACGCTGGAGATGAGTACCTAGTACTCGTATCTAAAAATGGAATCGTTTACGCGATGGGAAGTAACGATAATGGTCAACTACTCGACCACACTATGACCAATCGAGTTATACCCGTCGAGTGTATCACACTAAATTCAGAACCCATTACCAACACGTTTATAAGAGGGTTACAAGCAACATATATTTCATCGGATAGTGTCATCGAGTATAACGGAAATGATGGCCTGGTACTACATAACATTTGGAACAAAATTGAATCCAAGTTATTGAAAGATGAAGTTATTGTAAAAGTACAAGGACAAAGCAAGGTTTCGATGTTGGTCACACAAAGTGGTCGATTGTTAGTATCTGGTGCGAATGATGGATTTCTTGGTGATGGATCGTTAGAAGATGCCAGGTTGCCAGTTTACTTGACAGTTCCAGGAAATGTTAGCATTGCGTATGCTTCGCCGTACGATACGTATACTGCAGTTGTCACTAATACGAATGATTTGTACGTGTGGGGATCGTTCTATTGCGGAAATAACACTATGATCAATAGAATACCTGTACTTGCCGTACCTGTGGTTAACATGACTATTACTGCGATTTATGAAGCAATGCAACATGAATCGTATTTTGCGACTGCAGATTCATTGTACTATTGCAACCAGAACACGTCATTTCGATTAGTAACATTTCCACCAGAGTTAGGAATCACCAAGTTGATTGTAACGTCAAAATTATTCAACGCTGTCGTTGTCGCCACAGATAACAATCGTATTGTCATTGTTGGTCACAACAATATGATCGCTGCGTTTTTGCAATATATCATACAAGACACTTACGCCAATTACAATATGGCTGTACTGAAACCAGGCCCTTTCCAATCCAAAGATATTGCACTCATCACATCATCTTTGATTGGTTCTGCAATAAGTGTGATCGTTATCTTACACGATGGTACCTCGTACCGTTCCAATTTGGGCGTATGGACAACCTACATTCCTCTCGATCCAAAACTCTCTTCTGATAAACTACTCGTCATGCCAAACGGAACCATGTTACTCGAATGGCAGGGCTCAAATCTTAATCGTTTTAGTAAAATTACACTGAACCCACCCAAAGGAGAAGAAGTGAAAAAAATAGATGGTGTGATCAAAACGAGTTATGGAGCTGTTACAATCATGTTGAAATGTTCGCAATACTATGTTGGTGACAATTGTGAAATTCCTGTTTGTGGTGGGAGAAATGCATCGGATCCGCTTACTTGTTTTTCAAGAGGTATCTGTGTAGGACCTGATCAATGCCAATGTGATGATTTCAACACTGGACCGTTATGTAATCGAATTAGTGGGTTATCAATTGCGTTGATAACCGTAGCAAGTACACTACTCGTCTTACAAGTGTTACTTACATGTCTCTGTGTTTGTACTTGTGGTTGCTATTTTGGTAGAAAAATAACCCGCAAATTACAAAGTCAACGAGATGCAGAAATAGAGATGGAATCGTTACTACGAGAGAGTTTAATCAACATTGAAACACTATCCGAACAAGTTGATCGAGATTGGGTGATTCCATTGTCTGAAATCAAATTCACTGAAAAGTTATCAGAAGGTTCTTTCGGTGTCGTTTTCAAAGGACGATACCAAAACTCTGACGTGTAAGAATTTTCTCTTGTTTTTTTACCTCTTTAGCGCCATTAAAGTGACAAAAGATAACGCCATGAATATGGACTTGTTTGAGAAGGAAATCAAAATTCTACGATCTCTTAGACATCCCAATATTGTTTTGTTCATGGGTGTGGCCATCACAGAAGAAAGTCGATTTATCATCACTGAACTCATGCTTGGTAAATCACTAGATGCGTTCATTCATGGCGGAACTATTAAACTAGATAGCGATTCGCTACACAATCGTATATCGTTTGAAAAGAAAGTAGAACTTTTGAACGATGTTGTAAAAGGTATGATCTATTTACATGGTTTAGAACCAACGATTGTACATCGTGACTTGAAACCAAGTGTATGTTTACGTTTACGATTTAACAGTTGTAGAACATTTTACTCGATAAGAACAAACAATCGTGTAAAGTGTGCGATTTTGGTACAGCTACGTTTGTAAGTAAAAATAATACGATGACTGGTGCTGTTGGTGTAAGTTGATCATTTTCTAGTTAACTTTGTAGACAATTCTGTACATGGCACCAGAAATCTTTTTGAATCAAGTGACGATTGAGCATCGAACCAAATTGGATGTTTATAGTTTTGGTATTATCATGTATGAAATGTTTTTTGAAGAAGTACCGTACAGCCAAAATTTTGAACAGTACGATAGTATTATCACGCTTGGAAATCGTATTGCAGGTGGTTTACGGCCACAAATGCCGGAACATCTTATACAGAATTTAACAGGAGCGGAGAGACGATACTTGGGGCTAATGGAAAGATGCTGGAGTAAGAAACCAGAGGACCGACCATCATTTGATGAAATCTATTCAGAATTTGCAAAGATTGAACAATAAAGAGTTCTCTTTTGTGACCTATTTGAAGTTTCAAAAATGCAGTTCTCAGACATTGTCATACAAGGTCACAGCAATGTAGACCTGCTTTCTTACTTGCGTACAACACTGCGAGACCATGGAATTCGATTCACGTATACTCCCCCCTACGACCAACAAGGAATCATATATTGGCTAGGAACAAAGCAAGGAAAACACGAACACTACGTCAAGCCAAAATCCGTGCTCGTCACGTTGGAAAGAAATCAACTTGTAGAAAAGAACCATGAGTTTTTAAGTCGTTACGGTGTTTGTTTCATGCAGTGGCATTCGAGACCTTATAGCATCAAAATAACCATGAACTTTGCCAAAGGATATTTACGCATAAAACCAAACTACTACATGCTTGGGTACATAAAAGACGGGAACGGATTTTGCATACTGCGAAACTGGAAACTATTAGGTAGCATAGATGGAAAGAGGTGGGAGACACTCCGAGAACATGTAAATGATGAGTCCATTACGCAGCACGGCGAAAAAGCTTCTTGGCCAATTGAAAGTAATGTTGCATACAAATACTTTCGCATTGAAAGAACAGGTCCAGTTTCTGGACCTGAAAGCGAAAGTTCACAAATGTACACTGCCGTAAGTGGTTTCGAATTGTACGGCACCGTGTATAAATCCCATTAAAAATCTGTCAAAATGACTTTGTCATTCGAAATAAGTAGGTACCGAAAGCTCGCCACCATAACTAGAAGATGCCATGTTAACTTACTGAAATCTTCGTTTTCTTACAAACGTTTACAGTCAATTAGGAACAAACACAAACGTGACATCATGCCTCGAACAGCTGTGAGTAGAATTCCCACTTCTATGACAGCAGACGAGTTACGAGGCGCCATCCAATCTCTTAACGAAGAAGTCGAACGTGAAAAAAGTAAGAGTGTTGGATGGAAAATGCCGTCACGAGTATTGACAGAATTCCACAACAGCGGTCATTTGGGAATACTATTATACAAAACAAAAGTTTGGAAAAAATCAAACGACCTGGTGGCAGCCGTGTTGGTGTTTATTCAATACTATTTGGAAGAAAATATTTACGCTCACTTGGATCCTTTTCTAGATGTAGACGGCATAGTAGTTCTGATAGAATTTATGCGTAAGAAAGATACACCTCCTTGCATTATCGGAATTCTTCGCGTATCCAATCTAATCGACTTTGGCGATAACGGGACGTTACTCGTAAAGTACTGCGCAAGAATGTTAGAACTATTTCCTCAAAACGAAGACATTGTTCGTGAATGCTTGATTATTCTCTACAACCGTGTTGCTGTTCTTAATCTTTACGAAATGGTTCCTGATACGATCACCACTTCTCTACACAAAGTTATAGAATATCACATTGATAATCGTCAAGTCATGTTTGAAGTAGTAAAGTATTCTACGAATAGTATACAGATATGGCACTCGATCAAGGATAAAATAGAAGAACAAAACATACACTTTGACCATCCTGTCTGGCGAACGTTATTCCTCATGTTACCAAAAGCAATAGGTGGTATGCAACAAGCTGCAGATATGGTCATCACGCAACTACTTGTTGATGTTATCATTGAGATATTTAGCTATGATGACACGATAGGTCTTGCCATTCTTAGTGAGCTCATTGTTTGTATAGAGACCACATTGTGGCCTGAATCTAGGTTACGACAAAATCATACCTTACTCAAGAAGGTGCTAGATAACTTTCCTATGAACGTGAACTACTCCAAGATTCTAAGTCTATTGCTAAATAAGGAAACGGCAGTTTTGCTGCGAAGTTCAGCTGTGTTTACTCTAGTAATGAGAAACGAGTTACATATTGATCCATTGCTACAGAAAATACCAATACTGAGACAGTTCCAACACGCTTGTGATTTGTTCATCGTGTTATTCAGGAAAGGTCTCATGATATGGTCTGATGTTGAGCATGTTGTCAAACAAGTCAAAAACTTGTTTGGTTGGATCTCTATGGTAGCAATAGGTAAACCAAACGGTAACTCTGGTGCTCCTTATACTCTAGATCCAGCGTATTGTAATACTATGGGTAATCTAATTACTGTTCTTAGCTCTGATCGTCGTATTCGTTCTTGCTTCACTCATTTGAACGTGAAAGAGATAATGGAACGATATAGAACTGTAGAACGTGGCAAGGTTGGTGATTTGACGAAAATCATCCTTGAACTAGTCTCTGTTGTCGCATTGCGAGAAATCATTTACGATTATAACTATTGGGCTACGATTTGCGAATTGGGAATCAAATCGCCAAACACAATACAGCCCATCAAAGACAAATATCTGTTACTATTTCCTAATATAAAACGAGGAGAGCGCTCAAGTGACATAACCTTCAACTTTGTCGAATAAACTAGTAATCGATTATTCTTTAATACGCTTGCATAGTCTGCACTCTTCTTGTCCGTTGTCGTTAGTTTTAAATGAGCATCGTCCTCCCATTGTTCTCGGACACATCCACATTTTCAATCCACCTTGTGGTTTTTGTTCTTCATGCGAATCAGATTCTTGAACCTGTTGTACATCCTCATCCTTTATACGCTCGCATCTTTCGCATTGTTCTTGGCCATTATCGTTAACGACATAGTGACATCGTCCACCCATTGTCGCTGGACATGTTCTTTCTAAACCCACCGTGCGGTACCTGTTGCATTTTTTATCGTAGTGTTGATGCAGTTTTCTTGCTGTCAACCTGAAGAAACATCAGAGAATACAACCAATCGCTCAGAAAAAGTTTACAGTTGTGGTACAATTTACTTTTCTGGTTTATCTAATGGTTTAGCATCAATATAACCAGTATCAAATGTTCTACGCCATTTTTCAGCAAGTTCATCCTTATAATCATATGTATCCTTTGTTTTCTGAGCAACTGTATTCCATGTATCGGAAACTGAATCTGTAATTGATCCCCACCATGATTTTTCTTCTTGCGTAGCTGGTTTTTGTAGTGGCATGTGGAACTTGGGCGAAGGCGTTTGTGTTTGTGATGGGTTGCGTTGTGGTGGCGTATAAGGTGGTGTATTTGGAGGTGAAATGGCAGGTTGGTGCGATGGTGTCGATGGAGCCACTGGCTCTTCGCTAGTTTCGCTTGCTTTTTCGCCTTCCGCTTCGACTGGGCTTGTTTTTGTCGATTCGTGATAAATATCTTCTGCTAGTGTGATTTTTAATTGATCCATGTCCGGCAGTGTTTTAAGAACTGCTCTTTTGTACGTTTCGAATCGAGTTTGTGCTTTGGTATCGTAATTTAACATGGGATGGTTCAACAAGCGATCGTTCATGAGCCTTTGTTGTTATTGACTCCTTAAAATACGACTTACAGCATAAACATACTCAAGTATACAAACGCGCGTTCTACATCGTTTTCTTCGAATCTATATTTTTTATATTTTGAAAAATAGTCTCCTGCTTTGTTAAAGTAGACATTTATATCTGTTGCTCCTGACACTTTTATACAAGTGTCCTCCGCTAGCTGTGTAATGATTTTGAGTGAACCTGCGTTAAGTGGATTGGACATGATGTTGTTTGGACAAGTGTTCAAAACGAATGTTCGAATTGTAACTACGTTTTATGAAAGTACTCCGTTTGACGTCAGGAGATACATAATGATGGAACCTATTAGTGCTCCTACTTGAATTCCAAATCCTGCTAGTTGAAAAGTACTCAACTCTTTCCCAGCTAACGTGAAACTTCCAATATTTGCTTCCAAAGAGTGCTCCTCGATGTATTGTAGTCGTTCGTGAGCAATGAGAAACTCTTTCGTCTTGCAATATGCAATAAAAATTCTCGTGAAAACTGCCAAGATGACAATACTTATACCAACACCAAGTGATCGCTTTCCTGGAACGTTTGGACTCATGAAAGCTATCACGATCTGTACAAGACATCCTGAGATCCATACAATATGTAATAGACCTGTAAGAGGTAACCTCTTCGGAACAAAATATGCAATAAAGCACGCTAGTGGATCTACAACTAACATAATGTTAATTGCATTACTCCACAGTTGTCTACCATTGGGATAGTTTTGGAAAAGATAAGGTCCGATAGAAACTAGTATACCATTCTCAAAGAAAGATATCAACATTTGTGCAAGTATCAAACGATACGTGTATGAGAGCTTCCACCGTGGTGTCACCAACATGGCGATGATCTCTCGTTCTGCATTGGTATCACGTAACTGTGATTTACCAATCCATGAGAACCTCAAAAATGTGAACGCAAGGGCAGAGACCACTATCACTGCTGCTAGTATGATACAGAATACGAGCACACTGAATCGTGGGTGCTCACTTCCTGGTTGTTGTATAAAACCAACAATACCAACTATACCACCTGTTAGTCCCTCACCAACAGTTAACGCACTCGTGTACAAGTAGTTATAGTTTGAAATAAATGGGAAATAGATGACACTAGTTGTGCAATCCACAGAACCAGTCAGGAACACAAAAACGAGCATCCAAAAACTTGTTCGTTCGCCTCCTATAACTTCCGTTTTATCCCAGAAGAGTCCTAACAACACACTACCAACGATTCCCAATATGCAAATACCATAGATCGAAATAGTGTCAAAATTGTACTTGTACTTCCGCGGCATTGCAGAAATAATTAATAGAAATAGTACAGGAAATATATTCGCTAATTGCAACGCGAGAGCCATTTTAGAAGCGACAGCCCACTTTTCTGGTAGTACAGTAGCAAAGATTGGTAACTGCGAAAAGATACCGTTCACTCCGATCCACGATGATAGTCCAAATAATATTACTGATATGTACACCAACACTATGCGTCCCGACCGAACTACTTTTTCATTCATTGTGTTGCTTGTTGTTCACCGAGTTGATCAAGGAAAACTGCAACAAAAGTTCAAACAAGCATGTATCATCAGAATTCTGTGATTCGTGCTGTGACAAATACCAGTAAAAGTGATAATAATAGCTCTAGTGAACTATCAACCGATAACGTTTTATCAACCAAAGAATGCAGAAAAAGGTAAAGTTTGATGTCCTACCACAAGGCTACATTCGCCGAATGGTCGTCAGGGATACTTCATTCCCCACGTTTTTGGAAAAATTAAAAGAGATGAAAATCGATGTAAAACAATATGAAATGAGCTACAGAGACGATGAAGGCGACAATGTTTCATTCTCGACTCAAAACGAATGGGAAGTGTTTCTCAAGCAATCTGAAACGGAAATAGCGAGATTTCAAATGATAAGAAAAGATTTTATTGGCAGTAGAAAGAAGAGAGCACGCGGACCACCAACACAGATGTTAGTTATGGTACTCTTATGCATATTATTCACAGTTATTACCAACATCTTTCTCTCATTCAAGCTGGGAAGAATAAATAATGCATGTACAGAATAACTTGATTAATATTCCCTATTTTTTTCCATTACTATCAAATTGGAGTCTTCATAAGCGGTTCAAATTACAGCCGTTTCTAGTTGTCTACTGTCTCCTGTCACACTCTAAACGCAAACAAAGCAACTAAGCGATGGACCCCAACAAGAACGACCAATACGCACCTCCACACAACGATGTGTTATATCCAACCTATCCCCAACCACAACAACCTCAACCTTACAGCCCTACCGACTTGAGTTACTATCCATCAAATGCTCAATATGACCCCGCTCAAACCAGTACTCCCTACGTGGACTATAGCTACACTTCCACTCAACAAGCTCACATGTCCCAACCTCTTGTACAACCAGCACCACAAGTTTACACTTCAAATACAACTGTCTACACACTAACATCGCAAGACGACAAGCAACAACACGATTTGGTACTCATATTATTGGTTGTCGGGTTCTTTATCCCACTCACATGGATTATTGCCTTTTTCATGACCAGATCACAATCACCAAGATGCAAACGTTTGGGTAACATCTGTTGCATGTAAGTCTTTCTCTCACAAACCACTAATCTTTCATAGTCTATTCTCCATCGGAGTTCTCGTCTACATTGGTATTGTTGTTCTCAGCATCTCCTTGCGTTTTGCGCTCGCTGCGTCACGTTAAGATTCTCTAAACTTGACGAATAAAAAGTACTTTATTGTCGTTGTAACTTAGTATTTTTCTTTTTAGAAGGGTCTAAAACGCGAAAAAAGACAAAATAGAAACACAAAACAATGAGCAACAGTCCTCACCAACAACAGCCTTATGGTAGTATCTATCCTACTGCACCTACTGCGCCCTTTATGCCCAGTACTAACCCAGAGTTTGACAATCACGAGCATCAACTACCAGCACCACAATATGGAGTTAATCCATACCACACTCAACAACCTTATGTAGCTCAACAACCTCAACATACGCAAGGTTCTTTTGGCATGCCACCACCACAAACATACGTTCCCTCACCACAACAACCTTTCCATACACAACCCTATCCTGTTCAACAGGTGAATACACAACACCCTATGCATACGCAACCCTATCCAGTACAACAAAACTTTAATATTCCAAAGAGTGTTTCTATTCGCGTAGATACTAGTTTGGTCAACGTGACCCAAGCCACTATCATCTCATCTCAAGCGCGACCAGAGTTTGTCATTCACGCTAATGAAGGCAAAAGAAATGGAGAGGTGTTAATTATTTGGTCCAAAGAGAAGAACGTTGAGAATCAACAATTCCACTTCACTACAGATGGATTTATTCAATCCGTCAATAACCCACACATTGTATGGGACTACCAAACACCAAATCCACAACCAGGCGCGCAAATCATTTTGGCTATCAAGAGAGATGAAAACGATCCACTAGTTCTAACTCAAAAGTTCCAAGTTGAAGCAAGCGGAGTAGCAAAATCAAAAGTTATTGCATGCTCACTCAACTCACAACTTGTCGTAGAGTTACCAGGAGCACAACAAAAGGGTTTACCAATTTGTTTGGCACCAAGACAACCAAACGCATCATTCCAAGCATGGAACTTTGAATTCAAAAACTTGAAGACATTCTATCCAGTCGGAACTCACTGTTACTTGTTACACGTACAAAGTGGATTATATGCTGATGTACCAAATTCCAAAGTAGGAGAAGCACGTTTGGTGATCTTGTACGGAGGTAAAATTATGTTCAACACCAACCAACGGTGGAGAATTACCAAGGAAGGTTTCATTTGCAGCGCATTAGATGAAACATTTGTATTGTCATGTACAGTAGGTGCAGAAGGTGAACGTGTTTGTCTAAGTAAAAAACGTGGAACTCAAAATTTGAATCAAAGATGGATGATCGTAAATGCAGAAAAGGGAAGCCCTCACAAGTATATTGTTAGCATGTGCAACCCGTTCGTTGTACTTGATAACAAAGAGAACGCACTTGTACTATCACAGAATCGCAATGAAAAGAGCGATTCTCAAAAGTGGAGCATTAACACTGCATAAAGAACATTTTTTCGATTGTGTAGCT
>JAESGV010000566.1_pt1 | contig 16378 bp, 10 predicted proteins | sample 9269781 | NCBI WGS metagenome assembly JAESGV01 (sample SAMN15741586, study PRJNA653496) | algae metagenome | isolation source: Tildeniella torsiva UHER 1998/13D and co-occurring heterotrophs from... | place: Slovakia: Slovak Paradise National Park, Hrabusice, Kosice Region | collected 2000-01-01 | reverse complement strand
TAGATGCTCACAAAAATTAATTAATAGTTTTGTCTTGCTTTCGGAGAATAGTGCGCACAAGACGGATTGTGCATTTTTGATGACGACCATGGTATCTTCCGAAACGGGTAGCGTAGTTATTGCTTCACTCATCTGCATATCGCCTTCATTTGCTTGTAGTTGTGCTTGGTATTGTTTTTGTGGTTGATCTAACCTGAAATACTGGTATGAAAGGTAATGTATCAGTATTAAACAACATTTAATAATAGTCTGCGATGCGCGCAATAAAAGCTCTTCATTAGCAGAAGATGTTAAATTATTGCAGGTTATTTTCATAATAGTGCATATCTCTGGAGTGTAAAGGTTGATCAGGCGAACGAATTCGGCGAATAACCCTGTAAAATCGAATAAAAGTACAGTTTGTGTCGTCTCTGTTTGTGTTTCTTGCTGTTGAAAAACGACTGTAGTTGCAATAACGCGTTCATGTAAAAGCGAAAAAAATACAACCGGTGATATAAGTCGCGACGACAAAGCGTGGTGTAAATAACTCAACAAAAATTGACTGGGTTGTGGTCCTGACGGTAGAAGATCCAAAAACACAGAACTAAGTAGTTTGGACACTACATTGCCAGCTTTCTTAACATTTTCGTTTTTTAGCATGTCGACGTGCCACTGCATAGGCGTGTGTCTGTTGCGCCACGCATTTTGCAGACCCAGTTGAAGTTCTTCGAGAACAGGTCCCTCGTCTACCTGTTCTTCACCAACCATGTTTGGTTTTTCAAACAACCGTTACAAGTTTTGAAGGTTAAGCGTTTTATTGTACAAGTCTCACTTTGCTTTCTTCTTTTTGTTCTTCTTTTGTTGCTGCATCATCTTCTTGGTCTTGTGTAGTAACTCTTCTCGTGTTAGTGGTCGCTCTTCACCACTATCTTCATCGTCATCGTCTGATAACCCTTCTCCTGTAGTAGGCGGTGAAATAGATGGTCTAACAGCTCCAAATGGTTGCAATGGACCTATGCTTAGCATACCTGAACTTGTAGAAACGGCATCGTCATCTTCATCGTCGTGATGCCCACGAGATAGGTACAATTGAATGAGCTCATTGGTACGTTGTTCGATCATTCCCAAGTACATCATCATGTTGCTTTCAGTTACTCCAGATGAGCCCAACATTTCTTGAATTGCAGATGAATCACAACCAACAGATTCAAACATGCCAGTAATACCAGTAGCCAAGTTTCCAAGAGTTCCCATTGCGCCATCATACTTGAATTGATATTGCTGTGCCATAAGTTCTGCATTGTTTAAATTCTCTTGAAGGTCGCTGAGTGCTTTTCTTCTGCGAGCATCCGTATTTTCTCCATCGCCTTTGCACTTTTTAATCTCTTCCTCAAACTCATGATTCTGCTCCTCTAGTTTTTCTATTTCTGTATTTAACTCGTTGACATAGGTAAACAAGCTGAAGTTTTGATCTTCTGCATTACTAAATTGTTTGATGAGCTCCTCAATGTTGTGCCCTGTTCCTTGTTCAATCTTTTTGATTTGGTCTTCGTAGAATTTGAGTTTCTCGGCATTAGTTGCTTCCAACTTTTGTTTTTGTTCTGTGCCGCTCCATCCTCTTCGCGATTCGTTCAAGTCGTTCGATGTGTTCATCATTAACTCTTTATCAGTTCTGGATTTTTGCGCGACTTTCATCTTCTCATTTAGCTTCTCGTCTTTCTTAATTATCTTGTCCAACTCTTCAAATTCTGCCTCGTAGTCGAGCATGAGCTGTTCGTGTCTCATTTTTAGATTCGATAATTCATGCTGAGCTTCGTCGCGCTCTTCATACGCCTGATTCGATTGTTCGATAACCTTTGCCATCTCTTCTTGCTTCTTATGCAATTCATGTTCCATCTTTTTATAAATATTGTCGAAAACGATTCTTTCTTGTCGAAGGTTTTGAATTTGATCCCGCAAACTTTTGTTGTACGCAATCGCTTCGTTAAACTTAACTAACGCTTTGTCGAGTCGATTCTCCAAAACTTTGATTTGTCTTTCTATCATTTTTGTATTTTCTTTTGAGATGTTTACTCCTCCCATATCTTGACGAGCTTCTTTGATTTTCGTATCTAGAATGTCGTTTTGCATTTCGAGCTCCTCTATATTCTTTTGTTCGACCGATAGTTTTCTTATCAATAAATCGGTAATTTCATTTAGTTTGTTTATGCGAGAGCCGAGCTCCACTGTTTGTGCAACATTTATGTTTCTTGTTTGAGACGCTAGTTGTTCTTTCAGCACTTCATTATCTTTTTTCAACTTTTCTATTGCAATCTCTTGTTTTTTCAGTGTTTTGTCGCTAAACTTTTTGTATTTATTGGCGTTGGATGTACCCATACGAATACTGCCTTTTATCTCGCTAATCTTATCCTTGGTCTGCTCATCCATGGTTCCAACGTTTGCAGTGAAAGCGAGCTGTAAACTGTTTTGGCGCCCAAATTGTACCAGTTTACACTTCGGAGATAACGTTTCTGTGCCTCACATTGGCAACTTTGCATAACTCCAAAACATGAAACGCAGGCAGCTTACATGTACTCTTTGATCATCAGAAGACACATAACGCAATCAAGGCTTATCGCAACATAGGTCTCTGCTCCTACGCAAATGCTTCCATAACCTTGGAGCCGTTTTGTTTCACCATTCTTGCAAACATAGGTAATACAATCCTCTCCCTACTATGAACTTTCAAGTTTCTTAGCACAGTTGCCTCTCTTTCCAATAACTCGATTGGAGTATTGACACCGTCAACTATACTTCTGAGTCCATAGTAATCCAGTGTTTTCCTAGTTCCATGGACGTAGTTGTCAATAACAAATTTTGACAAAAGTTCACTTCTCTCAAACGTGTCATTTGTACTCTTTCTTAGCTTGAGTATTGTTCTTACAACTTCATACAATAGTAGAGAATCCATTTCCAACTCTGAACTTACTTGTTCTACTAGTTTATTCATAGAGAAAGGTTGTTTTTCCGCTACTTCAAATTGCTCTCTTATAATGTCAGTGAGCTTGCTTTGTTGTTTGAAAACAAACTCGTGATAGATTGTAGGTATCATGCACCTCGCAAACATGTTAATTGTGCATATCAGTAAAAACGAGGTGGATATAGCATGCTCTTCCAGAAGCTCCATAGCGTGTTTGTCTCGGCTTTCTAGAAACAACAATACTCTATACAAGGATGTCATGAACACGACATTGATCAATGAGTTACAGATAGATAGCCAAACTTCTGCTCGCAAACATGTTATGCGCATGATTTCTGGGTTTTGTAGAATGTACCCAATGATAATGGTGATAACCGATATACCAATGACTAGTCCTACTTGGGGAACTTTCGGATATCCCAAACCTGTGTTACACGAGTCCCACTCAGTGAAGGATATGTCGGTGAACCCGTATATTCCTACTGCTCCAAGCGTAAGAAATCCACAAGCAACAAAAAAAGCTCCTTTAAGTGTACTGAGTGCATGTTTAGGCGCAATAATATCCAAATCAGTAGTTCCAAGGTTTGGTGAGTTCATTAACTTGGCCATTGCCTTCTCACCGTTAATCTCTGACTTGAATGCTCCTAACTATAGTGTTATTGAACATTATAAATCCTTACTTGAGCTAAAAGAGCAAATTTGTTTGCAGATAAACACACAATAGTTAACGATGCGGTTAAAAAACAAGGGTCGGATTCTTGTTGACCTACGAGAATTCTGATATGCATTAACTGCGAAATAAGCTCCACAACGTTCAAGTATATGTTTCTTGATGCGCATAGGTTGATTATTTTGTTGCCAAATGATCACTGTTAGTCCTATCGCCGTTACGAAATAAATCCATCTCATAAAAAAAGTAATTAAATGCTCTGGTGGTACTGAGATTGGTTTTGAATAGCCGTACAAAACTGGTGAACTGTCTATGGTGGTTAGTAGAGCGAATTTAAATCTACCTGAACATGAATTGTGGTTGTATCACATGTTGCAGCTGCTCTACAATAGGAGTATCGATATGGGTTTACATTGCACAATTGTTCTGCTGCGTTCACTTTTGGACAACAAGATAATGCTGTTGTCTCGTTACTAAGAGAGCAAATGATTTGACAAACGAATAACGTGGCAACAAATAACAACACCCTCACCATGCCACAGTTTGTAATTTGAGCTTAACTAGAAGAAAAGTGACGAGAGGGAGCAAAAAGTCGAAGACATGACAAACCACAATTTCGGTCAAATTTACCACTACAACGAGAATGCTCACATTTACTTAACCAGCAACATACCTGAGCAAGGCTTACGTTTGCGTAATTTATCAGGTGTTGATTGTGGAGAGATTTATTTACAAGAAAATACGGTCTGCGTGAGACAACTGAACAAAAAAGACACCATCAAAATTAATCGCAAGCTAAAATCAAACTCGTGCATAAAACTCAAAAACGAAGATGAAATAATTATCGGAACACATCCAACCAGTTTCTATTTCAAGTTTATTGACAAAGAACACGTAGACAATCGTGAAGAGAAGAAACCTCTCGCACAACGCAAACGCAAGACATTAACAAAAGAAGCATCAGTTCATGCACAGAAAAAAACTCGCGTAACCGTACAAGAAGAGTCATGGCTCGATAATGACTGTTTATTCCTGGTGCTACAATTTTTCACTCTACCAGAACTATCCCAACTTTCTCAAGTGAGCAAACAGTTCCAAGAAGTAACCTCAAACGAGTGGTTTTGGGAGCCAGCACTCAAACAGTTGATGATTGAACCTTCATCTACTCCAAGAAGCGAGTTTTTGAACGCAGTGAATTCTATACCCTATGTGTTGTCCCGCTTGGATTACTCTGATGATGATGAAGATGATGGCTATGATGGCGAAAAGACTATCAAAACTTCTCACACGTGGGTACATGTACCAGTCAAATCTGTCACACCACAACACCATAAACTCGCTGTCATCTTGAGTTGCTTGTGTGAGAATGATCATGAAATTCAACTTGCAGATCCTGTCAAGATTGGATACGAAGGACACCAGGACAAAATAGTAACGATTCCATTCTATCAGTACTGCTATAGCGTACTTACAGGTAAAGAAGAAGATATGCTAGCAAGAGTGGGTTTGCCAATTTCGTTGGATGAAGATGATGACACGCAGTGTGGAATCATGCCAAATGTTGACTCCGAGTTTGAACCTTTTATCTACATTCTTGAAGTAACAGAGCCAGAAAAGAAAGAACGCAAGTTCACTCACAAGAGTATGCCAAAGAAAGAAAAATACTCTGAATTGTATCAACTATATTCTGATGAAGATGGCCCAAATTGGACACCATGCTTCTTCAACGCGAGTGGATTCTGGTATAACGATGCCCAGTTTATATCTATGCTATACCCAAAGTCCAATCGCATATTGGTGGTGAAAATTCAAACAGAAGAAAGACAATATTAGTTTATAAACTTGATTGTTACCCTATTTCGCTTTGTTTTTGCTTGTTTCTAGTTTGCCTCCAATACTATGTCGAATTTTTAATTGAAGTCAATCAGGATAACGGCTTTTTCAAACAAACGTTCACAAACATGGGCATTAAAGGTCTTGCCAATTTAATCCTCGACACATGCCCCAGCGCAGTAAAAGAAAAAGAACTACCAAACTACTTCTCGCGTACAGTCGCCATTGATGCGAGCATGTGTATATATCAATATTTGGTACCAAACTTTCGATCAAAAGTTTTAATTGTTTGTAGATTAGTTTGCGCGGAGCAGGCATGGATTTAACAAACGACGCAGGAGAAATCACTTCTCATCTTCAAGGTTTATTATCGCGTTCGATCAAAATGTTGGAAATCGGTATCAAGCCAGTGTTTGTTTTCGATGGCAAGCCACCAGAACTCAAATCAGGTGAACTCGAAAAACGCAGAGAAAAAGCAAAAAATGCACAAGAAGAACTCAACAAAGCAACAGAACAAGGAGATGAAGAAGCGATGGCCATGTACTCAAAACGTGTAGTTCGAGTATCAAAAGAGCAAACAGAAGATGCGAAGCGTATGCTACGGTTGATGGGAATTCCCGTTGTTGAAGCGCCATCGGAAGCAGAAGCCCAATGCGCTGAGTTAAGCAAAAAGGGAAAAGTGTACGGAACAGCAACAGAAGATATGGACGCGTTAACATTTGGAACAAGTATTCTATTACGTCACGTGACTGCCAGTGAGTCAAGAAAACTTCCCATTCAAGAAATCGACTTGCAAAAAGTCTTAGAAGGTATGGAGATCACCATGGACCAATTCGTTGATATTTGTATCCTATGCGGGTGTGATTTTACTGACTCTATCTATGGTATCGGTCCAAAGAAGGCGTTACAGTATGTAAAACAACATGGAAACATTGAGGGAGTGATGAAGAACGCATTAAAAGAAAAGAACAAAATTCCTGCATTCTTCCCAATCGATCAAGTCAGACAGATTTTCAAACATCCAGAAGTTACACCAGCTGAAGAGCTGGATTTGAAATTCACCGATCCTGATGAAGAAGGGTTGACAAAGTTCCTTGTTGAAGAGAAAAAGTTTGATCCAACTCGTGTAACAAACGCTATTGGAAAACTAAAGGCGACACGCAAACAAGGACAACAAGGTAGATTGGATACATTCTTTAAAGTTGTTGGAAAGAGTACTTCCAGCACTGCACAAAAGAACAAAGCTGCCGCAAAGAAAGACAAGAAGACGCCAAAGAAAGGTGGTGCATTGTTTTCTGGAAAGAGAAAACGTGAAGATGAGCCAGCAACGAAGAATAAGAAGAGTAAATAGATTAATTTAAGAATTGCGATGTTATCAAATTCAGGTTCATTACACTAGATATCACCAGCATGGCGATGGCAATAACAGAAAGTTTTATTATGCGTAGTTGCATGTTACGAATGCGTTATGATCAACAATTGTTAAATGTACATTTAATTAAATTGGTACGACTTTCACAGCCATACAATAATTTTAAAATTTAGCTCACTTCTTGCGTGAAGCTCTAGTAGTTCGTTTTGGTCGTTCCTCTTCTTCCTCTTCTTCGTCGACTTCAACGTCAACAACAATAGCTTCCTCATCTTCTTCTTCCTCTTCACTTTCATCTTTCTTTTTTCTGCTCATGAGCTTTCTTACACCTTTGACAATCTTTGAAGCTTTAGAAGGTTTCTTTGCATCTTTTTTCGCTGGTCTTCCACGTTTTTTCTTTGGTGGTTCCTCTTCTTCCTCCTCTGCTGGCTCATCATCACCTTCAAAATCGAACACATCGTGAGCGTTCTTTGATGCGAGTTTCACTTTTGATTTGGTAGCAGGCCTACCACGTTTAGGTTTCTCTTCTTCGGATTTACTTTCTGTATCTTTGCTGGACGTGTCTTGTTCATCAGTTTCGACAGAATTGTTCTTTTTCTTTCTGTTGATCAATCTTCTCTTCTTTGGTGGTTCTTCAGCGTTTGCTTCTTCAGTGTCAACACTCTCGCTTAGAGATTCACTTGTTCTCTTTGTACCCTTCTTTAGCTTCTCAACAACCGGTGACGAGTTCTTGAATGGAGATTTGAAGAATGTCTTTTGAGGTTCCGGTGAACCAGCAACAGGTGTAACACTCGACATTGGTGAGGCTTCTTGCGCAGTCGGTGTTAGTGGTTTGGCCAACCTCTTTGGCGTTGAAGTTAGCACTGGTACCTCCTTTGTCAATTCTTTGATCTTTGCAGCTAGTAATTGGTTGTCACGTTGCTCTTGCTTGAGATGCGCTTTAAGTGATTCGATTTCAATCTCTGCGTGTTGACGAGTGTTGAGGTGCTTCGAATCAAACTCTCCTCTGTATTTCTCAGATAATTCACGTATGAGTCTAGCACGCTCTTCAGCAAATTCTTCACGTAGTCTCTTCTCTAACGTTAGCGCTTTCGATTTCTCTTTTTGTATTGCTTCTGCGTGAGTAACCTTGAGTTGCTCATTTTCTGCTTGCAGTGTCTTGAAACGTTCTTCTAGTTTCTTCAATTCACGCTCAAAGACAGCATATTTCGCTAGTTGGTCTTTCAACATGTCTGTCTCGCGAATGTGATCCAAGTGTGCTCTTCTGTGAGTGAGCTCGAGGTCTAATCTCTTATTTTCTTCCGTCTCTAGTTGCTCTTTCATCAAACGATTATGGATAGCCTTCAAATCAGCAACTTCAGATTGGTGATCGGCATCTGTGACAACACCACTGTATTTTTCTCTCATTGCTGACTCTAGTGCTTCTTCTAGACGTTGTACCTCTTGTTGAAGAATCTCTACACGCGCAGATTCGGCTTGAGCACGAGCTTGCCACTCCTCTTCTAGTTGTATGGACTGTTCGGTCTCTGCTTGACATCTGTCGATTTGTTTTTGCATCATTTTCTTGACACGATTGAGACGCTCCTCAAATGCTAGTTTCTCTTGCTCTATCTGTTCACGCATAGCATTTTCGCGTTCCTCTTCTTGCTCTTGCATCTTTTGAGCTACTTCAGCACGAATATCGCGTTCGACTTCGATACGATTGACTGGTGCAAATCGTGTTGAGACTTCCTCTTGTAGTTGTCTCACTTGCTCACGAAGTGCTTCAACCTCTTCTTCGCTCACCGTGTTTGTGGTGTTGGTTGTGCTAGCATTTCTGCTCCATATATTCTCGTCTAAAACGCTGATCTTCTTGGATGTCGAAGGTTTAGGACCTCTCTTTATGCTTGCAGGAGTAGCAAGTATTCTAGGATTGACGAATGGTTGTGGAGTAGTGATTGTAGTTTTGCGATATGTATCAACACGAGACTGCGTCTTGATGTCCTTAGCTACGGCACTGTATTTCATGACGTTCGCTGTTTCATCAGAATCACTCATCGCAGAAGAAACGTTAACAATCATGGTGACTGCAGCATCTCCTTGTAGCTCGTTACGGAACAACTTTGTGATTTCGCTTTCACGAATTGGAACCGGTTGTCTCTTGCTTGGATTATCCGCGTTTCTTTGGTTGTATTGTATAGCGTGTAGACATCTACCGAGCACTAGCAGCGATTTGTTGATTCCACCAGCTTCTTTTAGACGATCTCCAACTACTTTTGTTTTTCCTGCTCTTTCAGCACCTGCCAAATCTACAATTGACATCTTGGCAACATCGACCAAAGTTCCTAATGCGACATTCTTGCGTTGTAGTGTGACCGAAAATACAGCATGCGAACGACTTGAATCAGCATTCAAATTGGTTTGTCCAACTTGACGATTTGTGGTACCACGCATGAGTACTTCTCTACCTTGAGCTGCTGAATCTACTTCCTGTACAATCAAATCTTTTACGAATGCTCTTCCTTTATCTTCTCCGATTTTGAGATTCTTTCTTCGTCTATTGTTGGAATCTCCTGCGAGGAATGATACAGATACGCTTTCTCTCATTTCGTTTTCTTCTGCTTCGTACAACAAGTCGTACACCTTCTCGTTGTAGAGTTCGAAGAAGCTCAACGAAACAATATATTGTTCGTGAGGATTATCGCAATCCAATTGTTTCTCTTCTATAATGTCGAAAATCTCCTCTAGTACACGTGGAATGATACCATCAGAAAAGTTTCGTTTCATGGAAACCGATTTTTTCTTTTGAATTGTTGTCTTCTTTAGCATAGTTGGAGTACCATCACCTTCATCTGCTTTTCCGCTATAGTTCAATTTGCCCATCATAGTGTAAGTTTTGCCTGCATTGGTAACACCGTATGCAAATAATAGACTATCATGACCTTCGAACATGTTAAGAACGTGTGGTCGCGATGTTTTGTCGTATATCTCCTTTTGTGATGTTGTAGTATCGAAAACGTGGTTGAACGTGTATCTATCACCAGATGTATGTTCTGGGACTGTAAAATTGGCAACTTGTTTCGCTGATTTGAATTCAACGGTTTGGTCATCTAGTATCGTTACCGACTCTTCATCTCCTTGCTGAGCGAGTGGTCTAACGCGTAAGAACACATTAATGTGTTCTTGTTTTTTGATGACTTCTTTTGCTGGTGTTTCGGTCGTCGTTAAATGATGTGGTTGAACAGTTGTTCCGCCTGGTGTAAAATCTAGTTTGCGAGTTACGCCATTCCTATATCGTTAATGAAGCCAAAGTATAAACATACGTGCCAGGTGATAGCGCGCGAGCTCTAGATATTGGCGATAGTGGTGATTTAGTTTGTAGCGGTGATTTTGGACTTCCAAAGTTTTCATACAAACTAATTGTTAGCATGAACGGTGCACATACTTTTCTTTGTTTACACTCTTACTAGGGATAAATAATGGAGTCTTAATTGGTGACTGCTTAACGAACGATTGTGCTACACCTAATTCTTCTGGCTTTCTGTGCATCATAGTCGCACAGATATCGTTTCTTTCCAGTTAGAAATCTGGTTTGTAACGGTTGGAAATACCGGTTTTTGATTTAGGCGCCAACCGAGTTTACCAAACAAAATTACAATGCTTTTGAGTGAAGACGAGAACGATAGTTTGGATTTTGACGATAATAATTTTCTAGAAAACGTTCCAGAGTCTGCAGAAGTATTAAATGACGATAGAGTTCTTTTAGACTACTTCGATGCTAGTATCGCGAGTGATAGCGAAGAAGATGTCGATTTTGCACAAGAACCACAAGAAGATGATGTAATGGAAGAAGATAATGAAACAGCAACTACAGAAACGGTCGAACAGCCTGCACCGGTAGATACAGGAGATCATGCGCAAGTCATAACTGACGAAGACCGTTTACATTTTGGAAACGCTACCGAATGGATGAATCCCAAACAATTGACGCATGGAAAACTTAAAAAGACGTTTGGACACGTTTCGACACTATTTAAGCGTTTTGACAAAAGAAGAGATGCGTTTTCTGCGGGTGTACATTGTCAAATACAAGCAGGTATTGATGGTTCGACAGGTCTACCAGCCGCATCGGTCGTCGCGCAATCACTTGGAGGCTACCACGATGAAGATAACGGAAACGTATTGATTTATACAGGACAAGGTGGAGATGAAAAAACAGACCAAACATTGACCAAATACAACGCATGCTTAGTATTGAACCATGAGCGAAAAGTACCTGTACGAGTACTTCGTGGCTACCAACTCGATTCTAAATATGCTCCATCGGCCGGTTACCGATACGATGGACTTTATTGGGTCACGAAATATTGGAGTGATAAACACCCAACAGGAACTGCAAACGTGTACAAATTCAGACTAGTAAGACTCGAAAACCAAGGAGCGATACCAGAAGTTGCCAATTTTAAAGCAAAATCAGTGAAACGTATCTCAAGAACTCAATACGCGACTGGAAAAGATAAAAAGAAGGACAAGAAAGAACCCAAGAAACTCAAGAATACGGAGCCATTAGGTGACAGAAGATCCAGAGTAACGAAACCTTCAAAGATGACAGCACCACCCACACGTACAAAGAAAGTAGTCGCAGCAGCGTCACAAAAAGCAACAACAACAGAAAAGATGTTCTTAGCGAACACTGGTCATACATCTATACCAGAAACAGTCATCACTGTGAACGATGAGAACAATTTTGTGGCGAACACACCTGTACTCAACCAAAGAGGAGAGATATCATTTGATCGAAGAAAGAACATCCGTATGGAACGAGAAGAGGAGGCTGCGTTCCCGTTAATCAACACGATGCACTGGCAACCAACCTACACCAATATTCCAATCGTCATGAGAACACCAGCTGTTTCTGTAGAGAGTATAGCCATACGGTGTCAAAGAAGCGATATGCCACCAATACAAGTACAACCAAACACGTTATCGTTTGCACATTTGCCGCTGTTAGTACAACAAGTGAATCCTGCTGTACTACTTTCCATGATAGATGAGAACGCACACCCACAACAAAGCGTGGAACAATATATGAAACAGTTTTTCCAAGCTGAACAGGCAAGAAGACTACAGTTAGAAGCATTGTTAGGCGATCAGTACGTGCCAACAATGCTAGAAAGAAGTTTAGATAACCAAGTGCGCATACGAACGGGTATAACTGCGTTATGCGACATGTTAGATGGACTATGATGCTACAAAGCATAATGTACAGAAGATAGCAGAAGAGAGGAACTTGGAGACGAGTCAATTGCCAATTTGAAACCATGTATTACCATGATTCATACACCTACCGTTGGTCGATTAAACAATTATTTGAGAAATTCTCGAGAATTCAGGACTATTGGAATGTGCTGTCCAAAAGAGTACAATTTCAAACTTTATTTACAATACTTGCCAACGTTTCACAAAGAGGCAACAAACATAATTACAAATGCTACAAGCGCGAAGCTACAAGATGCACGAACAGCACTGCTTCTCGCCATGTTATCACCACTCAAATTTTCGGTAGGATTTGGTTGAGATGGAGTACTGGTGGCGTCAGTTGGCGCACTAGTGGATGGACTTGAAGAAGCACCTGAAGTTGGACCAGCTGTAGTTGGTGTGGAAGTACCAGATGACTCCAATGTCAAATATCCAATCCAATTTGAGCCACTATCCGAGTAGGAACCAGCAAAGTATATCGCGTTTGGTCCTTGGGCAAGTTGGAACACACCTGAATATGCAACTGGATAAGTAGCAAGAATAGATCCGTCAACCAAATTGATTTTGATCAATCCAACACCATCAGCTCCCATGTATGCGTTATCTCCATGGAACTCTAGATTCTTTCTAGGATAGTAGTAATAGTTGATTGCAGCTCCAGTGTAGGTGAAAATTTGTTGAGTGTAGATGTGTTCCATAGTATCAACTTTGAACTTGATGAGCTTGTCAAAGTTTACACCAGTGCTGTACGCGTATCCACCATAGAACTTGAATTCGTTTGCAGCACCTTGTGATGCAACTGTCTTGTATGTGTTCGTATCAAAATCGTATCGTTTGATGGTATCACCTTCAAAGAAGAAAACGTATCTTCCTGATGGATCAATAGTGACATAGATCGAAGAATCCACTCTAGTGTAACCTGGAATAGTTTTGATGACAGCTTGGTTGAACCTCTTCAAAGCGCCATCAGCACGATCAAAGAATGCTACTTCTCCTTGATAGGTAATCATTGAATAGAATGTATCATATGGATAGTTTGGAATTCTTACAGTATCAACAGACAAAAGGGTGTCGGGATCAATCTTGTCAATGTAAATGGCGTTGTATCCATAGATGTAATGACCATCATAGTACAAATCAAATGATGTTTGAGAAGTGTTGTAAGGTGTTTTTCCTGTAGCTAGATTGTATCCACCACAGCCAAATCCATTACCAGAAGTAGAGTATGCCAAGTTGTTTCTAGCGTAAATCATCTTTTTGGCATATTTGGTTTGTGCATTGACAAATGAAGAGGCGCATGTCTTGACACCAGCAGCATCATATTTGCAGTACACTGGGAGGTTTTGGTATTGGCCAAAGAGTAACATGTCGTTGTACAAGACGTAGTCGTTGATTCTTATGAAAGATGGGACGGTCTGACTAGTATACTCCCCTGGAACATTGAACGCTTTCTTGGTTACTTGCTTGGTGGTAAGATCAATGACGTATGGATTGAAGTCACCTGATGAGCGGCATCCACCGTAGTACGCACATTGATAACCAACAACGAAAGCAACTATTCTGTTGTTGTTTCCTTGGTCAAGTTGCAATCTAACGGCTGCGGTTCTCTTAGTTGGATCATTGCTGTAGGCGCTTGTGGCAGGAAGATCACCAATGTTCAAAGAAGTGATTTGGTTTTGTACAGTGTCGATGGTAACCAACGAGTGATCGAGAGCGCCGCTTCCTTCTGCGATCAAGTATACTGTTGATCCGACGAGGAGTGAAGATTGAACAGTATATTGAGACCAATCTACAGTGGTTGTAGATACTGCCATAGTTGTAGCAGACACCTTCTTCACTCCATTGTTTGCAGCAAAGTACATGATAGCGTTGGAAACTCCAATTAGTCTTCCGTATGATTCAGTAGAGATGCTGTTGACATATGCGAGTGATGACGAATCATACCACTTGATTGTTGAAATAGATTTGTACAAAGGGTTTGACACAACATACACGTATGATGAATCAGCGTACAACCCAACTCCGTAATCGGACGCGATATCAGTTTGTGATTGATACGCAGTTAGGGTAAGGTCGTTGGCGTTAATCTTTGCAATAGTAATGGTACCGTTACCGTTGTATGCTACAAATAGTCCACTGGAAGAGATGGTAATGTTTTGTACGTTTTTCACTGCAGGGTGGTAGTATGCTCCTACACGAGACATGTCCGAGTTGAGGAATTTGACCACTACACCATTGTTGGTTCCAACGTAGCTGTATGTACCATCTGTGGCGAAAGTACGTACAATACCTTCATCAACTAGTTTAATGTAGTCAATTGACTGAGCGAGAGCAAGGGATGCAATTATCCCCAGTAGAATAAGAGACTTGATCATGTTTTTTTGGCGAGAATTATATGCTGTTGCTGTAAAACGCTTCGCTTTTTATAATGCGAAACAAAAATATCAATATGTTTCCTTCTTCGCTTCTCATCAATCTTTGGAGCGAACTTGCCATATAAAGCTAAAACTGTACTGCAATTTGCTGCGCTAGAGATGCCATGCTTCTAATACAATATGCTGCCAGTGGAGAGAAATTAGAAGCAGTGAGCGAATGTACTACGTAAGCGATAAACTACCGGTGTTGAAATAACAATCTAGTTTATTTAGAAATGACCACTTGTATATCAGTGTCAAACTCTCCATTAAATTTCTTAATGACTTCCATTGTTTTCAAATCCACAATTTGTATCTGACACTCGGCATCATAGCAAACAAGCATATCTCCCTTCACCGAGAATGGTGGACTATACCCATGCTTCACAGCAAACCATTTTGTGTCCAGTTTTTCTGTCTCAATATTCCAAATCTTACAGTGCATGTAATATTCACTGTAGTTTTCTTTTGGCTCTAATACTTCGTACGCTAGTATCAATCGTTTGTCATCCAATTTCCTACTGTGTAAAATGTTGAGATCAATATCTACCCTTCTTACATCACCTGATTCAACATCAACAATCAACATGTTTCTTCCAGCTGCGAACAATTTTTCTTTGCTTAACACTTCGGCGCAAAGTGCGTAGTTATCTCCGAGTTCATAAACTCGTTCTTTTTCTTCGATAAAGTTGTACAAAGTGAGTGCTTTTTGCCATGCTTTAACATAAGTATCATGTGAGTACATTGTTATCTCGTCGTAGTTGTGATCTTCTATCCAAATATGCTTGACGATTTCAGTTGTTTTGAAATCGTAAATGACGATATCGTCTGTTCGTACCCAGATCATGTAGTCACCATTGATTCTAACAATTCCGTACTCGTCGTTGATTTTGGGAAATGTTTTGGTGTATGCTTGAAGCTCTACATCATAAACTTGCAACTCTTCTGCTCCGGATAGTAATAAGGAGTGCCCATCTAGAAAGAACATTTGGACCAACCCTTCAGGCTCAGGTATTATTTGTATCTCTTCGGTTTCAATGTTACAGATACAAACTTCGTCATTTTCTACGTACGCAATATACGTGCTGTTGTTTCTACCTAGTTGAGTTTTTAAGTACTCAGTAAGCGTCGCGGTAGCAACAGGCTCGTCGGTACCTGCTGTGTGAATTGAAACAATGGACTGGTTGGTTGGCATTTTGGCTGACTGTGACATCTCTCTTACAAACTAGCAATGAGTCAAGAGCAGTTTCAACGGCTAGTCTCTAAGACGATAGACAATATCAACAAGTCGTACGAATGGCTTGAGCAACAGATGATGCGCTTTCGTGGCGAACAAGGTCGCATGTACGCTCACCATCAAGAAGCAGTGCGACATTATAACGAAGAACACAAACAAGCTCCATTAACTGAAGACGAACAACTCACAAAGTGGGATGAAGTATTCGTGAAAAAGATGCAAGAAGGTATTTAATACTCATTTTTAACAAAAACAGAGGATGCTTTGCAATTCATCGAACCGATAACGGATACTCACGATAAAGAAAAAGCAATACAAAGAGCAGCAATGTTCATCTCTGACGCTTTACACGATCGCGATATATACCACAAAACCGACACAACAGCAATCAAGTAATATTCAATACTCGCTACTCACAAAATAGTCTATATTGGATCTACCATCACAAAATAATCCGTTTCTCTTTCATTTTTATCATCTTTTCACATTTACTTTTGGCAATATTCGAAAAACCCTACCAGATATACGAAGCAAGTTTCAATGTAAGCTATGCTATCAAATATACTTACATACTAGATGACTCTGGTGAACTTACTCTTTATTAGTATGATATCCTTTAGAATGATTCTATATTTCAGGATATATGGCATACACAACTTCAAAACAAACGCGTGGAAGA
>JAESGV010000565.1_pt1 | contig 16379 bp, 9 predicted proteins | sample 9269781 | NCBI WGS metagenome assembly JAESGV01 (sample SAMN15741586, study PRJNA653496) | algae metagenome | isolation source: Tildeniella torsiva UHER 1998/13D and co-occurring heterotrophs from... | place: Slovakia: Slovak Paradise National Park, Hrabusice, Kosice Region | collected 2000-01-01 | reverse complement strand
GAGACTTGCAACAAATGTTAGCAGAGAAAACAAATGTACGCGTAGATAGACAAAAACTGTTGGGATTAAAAACTGCGAAAAATAAGACAGCTACACACGCTCCAGAAACACGAATCGGTGATTTTTTGTTAACGAAAAACAAAGTTTCATGTCAATTGATGGGCACTCCAGACAAAGAGGGTCTTGCACCGCCACCAACTACATCACCAACATCTGTTTCAGCGACGCCCATTACAGCAAAAACAAATACAAAACCAGTCAAAGAACCTACACAAAAAGACTTTGGAATGGTTCAAAAACAGTCACAACCACAACAAAACATTATCATTCCGGACGGAAACACTGATGTATTCCTTAAAATCAACGATGAAGTCGAACTTGTCCATAAGACTATTGCCATCAACCAAGATTTAACACTATTGCAACTGAAACAAAATGAAGAAATTTTGATGAGAAAACTCTTGCAATTGGACCAGGTATGAAACTTGTTTGCAACTGTTTAACATCTAGATGGATAATCTTTCTCAGACAGCCAGAGATGATAGGAAGAAGCTAATAGTCAGAATTCAAAGTGTGTTGGATGTTATAGATGAGAGAAAGAATGGTTTCTAAATTACTTGCCTACATTAACAAAGATGTTGGACTTTTGAAAGAGCAGTGCTTTGAGTCCGTAAATCTGTTCAAATTTCTACCAGCATACCCTTTTCTAGTCCTGCTTTTTCACGGTTTCAACAGTTAACCGTTATGTCAAGAGTTCTTCTTGTTGTTTGATGTGTGATGCCTTGACACATTAAGCAAACAAACAAGAACACATGTTCAAGAGTACGAGTAATTCTGAGGGTGGTGACATCATGTCGGCGATGCAAAAGCCTCGCAAATCGCCAAGAAAACTTTCTCCAACAACTCTGTCACCAACGGACCATGCATCACACTCAGACGCCATAACATCCGACTCTGTCTCTGAAAAAAAGAAGAAACGAAATAGTTTCAGTCTAACAGACGGTGCATTAGCCATAACTGGCGAAATGCTTCGTCAAGATATCGAAAAAGCGTTGCACGATGAAGAATACAAAGACGAGATTGAAAAAGAAAAGCACGAAAAAGAACTCGCAAAACAACAACATTTGGAACTTCAAAAACAAGAACGCGAAAAGTACAAACAAGAAAAAGAGGCCAAACGACTACAAATCGAACAACATAATCGCGAACGTGAAGAATTTAACAAACAACAAGAGGCATTACGTATTCAACAAGAAGTGGAAGAAAAAGAAAAACTTAAACAAGAGGAGGAAATGCACGCGATCGAATACAAAGAACAAAAGCTACACGAGTTGGAAGAAAAAATTGCCAAAGAAAACGAATTGGCGAACTTGGAAGCACAGAGGATGATCGATGAAAAGAGAGAAAAAACGCGTAAAGAAGATGAAGAGAATGAACGCTTGGAAAAAGAACGAAAGCAAGCATTGGAGGCTAGAATGAAACAATTGTTGGAAGAAGCAGGAGAACTTGGTGCTGATGTTGTCGTTCCAAAGAAAGAAGAGACTGTCACTGCACCAATGATCCAAGTTGAAGAGCCAAAAATAATAGAACCAATAATAGAAGAGAAGCCAGAGCCAGTAGTGGAACCAGTCATTACAGTGGAACCAGTCGTTGAACCAACACCTGTTGAGACACCTATAGTAGAACCAGTAGTAGTTGAAGCAGTACCTGTAGTCATTACTCCAGTCGAACAAGATGCTGTCGTTGAAGTACCAATAGTTGCACCAGTTGAAGAACCTGTTGCTGAACCAACAAATGAAACTACAGAACCAGTTGTTGAAAAACCAGAACCCGTTGTCGAAGCGACTGTCGCATCACCAACTATTGGCATTGAAATAGAGGAAGCAGAAGATCCAATTATTGCACTACTAGATTCACTAGAAACAAATGATATATCAGTTAACAAGATTGTACTTCCAAAAGCAACTGATGATGATGTCATAGATATTTGTCGCGCTCTAAAGAATAATACTCGAGTTGTCATGTTAGATTTGACAAATGCAAAATCTGTAACAGATAAGAGTGTAGGTGCTATTTGTCTTGCACTAGAGACAAGTACTTCTTTGAAGAAGATGTACTTGGAGGGAACATCTATCACTAAATTTGCTGGAATTCTGTTCTCATTGGAAAGAAATTATAAGATAGTAGATATGACTTTGCCTGAAGCGGCAGAAGATGAGGATTTGGATCATTTGGATGAGATTTTAGACAGAAATGAGAATCAGTAAAAATATTTGTTAAACATCAGGATGGTCTTGCGTACTGCACTTCACGTCTAAGCTTTAACAACATGATTTTATACAAATAAAGCTTTGCCTTTATGCGTTAGATCCAAATATTGGTAATGAACGAACTAGAAACATATTGATATTTTTGTTCTGCGTTATTATAACCGCAACACGACACTTGCCAAAATTAACGCCAAAGATCTAACTCTAATTGCATATCAATCCCAAACTGGTATCGCATCCGAATACGGAACAGAATTGTACGTTGATGACGCATACGCGTATGTTGCATCAAGCCCCAAGTGCTTGGACTCTACTGCTATTTCAGCAATAAAGTGGTATGACTTGTCATCACTCGTATATCAACGGCATTGCTACTGAATCATACGGAAGACTAGTTGGAATTTCAAATGCTATCATGTACTTTGCTGCAGCTGATGGATTGAAGCAGGTGTATGCTAAAACTATGTCAATATTTACAACTACGGTTGATTGGTCTCAATTTACTCGGAAATTAGATATCACGTTACGAGGAATGCATAAACTGTCGTGCAAAAATCTGTAAAAATTGTAATCAACTTTTTGTTGCCAGCATGTCTCTAATAGTTCAGAATTCTCGAAAATTTCTTAAATATTTGTTTAATCTACCAACGTTACAGTAGGTGTATGGATCATGACAACACATGGTTGCAAATTAGCAATCGACTCCTCTCCAACAGTTACACTTCCAAGTTCCTCTCCCTTACTATCTTCAATAGATACAATACGCGTTACAGCATCATATTTGACTGTATATGGTTTGTCACTCTCAAACTTGTTCTGTGGAAGTGGATCATAGGGACCATCTTTTAGCGATCCATTCCATCTGTAACCATTTCCTGAGAACCCATAAAAAGCATGACCTTTCGTTCCATAATTCCATACCTTACGTCCTAACACAACTTTTTTGTCTGCAAAACCGAACGCTGCCCAACTATCAAATCCATGACATTTAGCTCGGAATGTATCAGTATCTGATAAGAATACAAATTGATGTGTGCTCTTGGTGCACGTCATCTTGTCACCATCTATTTTAACAGCATCTGGTACTGTAGCTGTATCGATTACGGCTCTGCCGTCTTTCTTTGATCGTTCGCAAATGTTTATCAACGCTGTGTAGTGTTCTGAGCGTTCTGTACTCTTTTTTATCCATGAAATAAGGAGTTTCCGAGCGTATGGTCGGTTGTGTAAACCTATAATGTACAACAAGTTTGAAAATGTCATGTAATCCATGTCATCTGGTTCTTGGTATTGTATAGTGTTCATCTCTTTTTTAATTTCATACGATGCTCTTCGTAATAATTTTTTATACAAGTCACGGTCAATGTCGAGTTGTATGCATTCGATGGCAATCGTTTTGTTCATATTTTCGCAGAGGTAGTCGATTATCAATTGTTCACGTGAAGTTATTTCATATTTTCCAGCGATAATGAGCATAGGAATAGCACTACGTTCATTTGGAATAGTCAATTTGTTTGTAGTAAGCGAGTTTAGTAATTCTGTTAATAATGTTTCATCTTCGTCTTCTATAACTAGTCGAGACTGATTGGCCTCCATCATATCGGCATTCAAGCACGTTTTAAAATATATACTATTGGCTTCTAATAATCCCTTCTGTATGTGCAGAGAGTGCTCAGAATTTGCAAAAAATATTTCAAACAACTCCTTGTTTTCATTCAAGTTACTGGAATGCGCTCGCAACACGATAGGTTCGTTGGCTGTTGAGTTCTGCTGCCCCATTGTAATTTTGCAAACAAGTTCGCACTACAACAGACAAATACGATGTACGAGTGTTAGAGGAACTTACAGCCCTACATTTGGAGAATTTAATTGGCGTTGCTCTCTTCAGTTTCATAATTGGACTTTTAGTTGGCTGTATTCTGTCATTTTTCCAAGTATTCTTGTATATTGCGTGTCCTATTGCTATTATGCAGGCAATTATAGTTACGTTAACAACGTTATGGCCAGGTAGTTCCGTGAGACGCGATCAAACAGTGAATTTAATTGCTCTTTTTACTGGCGATGTTCACATACCACTATTGTTCGGTGTCGCTATTGTGCGATTGACTCTATTCTTTGTGTCGCGCATTTTGTGAACACATAGATACTACTATTCACTATGACGTCAATTACCAACCACTTTCTCCTGCTGGAATACACGAGTATTAATACGCACAAAAGATGCCACACTATTATGGAAAACAATAACACCAAGAAGAGCGTCCAGGAGTTGACCATTTGATCAAAAACCAAGTGTGGACATGCATTGGCTTTTAGTACTCACGATACTGGCGTATACTATCGCAGCTCCAGTTTATGAACTTGAAAACGTACGCCAAACAAATATTGGTTACGTTGGCGACCTCAATTTAAAGAGTGGAAGTGGTCCATACGGTGGAGATGTACCAAACCTAAAATTTGAAATGACGCTAGAAACAGATACAAGAATTCGCGTGAGAATCACAGATAGAACAAAAGCAAGATGGGAAGTCCCTGACATTGTACAAACAGCAAGACCAACATCGGCACCAAAGAATCCAAAATACACCATTGACATCAAGAGAGCTCCATTTGGTTTCACTGTATCGCGCAACCCATCTAAAGAAATTGTATTCAGTACACTTGGAACTCCATTTGTATTCGAAGATCAATACATCACTATTGGTACAACGTTCCCAAAAGCTGATCCTAATTTGTATGGCGTAGGTGAGCGACCTGCACCACTTCGATTGGAAACAGAAGATAGTCGATACACCATTTGGAACTTGGACAATTTGAACAACTACAAAGAGAATTCATACGGCACTCATCCATTCTTTATGGAATTTAGAAATCACACAGCATACGGAGTATTTTTGTTGAATTCAAATGCACAAGATGTCATCATCAAGAACAAACCTACACCCATGTTGAATTTTATCACGATCGGTGGTGTCATTGATTTGTTCATCTTTTTGGGACCAACTCCACAAGAAGTCATTTCACAATATCATGAAGTGATTGGTAGACCTTTCATGCCTCCATTTTGGGGATTAGGTTGGCACCAAAGTCGGTACGGGTATCAAGATTTGAACGAAATTAAAACAGTTGCTCGCAAGTACCGAGAGAATAATCTTCCATTGGACACCATGTGGAGTGATATTGATTACATGCAAAATTTTAGAGATTTCACATGGGACTCACAAAAGTATCCTGTAGATCAAGTCAAAGCGTTTGCTGAAGAGTTACATAGAAACAAGCAACAGTACATGGTAATTATAGATCCAGGACTTCACGCAGAACCAGGTTACCCACCATACGACATTGGAATACAAAAGAAACTATTCATCAAAAAGGCAGATAACTCTACACCAATAGTTAACAAAGTATGGCCTGGATTATGCGTATTCCCTGATTTTACAAACACTGAGACGTATGCTTTCTGGGAAAGTTTATTGGAACAATTCTTGGGAGGAGTACCTATTGACGGAATATGGTTAGACATGAACGAGATCGCATGTTTCTGCGAAGGTGAATGTGACTCACAAAGTGAACCTAAACAAACAGTTGGATTTAATCCTATGAACCCACCATATGTACCTGGATCGCAATACAATCGCACATTGAGTGCAAGAACACTACGTATGGACGCTGTTACTGCATTAGGAAAATTCTATGATGTGCATAGTCTCTACGTTCACTACGAACTAGACGCAACCGTTAAAGCATTACAAAAAATACGCAAAAAGAGAGCAATGATTCTCACTCGTGCAAGTTTTGCTGGTACTGGCTCAAAAGTAGCTCACTGGACAGGTGACAACCATTCCACCTTTTTCGATTTGAAAATGTCAATTAGTCAAATTTTGTCCATGCAATTGTATGGCGTTCCGATGATTGGTGCAGATATTTGTGGATTCTTTGGAAATGCGACATTCGAATTATGTGCAAGATGGACACAATTAGGAAGTTTATATCCATGGTCAAGAAATCATAACTGTCCTGGACAAACACCGCAAGAACCATATGCATATGGAGGCGAGTTTACTGTCATGGCTCGCAACGTGTTGTTGAATCGTTACTCGTTGTTACTGTACATGTATACTCAGTATCATCATGCATCTGTTGGTGCAGGTACCGTATGGAGACCATTGTTTGTAGAGTTCCCTGATGATGATGAAAAACTTACTGCTAGTAACGATGTACAATTTATGTTGGGTCATGGTTTACTTGGTACACCAGTTGTTACTGAAGGTGCAACACAAGTCAGTGCGTACTTTCCTGGAACAGATGGTTGGTTTGATTACTATACAGGAGAGTTTGTATCGAAAGGTAGAGAAGTGAAATTATTGCAAGCAGCGTGGGATCATATTAACATTCATGTACGCGGTGGATCAATCGTTGTTAAACAAAAACCAGAGTTAACGAGTGCAGAAACCAGAGTAAACCCAATTACTCTACTTGTTGCTCTTGACGCAAAGTTAGGAGCACATGGTGATTTATATTTGGATGATGGTGACTCGTTGGATACATTTGCAAAAGGACAGTATACATATATAGAGTTTGTATCAAAACCACTCGCAAGAGGATTCAACATTAACAACAGTATTGTTAAGAGTGGATACATTGACGCTGGCAAGTTGCGTGTAGAGCAAGTGCTTGTATATGGTGCTCCTGTTGCGGATAACTGTACCTATGCTGCTCAACAAGCAGGAAAAACTGTTCCTGTTAAAGTACTCGGAAACAACGTACTACAAGTCTTAGTTGATGTGAATTTGGTCGATCCATTGAACCTAAGCATTTTATGTAAGTAATGAATTTACAATTAGAAATCAAGAACTTCTATGACCGTTGGGTTTCTTTTGTTTTGCGCCTATTAAGTCAACTCATTGTTCTTGTATTAGCTTATGTCACAGCGTCAATATGTACCCAAGCTTAGCGACAAACATGACCTGTCACTTAGCATGCTCCGAGACTATAACAGAAATGTTAAAGGGATTCTTGAACAATCACCACCAAAAAACGATTTGAAAAAAGAATTTACATCACCGCTGCCTCTACCGTTTCTTACTCCAGATAGACGTGTTCGACCGAAATTGACCTTTGTAGAAGATGATGAAGCAGACCCACATCCTGATTATCAGTTAGCTGACGACTTGGAGTCTGATGCAGGTCCCTTCTACGATAGATCGATGTTAGAACAAATGAAAACAGATAATACAGTGCTAATGAAGCAAGTGCAACGAATGCAGGTCGAAATCGAAAAGCAAAACAATGCAATACAAGGGAAAAATGCAGAGATAGAAGAGTTGTACGATGCTTTGCACACGATACAACAAAGAGGTGGGAATATTGATTACGATCGTATGAGGTCAGAATTTGAGAATACTTTGCAGCATGAGCGATCATTATTCGAAATTGATTTACTTTCTCGTGATAAACGAATTATGGAACTGCGAGAGCAACTGGAGCAGTTTGCTCAAGAACATGGAAACGATGGCAAACAAGATGCCCTTGAAAATGATTTAACACAAACTGAACAAGCTCTACGAGAAGTAGAATCACGTTTAGAATTGGAATTAGAACAAAAAAGAATAGTTATAATGAAATTGGAGGAAGCAGATCGATCTGCTGAACAATCGAAGCACGAATTCGAATCACTGCAAAAACGGCTGAATGAAGCTTTGACAAACCTTGAACAGAGCCAATCAGCAGAAGTTGAACAAAAGAAAAAATTGATTGATACTCTTGCAGAACTGAAGCAAAGTCAAGCAAAACTTCAAGAGCTAGAGGCATCACAGAAGAGTGGACTAGATGAGAAGATTGGGCAATTGGAGAAACAATTAAATTCCATCAAACAACACTACGAAACTCGTTTACAAGAAACAAGAGCCCAATACGAAGCAACAATAGCAGAGATAAACCATCATCATGAAATACAGTTAGAACAGTTACGAGAACAGTACGAAATACTCAAATCGGATACAATAACGCAATTGGAAGGCCACATACCGTTAAAACAGGTCGAAGTGCAAATAAATAATATTAAACAACAGTATGAAACGAGAATTAACGATTTAAAGGAGAGTATGACAGAGATACGGCATAATTACGAGGCCCAACAGCAATCAATGAGGCAACACTATGAAGCGTTTAAATCAGAAACTTTGTCACGTTCAGAAAATTTAATTCCTATTACACAACATGAACAACAGATATTCGAGTTCAAAAAGAATACAGAAACGAGGATGAGCGAAATAAAACAAAATCATGAGGTACAAATGCAAGGACAGAAGCAACACTACGAATCCATACTAGCGGAACTCAAATCAAACAATGACACGCGCATACAAGAGTTAAAACAAAACAATGAGCAAATGACGCGATCAAAAGAACAACAATTCGAAAGTCAAGTGAACGAGATGAAACAACACCACGAAATGAGAATCAATGAACTGAAACAAAATTTTGAATCAAGGTTTCAAGACTCGAAACAAATGCAAAAGACAAAGTTGGAACAAATGAAACAACTGTTTGATAGCAAGTGCTTAGAAATGATGACTATAAATGCGAGACTATTACGAGAAAATGAAGTCAACATGCAAGATTTAATCAAAATACGATCGAATGCGGATAATTTGAGCTTACATTTGGCGTCACTAGCTAACGAACACGCAACTATACATCAAGAAGTGGATCAATGTGAAGAGTTGATGGTTTTGCAGAGTAAAGAATTATTGGATGTAGCACTACGGCAGCCTGATGAAATCGAATCATACAAGCAGCAAATGCAGATGTGTGAACGAGTGCGACAAGCTGCTCAAGAAGCATTAGACTCGTTAGAGCGTGATTTTAATGAACAAGCAAAGCAGAGGATAGTTTTGGAGCAAAAGGTAGCTCAATTGTCTCAAGAGAGGGCAAACCTACAATCTTCTGGAGATCCAAGAAGTGAGTTAATACGAGTACGTGAAGAGTTACGGAAATCAAACGCAACAAGAAAGCTACTGGAGCAAGAGCTTTATGCATCACACCAGTCCAGTTTACAAGCTAACGAAAATACAGCTCTACTGAAAATACAACTAGAATCAGCAGAGAAGAAACTAGCACAGCTGAGTAGACGACACGACTCTGCAATTCAAGATAAAAGAGTGGCTACTGAAGCTTATGCGAATCAGATACATGCACTACAAGGAGAGTTCTATACAAGGTACGGCAGGAGGAAAGAGTAAATTTTGAACGTTTATTTCATGTAATCAGTGCGTTTGAACCAAAGAATACTTACAAAAATGCAAATGGTCTTCTTGGCGAACTCCGAAAACATACAACAAACAATATGAGTAACGAACAAGAACAAATCGTTGAAAGCGTACAAACACCTTGGGAAACAACTGGAACAGTCGATTATGACAAACTCGTTGACAGATTTGGAGCACAACTGATTGACGAAAACTTGATTCAACGCATCGAAAAAATTACTGGTAAACCTGCACATCCATGGTTAAAAAGAGGTTTATTTTACAGTCACCGTGATTTGAATCGAATACTGGATGCGCGTGAAAAGGGAAAGAATTTCTATCTCTACACAGGAAGAGGACCATCCTCAAATTCTCTTCACGTAGGTCACCTTGTACCATTCATGTTCACAAAATATTTGCAAGACGCATTCCAAGTTCCGCTTGTCATTCAGTTAACAGAAGATGAAAAATATCTATGCAGCAAGAAGAGTCTCACTCTGGAAGATGCACATCAACTGGCATACGAGAACGCAAAAGATATCATCGCAGCAGGATTTGACCCACAAAGAACGTTCATTTTCACAGATTTGGATTACATGGATAAACTGTACCCAATGGCGTTACAAATCGAACGATGCGTGACAATGAACCAAGTCCGTGGAATTTTTGGCTTTACTGACGATACAAATATTGGAATGGTCGCGTACCCATCTATACAAGCAGCTCCATCGTTTAGCGAATGCTTCCCTTTCATTTTCCAAGAAAAGAATGTCCACTGTTTGGTTCCATGCGCCATAGATCAAGATCCATTTTTTAGAATGACTCGCGATGTAGCACCAAGACTTGGTAAAAAGGGATTGAACAAACCTGCAGTGATTCACAGTCGCTTCTTACCCTTGTTTACTGGCCCAAAGATGAGTTCTAGTGGCAATCCTGAAGAAACAATCTTTGTTACGGATACTCCAACTGATATTGAGACAAAGATTAAAAAGTACATGTTAACGAGTCGCAATAGTGACGAAGAACATAGTCAATCGGGCGGAGATTGTGAAACAGATGTTGTGTTTCAGTACTTGAAGTTTTTTGAGTTTGATGAAGAGAAATTGGAGAATATTAGAGTTGATTATTCTTCAGGGTGTTTATCAAGAGAAGGAATTAAAGACTATTTAGTAGAGGTGATACAGAAATTGGTATACACCTTCTTGTTAACTGATAGTCACTTAATTTCAAGAAAATAGAACATTTTAAGTCAAGTTCTTTCTTTTTTGATTACCATAACCGGTTTATCTATTTGAACAAAGACAAGTATTTTTACATTAGTGACATGCACATTTTGATATATGATAGTGGCATATTAGCAATTCTTGTAAGTCAAGGATTGTATCCACTACACAGTATAGCAGCACTTACATCATTAGAAGATGTTTATTATTGCACATGGTATTTAATAGTACCTCCTGGAGAGAGAGCAGATGGTGCACTAGTGTCTGTATATCCCATATCATTCATGTACACTTCTTCAAGGAGTTACCACTGACAATTACCCAATCTTCAATGTTGTACTAAATGATAGATTGTATCTAGTAGACCAAATAATGCATAAAATGGAAATTATTTCTTGATATGTTGGAATTTCATGGATCTTGTTTCTTTCTGGTAGTACACCCTATAAACTATAATTTCACTATTATATTGTCCTTGTGATTGTTTGTCAATCTTGTCCTATTCCATTATTACATAATAATGAAATAATGGAAAACAATTTTATAGCTTATTTGGTGTCAAAAGTAAGCATATAAACTAGTTATTATATTAAAATTATAAATTTGAAAAATCGATTTTTAATAATCTTTAATAATAAGTTTTTCGCTCTCCTTTGTCTGTATACCTACGAGCAAGAATGTAACCATCTTCATTGAACTTAAATTCATGAAATCTTTGTACACCTTCTAACTTTTCAACCTTTCTGATACTTTCATCTATTCTATTCACTGTTGGAAGAACATAGCAAGTTGATCGACTTAACTTGCTTTGAATTATATCTTTCAACTTGATCGCACTATCTATAACCTCACCACTTATTTCTGAACGTGTTTTAACTTGACTAATAATACCTGCATGTGAATCACAAAGTGATTGCCCATGATATGATTCAAAAAAGTGCCATTCAAACTTATAATCACGACTACGAAAGAAGTCTGCAACATATCTGAGAGTGTATCGGTTTTTGAAGTGTTTGGCAGCACCATCTGACCAAAATATATGTTTAGTACCTTTTGCTCCAAACAAATTTTTGTTTGCAAACAATTTTAATACTGCAATCATATAGTATGAGTCATTTGTCTGATTGTTATCACAAACTACATCAAAATACTCTCTATAGCGCTCCTCATACTTCATATACTCTTTCACTAATACACAATCTGTGATAGAAAGTGATTCTCCTTTAATGATTTGTGAAACAATTGCTGTAAAGTCTAAAGTCCAAACTACAGTTGATTTGTTGATATTATCCAACATAGTACGATATTGATCACGTTGATGCTTGATTGCTTCTTTGTGTTTAAAAGAAGCTCCTTTTTCACTATTACAATCTGGACATTTTGCCCACCCCCAATAAGTTTTCACTCTACGCAGTGGCAAAATATGTGCAATACGATTGAATACCTTTTTACAGCGTATTGGATGTGATTCTCCATGTGTAATATTGTATGATTGTATACGTTTTTGATAAAGGGAATATAAATCTTCTCGTGATATTCGCTGCAAATACTGCTCTCTGGTTGCACCACTAGCAGATGGACACTCACTTTTGACAATATCTCAAATCACTTCACATTCTTCTGTTTGTATCTTTGTACGTTTCACTCCTTATGCATACTTTGTAGTAGTTAGTTCCAAACTTTGTATGTTCAAACTTTGTCCTTTGACAATTGTACTCTTTGAAGTTGAGCACAAGTTAGCAGCAACTGCAACAGAAAGATTTGTAGTGAGTACTCTAATCAACTCTTTGCGAAAATGTGATTTGGGTGGTAATGATTGGAATAATTTGCGAACATTCTGAGTGACAATTGCATCTACTTCACTCTCTGAACAATTGGTCTCATTAGAACCGGCATCTTCTGTTGAGTCAGAAATGGCAATAAATTTTGTTGGATTCAACTTTGATGGGTTGACTATTTTTGATAAAGTCATATCTTGAAGAAATAGTTCAAAATGCTCCTCTCCCACATGTTTTTTAATGACTTTACCACTTATTTCCATATAATAACGTCGGTTTTGGTAGTTGTTGCTAATATTGGGGCTGTATTCCTTGCGTGGGATTTCTAAAATATTAGATATATCAAAAATCGGAAATATTTTTTTTACCTTCCTTGGTGCCTCTCCATACTCCTCTTGTGTGCGCTTATGATTTGGTGATGAATTGACCGAATTTATTTTTTCCGATTTTTCCATGTCCAACTGTATGTGTAATTTATACGTGCGCTAACCAAGAGCGATAGGATAGTTATATAGTAGTATAACAACCATAAAATATATATAAGTTAGTTTTATTGAGGTATCTTAAAGAATCTTACCTGTTTTCTAAGTGGAGTCCAGATATTCTTATAACACAAGTCACAAATTAATTCTGACTCTGGAAATCGACCATGAAGTACATTACTATATGGCTGAATTAAATGTAACCTTGCTGGCTTAGCATGTCGAGGCCATGACTTGCAGGATGCACACTGCCAGCCCATAGTTGTTTGAAATGTCAAAGTTAAAATTACAACAGAAGAGGGATAACAACTATACTTTTTATCTACTTTTTGCTCTGTTGCTAGTGGAAGTTATGGCTATGATAACTTCAATTCCTATCCCTATTTTGAAAAGGTTATTGGCACCACAATCTACCCAAGGTACTGTAAAGACGGAACGGAAAGTTGGTGAGCTCTACTGTAACCAAAAGATAGGAAGTGCGGTGCTGTATCATGGCAACAACACCTACATGCGATACAGTGATGGTATAATTGTTCGCTCGAGGAGCAATTTGGCAAAAAACCATACTACATCAGTGAGTAATCCATGTCAATGTAATGAATGTAAGATTAAGTTTATTGTTTCAGATTTGTAGTTTTGTTTGCCACCAAATTTGTACAAACTCAACAAGGTGATATGAAGACGATAATAGTTGATAGATACTAAACAAACACGACACTAGAAAACAAAGGCATAACAAAAAATGCAGCACGTACTGTTGTTCGCACTAGTTATCGTCGCTGTGTATGCGAGAATTAACACGATCAGCGAAGGTGAAGAAGTAAAGGCGAACGTGGCAACGAAAAACTATATTTATTTGGGAACTAGTTGCGCACCAACTCGAATTATCAAATACTCAACAAACAAGGCAGAAAGAATTTCACATTTGGAGTACAACTTTGCAGATCCAAACAAAATGATCATTAGAAGTGTCGCTAAGCTAACCATTGATACCAGTGAGCATTATGTGTACGCACTTTTGAATGCGACCAACTATTACTACATTGGCGTTGTGAATACAGAAACTATGACGATTATTACAGAACCAAAAGCAACGCAGATCGCCAACACAGAAGTTGCGGACCGATTTTTCGTCACAAACAATTGGATAGGCGTTGTCACTAAAAATGTCACTTACACGCTCCATCGCATCGATATTAACACTTTCGATTACAAGTCGATAACATTTACACAAGTGCCGCTCACCATGATCGATACAACAAATGGAATTCTATACTTTACACGACCCAATGGACTCGAGCAATTCTCCATTGATAAAATGGAAACAACTTCAACCATACCAGTCGCATGGAACTTTATTGGAAAGTTTAACCGTAATTCATTCAAGAGAGTAGGTGCTGGCATCTTTGCAGTAAGCATCAATAACACCGAGACAGGTTACTGTTCCACGTTGATACACAAGATCAACACACTCACTGGTGATGTTACGACTACCCAACTCGGTGACTCTATGTACTATGATACTATACCTAGTATTATGCAATCAACACTTTCAAGTGATATTGTTATCGATAGGTATTACACCTACGTATGGAATGATGCTAAATCAAGCTCCAAGAGGATAGAACATTTTGAGCCTAGCTTTTTGTATAGTGACTACGCCAACCAGTTGATCTACTTGAATGAAGACAAGTATTTCTATGTTGGCAGCAAGTTCATTTTGATGTATGACAATGGTACATCAGTGATTCCTGTAAATCCAAAAGCGTATGCACTACGTGATGCAAGAGCGCTTACATCACTAGGCGATGAGATTTACTACTGTACTGACTACACATATGTACCTCCTGGAGAGAGAGCAGGTGGCGCGCTAGTATCTGTGAACACAGTTACAGGGAAAGTTCGAGCAATAGAGGGCGTATGTTGTTACTATCTCATAACTTATAATGGTTACATTTACGGTGCTAGCAGCTGGAGTATGCTTTACAATACAAGATATACATCATACTCTGCCTTTCGTGTAGATCCCATATCGTTTACTACAACATATCTGCAAGGAGTCAGCACTAACTCTCCTCCAATCTTTCATGTTGTACCCAATGATGGATTATATCTAGTGTCGAGTAAGCAGGGCGATTGGATGAATGCCTGGGCCCGTTACGACTATCCCTATTTCGGAAAGGTAATCGATACCACTATCTACCAAAGGTATTGTAGTGATGGAACAGAAAACAACGTTGTTGGTGAGCTGTACTGCAACCAAACTATAAGAAATCGCGTACTATATAGTGGCAACTATACCTATGAGCAACAGAGCGCTAGTGTTATTGTTCGGCCAAGAGGTGATCTTACAAAAACTCGTACTATATCATTGAACAAATGTGATTATAGTGCCATATTTAAATTAGATCCGATTCGTGATGGATACGCCTATTGGATGTGTCCTTCTGAATTGCAACACGTAAATTTACTAAATGGAACAGTAACTAGGATATACAGTCCTCCATTTTATATGGAGTTACACGATTTTACGATTGTGAAAGATAACATGTGGTTATCAGGATCAAATGTAAACTATTTTGATGTGATTCCCGCGTCAGATAGAGTACTACAAGCAATTAGTGGAGCTACTGTGGGCATTGTTGGATATGCAAGTCTGTTTGCACTCTGTATTTGTACATTCTTAATATTAGGAGATTAAATTTAACAAGTTTGTTGTAAAAATCCATTCTGCATCATCTTGCCAATCTACAAGTCCAGGAATAGCAATCTAAAAATTAAAAAATATATAGTTGGGCTACTTTGATAACAATACATTTACGTCAATTAAAATTGCTTGGTTCATTTTTTTAATTGTATAACTTTCTGGTTGCTAAGGCAGCGCAATATTATTCTTTACAAGGTTCACTTTAATACCACAAAAACAAACAAGTGCATCAAGAGCAGAACCAAATTTACTTGAATCTATTCTTAAACAATGGATGTCTTGAGGTGTTTCCACGTGCCTTCTTCTTTGCACTGTACTCATTGTACATTAACCCAGAATCTCCACCAGAAAGTGCTGTCAACGAAGTATTGTTTGTTGATCTTGCTTTTGTTGCTTGTACTTCATCAGGATCTGCTTTTGTTTTCTCCAACAAACCCTTTTGATCATCTGCTGCTTTAATTTTGGCTAACATGGCAAGTTCGGCCTTCTTATTGGGGAATGATTTGACTTCAACTTCAGTACTATCACTGATCAACTCGGCGCTGTTTGCTAGTACTCTGAATGAGTAACCTTGATTGATCAAGAACTGTTGTCTTCTTGAAGAAAAGTACATTTCTGAAGTATCTAAACTAACCAACGAGTAAAAGTAGGCAGCGTTTGGATTCTTACCAG